>ENA-ORBV01005742-ORBV01005742.1-microbial-mat-metagenome-genome-assembly--contig:-NODE-5742-length-22511-cov-9.699207_pt1 | contig 22511 bp, 15 predicted proteins | sample MGYA00237777_ERZ505514 | MGnify/ENA primary metagenome ERZ505514 (study PRJEB26160, sample SAMN06269048) | microbial mat metagenome | isolation source: Oligotrophic lake microbial mat | place... | reverse complement strand
GTATCGCGGGCTCGATTGACGGTGGACGGTGGACGGTGGACGGTAACACTGTCGGGGCAGGCTTTATGTCCACCCTTCCCCACGGCCACCCGCCCATCCCGCAGCCGGTGATGGCAAGCCGCGAGCGCTTCAACGGCTGGCTGCGCCCGCAGGACCAGGAGCGGATCAACGAGCGCTGGGGCAGCTTCCCCGGCGACATCGCCCCCGTTGGCCGCGACAAGGTGCGCCTCGGCGGCATGCAGCTCGGCAACGTGTACGTCGGCGTGCAGCCGATGATCGGCATGCCGGGCGACCCGATGCGCCTGCTGTTCGACAAAGAAAACACGCCCCACCACCAGTACGCGCTTTTTTACCAGTGGATCCAGCGCGAGCTGCGCGCCGACGCGATTGTCCACCTTGGCATGCACGGCACCGCCGAGTGGATGCCCGGCGTGCAGCTTGGCGTCACCGAGCGCTGCTGGCCCGATATCCTGCTCGGCGGCGTGCCAAACTTTTATGTCTACCCGATCAACAACCCCGCCGAGGCCAACATCGCCAAGCGCCGCGGCTACTCCACGATCATCGGCCACGCCATCCCGCCCTACGGCCGCGCCGGGCTCTACAAGGAGCTGCTGGCGCTGAAGGATCTGCTGGAGGAGCAGCGCGCACAGCAGACGGTGGACGGTGGACGGTGGACGGTGGACGATGACGGCGCGACGCTTGATGGCGCAACCGCGTCCCCCTTGGAGGAGGCGATCCTCGCCAAGGTGGCCTTGCTTAACCTGGACGCAGAGCTGGCGCGGCGCACGGGCGAGCCATTCGAGCGCTTCGCCTCGCGGGCCTACGCCTACATGCGTGAGCTTGAGGCCACCCTGATCACCGACAGCCTGCATGTGCTGGGCAGCGCCCCACCCCCCGAGCAGCAGCTCACGCTGGTGGCCGAGGCCCTGAAGATCCCGCGCGACGGCAACGCTGGCCTGGGGGATCTGATGCTCGCAGCGTGCAGCGTGCAGCCTGCCGACCCTGAAAGCCCAACAAGCTATGGGGCGTTGCTCGCCGCTGCACGCGCAGGCGACCCAGCCGCCCTGGCGCTGCGCGACCAGGTGGAGGCCGCCTGCGCCGAGTTTGTGCAGCGCGCCGTGCTTCAGGCCGAGCCGGTCGAGCAGGTTGCGGCGGCGCTCAAGCTGCAAGCTGCAAGCTCCAATCTGCAAGCGCTGGCCGCCCACGGTCGCGGCATGCTCGCCGCCCTGCGCGACAACACCCAGGAGCTGGATTACCTGCTGCACGGCCTCGATGGCGGCTACATCCCGGCTGCCCCCGGCGGCGACCTGATCCGTGACGGGCTGGCGGTGCTGCCCACGGGCCGCAACATCCATGGCCTCGACCCCTTCCGCGTGCCGTCCGACACGGCCTACCAGCGCGGCGCCCGCATCGCCGAGGCCTTGCTGGCAGCCCATCAGGCTGAAAATGCTGGCGCCTACCCCGAGACAATCGCCCAGGTGCTCTGGGGGCTGGACGCGATCAAGACCAAGGGCGAGGCGATCGGCACGGTGCTCGGTCTGCTCGGCGCCCGCCCCGTGAAGGACGGCCAGGGCAAGGTTGGCCGCTACGCGCTCATCCCGCTCGCCGAGCTCGGCCGCCCGCGCGTGGATGTCCTGATGACGGCCTCGGGCATCTTTCGCGACACCTTCGCCGGCACGATCAACCTGCTCGACCGGCTGGTGCGCGAGGCCGCCGACGCCGACGAGCCCGAGGAGCAGAACTTTGTGCGCAAGCATGTGCTGGCTATGCTGGCCGAGGGCAAGAGCCGCACGGTCGCCACGGCCCGGCTCTTCACCCAGGCCGAGGGTACGTATGGCACCGATGTAGATGAGGCGATCGAGGGCAGCGCCTGGCAGGAGCGCCAGGAGCTGGAGGATCTTTTCATCAAGCGCAACGCCTTCGCCTTCGGCGGCGAGCACACCGGCCAGGCTCAGCCCGAGGTGCTGCGCTCGCTGCTCAAGACGGTGGGCCGCGTGGCCCAGGAGATCGACAGCGTGGAGTATGGCCTCACCGACATGCAGCACTACTACGGCTACTCCGGCGCGCTCAAGGCCGCCGCCGAGCGGGCCACGGGCAAAAGCGTGGCCCTGAGCTACGTAGAGAGCTTTACGGCCGAGACGAAGGTGCAAAGCCTGGAGCAAGTGCTGCGCGTGGAGTATCGCACCAAGCTGCTGAACCCCAAATGGTACGAGGGCATGCTCAAGCACGGGCACAACGGCGCGGCCGAGATCGCCAACCGCTTTACCTACATGCTCGGCTGGAGCGCCACGACCAGCGCGGTGGACAACTGGGTCTACGACCAGGCCGCCGCCACGTTTGTGCTGGACGACACGATGCGCCAGCGCCTGGAGGCCGCCAACCCCGAGGCCGCCCGCAACGCCGTGAGCCGCCTGCTAGAGGCGAACAGCCGTGGGATCTGGCAGACCGACGAGCAGACCCTGGACCGCCTGCGCGAGCTGCACGCCGACCTGGAGGATCGCCTGGAGGGCGTGCGCTAGCTGCTCCGCTCTCGGGGGTGGTGTTGGCGCAACCAAGACGTATGTTATACTTCACCGTGTCACAAGGCTGAGCTAGAAATTCATATGCTACAGGTAAAACAGAGCGCTCGCCCGGTGTGCTATGCGCTGGCTGCGTTGCTGGCGCTGCTCGTGCTCGGGAGCTGCGGGCAGCCGCTGCCAACCGATACGACGTTCGAGATAGTGGCAACCGAGATGGCGTTTACGCCAAGTACGTTTGAGCTCGCACAGGGGCAGATGGTTACGTTGCGCCTAATCAACGAGGGCAAGGTCGCGCATAACCTGCTGATCGACCTGCCCAGCGGCACGCGCGAGATCGCAGCCCCCGACGGGGTCGACGCGCTACTCACGTTTCCCACCCGCGATGTTGGCAGCTTCCGCTTTTACTGCAACATCGCCGGCCACGAGGGCATGGAGGGTGTGCTCACGATCCGCTAGGACGCTAAAGCGTAAGTCCGCCTACGGCGGACGCCGCACTATGGCGGGCTAAAGCCCTTCCGAACCCCTGGGCGAACGTACGCTTTGGCGTCCTAGCCAACTTCGTGCGTTCGCTTGTGCGCAATCTGCAATCTCATGACGCCTCGGGCAGGTCGGCGATCAGCACGGCGGTGGTTAGGAGCAGGCCAGCGATCGAGACGGCGTTCTGCACGGCGCTGCGCGTCACCTTCACCGGGTCGATCACGCCCTGCGCCAGCATGCTGCCATACTCGCCAGTCAGCACGTTGTAGCCGTAGCTCTGGTCGCCGTGCGCCTGCTGCCCGCAGCGCACGGCGGCGATGATCACGGCGCCCTCAGCACCCGCGTTGCTCGCCAGGCGGCGCAGCGGCTCCTCTAGCGCGCGGCGCAGGATCTGAAGGCCAAAGCGCTCGTCGTCGTTCGCTAGCACAAGCTTGTCCAGGCTGCCGATGGCGTTGAGCAGGGCCACGCCGCCACCTGGGACGATCCCCTCTGCTACGGCTGCGCGTGCGGTTGCGAGCGCGTCCTCGACGCGGTAGCGCCGCTCCTTCAGCTCCGGCTCGGTGGCGCCACCAACCTGGATCACCGCGACACCGCCCGCCAGCCGCGCCAGCCGCTCCTGGAGCATGTCACGCTCGTAGTCGCTGCTTGCCAGGGTGATCCGGGCGCGCAGCTGCGCCAGGAGCGCTTTGAGCGCCTGTGGGTCGCCATAGCCCTCAATGAAGGTGGTGCTCGCGCTGTCGGCGACCACGCGGCGTGCCCGGCCAAGATCCTCGAACGCGGCGCTGGCGAGCGTGCGACCGGCCAGCGCGCTGATCACCGTGCCGCCCGTGATCGTGGCGAGATCCTCGAGCATAGCCCGACGATGATCGCCGAAGCCAGGCGCCTTCACCGCCAGGACGTTGAGCGTCCCGCGTAGCCGGTTGACGACAATTGTCGCCAGCGCCTCGCCGTCGATCTCGTCGGCGACGACCACGATGTTCCTGGTGACGGCGACTGCATCCTCCAGGGCCGGAAGGATCGCGCCCACGCCCGCAATCGCCTGGTCGGTGATCAGGATCAGCGGCGCGTCGAGCTCGGCCTCCTGGCGCGCCACGTTGGTTACGAAATGCGGCGAGAGGTAGCCGCACGCGATCTGCATGCCCTCGCCGTAGACAACCTCGATCCCGAGGCCTCTGCTCGCCTCGACTGTGATCACGCCATCGGGGCCAACCCGCTCCATCACCTCGGCGATCAGCGCGCCAATCGCCGGGTCGCCCGCAGCGATTGTGGCAACCTGAGCGATCTCGGCCCGATCGCGCACCGGCGTGGCCGTGCGCTGTAGCTCCGCCACCACTGCGGCAGCGCCTTTGTCGAGGCCATGCTTCATCTGCATCGGGTTGGCGCCGGCCTCCACCAGCTTGAGCCCTGCGCTGATGATCGCCTGCGCCAGCACGGTTGCCGTGGTGGTGCCGTCGCCGGCCAGATGCTTGGTGCGGGTGGCAACCTCGATCAGCAGGCGGGCGCCGATGTTCGCGAAGGGGTCGCTGAGCGTCAGGTCGCGGGCGATGGTCGCGCCGTCGTGTGTGATCGTTGGTGCAGCGCCGGATGGGTTGTCGAGCGCGACGTTGTGGCCACGCGGGCCTAGCGTTGTCCTGACAGCCTCGGCAACCGTATCAACCCCATGCTTGAGCGCACTGTGCGCCTGATCTGCGAAGAGCAGCTGTTTCGGCATCGGCTTAATCTGAGGAACTTGATGCTTCTGTACCAGCCTGAAACTGCGCAGACAGCGTGCGCATACCGAGCCGCAGCGCTTGCAGAACGGCATGGCCTGGCAGGCGCAGTCGCGCAGCGAGCTCAGATTGGGGCAGGCCAGCATAGTAGGCGAGCTCGATGGCCGCACGCTGATCGGCGGGCAACGCAGCGAGGGCGGCCTGCACATGGGGCGCCGCCGCGCTAGCCTGTGCGAGGCGACCGCCCGCGTCCAGCGTCCAGTTGTTGTCGAGCTTCGTGCGATGTGCGGCAAGGAGCGCATCTGCGCTTTGCGAGCTGTGGGCGCGCTGCCGCGTAACCGCGATTAGCCTGGCAGGGAGATCGCCCTCCAGAAAGAGCTCGGTGGCATGCCAGCACAGCGAAAACACCTCACCAACTAGGGCTTCCGCTGTGGGCTGGTTGGCGGTGATGCGCAGCGCCAGGGTGTAGATCAGCGCCCCATAGCGGTCGTAGAGCGCACCCAGAGCGTCGCTGTCACGCGCGCTGATCTGTGCGATCAACACTCGATCCGCCTGAGGCGACCCGCCAGCGGCAACGGCATCACTCGCTGCCATCATGATTTCTGTCTGTGCAGAAACGATGCTGGTGAGCGTTGCCCGCTGCGCGCTTCAGCCTATTTGGAGCCTGACGCCCTACCAGATACGCCACCAAGGGCGGCGACCCCTGGAACCCGAGCCCGAGCCCATACCGTGCGACTGTGACGGCAGATCGACGGCAAGCTCCTGGTAGCGATTGCGCGCCGCGAGCTCCTGGGCTTCCAGATCGGCGAGCTCGGCTGGCGAGGCCTTGGCTGCCCGCGCCGCAGCTAGCTCGGCGGCCACCTGCTCGCAATGGCGAGCGTGGGCGGCCAGAATACGCGAACCGGTGCTCTTGTTGCCTGACATCCTGAACTCCTCTATAGATATGCGCGCAACCATCGGCGTGCCAGGCGATGCAGGGCTCAGGCCCCGCTGTGCGCCCCTCCCCAACACGGAAACGGCTGCCGCAGTGACAGCCGTAAGAGCGCTTGTGATTGGCATGCGCGGCGCGTACTGGTCTGGCGCTTCCTGGCGCCGCTGCTGCGGTGACCACCGCGATGATTGGAAGTACATTCATTATACAGTATGAGAGCACGTTTTGTACCAACGGAGGCGCCCGCACCCCGAATCTGCGCTGCTATTAGCGAATGATCGCGCACTTGCTCCGCATCCATCGTAGCGTGCCAGGGCATCCCCTACGCTGCCAGGCTATCCCTTACAGACAAGGCTTTCTCTCCGGCAGGCACAGCGTGCTACAATTGAAAGCTCTACCATACGCAGCTGATCAGCCCGCTGGAGGGCCACGATGACTGACGGCTCCGGCGCAGAGCAGGCTCTAGAGCTACCTCTAGCCTCCCAGCTGCGCCCCGAGGCGCGTGCCACGCCGGCCCCGCGTGTCGTCGGGATTGGCGCGTCGGCCGGTGGGCTGAAGGCCTTTACCGATTTTGTGAGCCACATGCCGCCCGATAGCGGGCTGGCGTTCGTGCTCGTGCAGCACCTCGACCCGCAGCACCCCAGCCTCTTGCCCGAGCTGCTCGCCACGCATACCTCCATGCCGGTCCAGTCGGTGATCGACCAGACCCCAGTCGCGCCGAATCATGTCTACCTGATCCCGCCAAACACCGCGCTGACCATCGCCCAAGGTGTGCTGCTGCTGGAGCCGCCCACTGCGGCCCACGGACATCGCCTGCCGATCGATCACTTCTTCCGCTCGCTCGCCGCCGATCAGGGCGCGCGCGCCGTGGGGATCGTGCTCTCGGGCACCGGGTCCGACGGCACGCTGGGCCTCACGGCGCTTCGGGCGCGCGGTGGCCTCACGCTCGCCCAGACTCCCGCCACCGCACTGTACCCCACGATGCCGCAGCAGGCCATCGCACAAGGTGTGGTCGACCATGTGCTGGATGTCGCCGCTATGCCTGCGCTCCTGCTCGCCACGCACGGACTCCCACGCATGCCCCCAGGCCCGTCGGCGACGACGCCCGCCGCAGCCACCGACCCGCTCCACGCGATCACCAGCCTGCTCCAGCAGAGCATCGGCCACAACTTTAGCCACTACAAGCAGAGCATGATTATGCGGCGAATCGAGCGCCGCATGCAGCTGCTCCACGTGGCCAATCTGGAAGCGTATCACGCGCTGCTGCAGCAGGATCGCGCCGAGGTGCAGCTGCTGTTCCAGGATCTATTGATCGGCGTGACCCAGTTTTTCCGCGACCCTGCGGCCTTCGAGGCTCTGGCCACAACGGTGCTTCCCGACCTGCTGCGCAGCAAAGACGCCGCCACGCCCTTGCGCGTCTGGGTGCCCGGCTGTGCCTCGGGCGAGGAGGCCTACTCGATCGGCATTCTGCTGCACGAGCAGCTGGCGCAGCTCGACGTAGCGCCGCCAGTGCAGCTCTTCGCGACCGACATCGACGAGCTGGCGCTTGCCGTTGCGCGCCGGGGCAGCTACGACCCAAGCATCGCCGAGCAGATCACACCAGCGCGGCTCGCCCAGTGCTTTGTGCAGGAGGGCCAGAGCTACCAGGTGATCAAGGCCATCCGCGAGCTGTGTCTGTTCTCCTCGCACAACCTGATCAGCGACCCGCCGTTTGGGCGCCTGGATCTGATCAGCTGCCGCAATCTGCTGATCTATTTTGACGCCGAGCTCCAGCGCCAGCTTATCCAGATGCTGCATTACGCCCTGAACCCCGGCGGCTATCTGTTCCTCGGCTCCGCTGAGAACGCCACTGGCGTGACTGCTGCGAGCGAATTTTTTCGCATCATCGATGGGCCGCAGCGCATCTACCAGCGCAAAGAGCGACTGGTGCGCTCGAACGTCGAGCCGCGCTGGGCAACTGGGGCCGGGCAGCCAGCGCGCGGCGACACGCCGCGTCGGCTTGCGGCACCTGCGGCGCTCGACATCGGCATGACGCTTGAGCGCGTCCTGCTGCGCGACTACGCGCCGACAGCGGCGGTGATCGACGAGCAGGGCACGATCTCCTACCTGCGCGGGCAGACCCACCCCTACCTCACGGTGCCCACAGGCGCCCCGACGACGAACCTGCTCGCTATGGCGCACCCCGAGCTACGCATGCCGCTGCGCACAGCCATCCGCGCAGTCGCCCAGGGGCGCGCGCCAGCGATGCGCGAGGATCTGACAATCGCGACCGCCGACGGGCTCCAGCGCCTCACCCTCAGCGTCCGGCCGCTCGCCGAGCCGGGCGCCGACGCAGGGCTGCTGCTGGTGGTGTTGCAGTCGCTTGGCCCGCCGACGCCCCAGTCGGCCGACACAAGCGCGGCGCCTGCCGAGCCTACCGACGCGCTCGCGCAGGAGCTCCAGCGCACGCGTGACGCGCTCGAGGCGACGATCAGCGAGCTCCAGGCGGCCAACGTCGATCTGACGACGGCTAACAAGGAGCTGCGCTCGCTCAACGAGGAGCTGCAGGCGGCCAACGAGGAGCTGCAAACCTCGAAGGAGGAGATTCAGTCGATCAACGAGGAGCTGCAGACGGTCAACGCCGAGCTGAACCGTAAGATCGAGGAACTTGATCGCGCGAACGCCGACCTGGCCAACATCTTCGCCAGCACCCAGATCCCGGCGATCTTCCTGCACACCGACGGGCGGATCGCCCGCTTTACCCCGCACGCAACCGAGCTCTTCGCGCTGATCGATTCCGATGTCGGTCGACCGATCACCGACCTTAACGCCCGCTTCAGCGCTGGTGATCTGCACCCGCTGATCGCCCAGGTGCTCGAGACCCTCACCCCCGTGGAGCTAGTGGTACACCGGATCGAGCGCGACCGCTGGTGGGGCGTCCAGGTGCGGCCATACCGCACGCTCGCCAACGTGATCGATGGCGTGGTGCTTACCTTCGCCGACATTACCACGCTCAAGCGCGCCGAGGCCGTGCTCCAGGATGCCAACGACGAGCTCGAGCGGCGGGTGGCGGCCCGCACCCAGGATCTGGCGCGGGCCAACGCGGCACTCCAGGCGCAGATCGCGGAGCGGGTGCGCAGCGAGCAGGCGCGCGAGCAGCTGCTCCAGCAGCTCGTCACCGCCCAGGAGGAGGAGCGCCGTCACATCGCCCGCGAGCTCCACGACCAGATGGGCCAGAATCTCACGGCCCTGATTCTGGGCATCAAGGCGCTCCAGGACAACGGCTCGGACAGTGACGGCGCCGCCGAGCGCATCCGGCAGCTCCAGGCCCTGGCGGTGCAGATCGGCCAGGAGGTACGCAGCCTGGCGGTGCAGCTGCGCCCCTCGGTGCTCGATGATCTGGGCCTGCTGCTGGCGCTCAGCAACTACGTAGAGCAGTGGTCGGCGCGCGCCTACATCGCGGTGGATCTGCATAGCGACGGGCTCGACGTGGGGCGGCTGTCGCTGGCGGTGGAGACGACGCTCTACCGGCTGGTGCAGGAGGCACTTACGAATGTGCTGAAGCACGCCGAGGCATCCCAGGTGAGCGTGATCATCGAGCGGCGCGCCGACGAAGTGCGCCTGATCGTCGAGGACGATGGGGTGGGGTTCAGCGTGCCGCCAGCGCCGAGCGAGCCGGGCAACGCGCCGCAGCTGGGGCTGATCGGGATGCGCGAGCGCGTGGTGCTGCTCGGCGGCAGCCTGACGATCGAGTCGGCGCCGGGCAGCGGCACCACGATCTTTGCCCGCATCCCGCTGCCCGCAGCATAGTATGGAGGCCGCGATGGCGCCTGCGAGAATCTTTCTGGTCGATGACCATATGGTGGTGCGTGAGGGGCTCAAGACGCTGATCAACGCCCAGGCCGACATGGAGGTGATCGGTGAGGCCAGCGAGGGCGAGACGGCCTGTGAGCAGATCCAGCTCTGCCAGCCCGACGTGGTGATCATGGACATCTCGATGCCGACGATGAACGGCATCCAGGCCACCGAGCGGATCAAGCAGCTGTGCCCCGAGGTGAAGGTGCTGGTTTTGAGCGTCCACGACGACACCAGCTACCTGCGGCAGATGCTGGCGGTGGGCGCCTCGGGCTACATTCTTAAGCACACGGCCGCCGACGCGCTGATCCAGGCGATCCGCATCGTGGCGGCGGGCGGCATCTACCTGGAGCCGTCGCTCGCCGAGCATGTGGTGGGGCGCTACGTGCGCCGACCCGCCGCCGCCACCGAGCTGCTGGGCGCCGAGCTGAGCGTGCGCGAGCGCGAGGTGGTGCAGCGCGTGGTGCAGGGCTACAGCAACAAAGAGATCGCCACGCAGTTGAGCCTGAGCGTGAAGACCGTTGAGACCTATCGGGCCCGCGCGCTGGAGAAGCTGGGGCTTACCAGCCGGGCTGCGCTGGTGCGCTACGCATTGGAGCGCGGCTGGCTGCGTACGCCGTGAGATAGCCGAACCGTCTGGACCGCGAACGGCGCGAACCGTCTGGACCGCGAACGGCGCGAAGTGGCACGAACCACCGCGAAACTACACGGGCGTGGCCGGGTTCGCGGTGGTTCGCCCCCTTTCGCGCCGTTCGTGGTCCAATGCGCGTCGTTCGTAGTCCAATGCGCGCCGTTCGTGGTCCAAATGGCTCGGGCGTCCACTCAGCGCATGCGCGCGATCACTAGCGCGGCGGTGGTGCGCAGGGCGCGCTCGCGGTCGGGGCCGAGGGGCGGCCCGAGGTTGATCTGCGTCACGCCGCGCTCGGCGAGCCAGCGCAGCCGCGCCACCATCGCCTCTGGCTCGCCGTAGATCGCCAGGCGATACATGGGCGGGGTGAGCAGCTCCATCGCGTGCTCCATGTCGTCGGCCTGCCAGGCGGCCCGCACCGGGTCGAAATCGGCGGGGGTAAGCCCGATCGGCGCCAGGGTCTCGGCGCGCAGCGAGGGGCCGTAGTAGGCCACCAGGTAGCGCAGGGCCGCCTCCGCCTCGCGCTTGGTCTCCGCCACCGACCACCAGACGCACGCCGCCAGATCGAAGCCCGCCAGATCGCGGCCGGCGCGCTCGGCCCCGGCGGCGACGCGCTCGCGCACGAAGTCGATTGTCTCGGGCGGGAAGAGGATGGGCAGGCCGCCATCGCCAAGCTCGCCCATCAGCTCCAGCACGCGCGGGCCCTGGCCGCCGATGTAGATCGGCACGGGCTGCGACGGCACGGGGAAGCGCAGCCGGGCCTGAGCATCCCAGCCGGGAAAATGCTCGCCAACGTCGCCGGCCTGCTCGCCGCGCAGCAGGCGGCGCAGCAGGCTCACGGCTGCGGCGAGGCCCGCGACGGGCCGCCGCTGGCGCTGGCCGATCCACTCCAGGTACGGCGGGTCGCCGGGGCCGATGCCGAGCACGAAGCGCCCGCCGCTGAACTCCTGAAGGCTGGCGGCGGCCATCGCCAGCTCGGCCGGGCTGGTGCTGAAGGGGTTCACGATGCAGGTGCCCACGCGGATGCGGCTGGTGGCGGCGGCCACGGCGGTGAGCGTCACCCAGGCGTCGCGCTTCATCAGATCCTGGCAGTACCAGAAGTCGTCGAAGCCGAGCTCCTCGGCGAGCTGCGCCCAGCGCACCACCTCGCTGATGGGGCCGGAGTCGCTGTTGAAGCGGATGCCGAAGCGCATTTGGCGGTGTGTTTCCGTTTGCAGACAGGCAGGGACGCGCTATAGCGCGTCCGTACAATGGGCGGCAGGCGGCAGGCGGCAGGCGGCAGGCGGCAGGCGGCAGGCGGCAGGCGGCTATCGGCTATCGGCTATCGGCTATCGGCTATGGGATGGGGGATAGGGCTTACGTCGTTGTGGCGCAGGGTGCGTGTTGCCACGCGGTCGAGGCGCATGATCAGGCGGCAGGCCGGGTCGGGGCAGGTGACGCGCGTGTCGGTCTCGATCCAGTCGGCGGGGTGGGCGCGGCGCTGGCGAGCGGGCAGCAGCGGGATGGTTGCCTGGAGCGCGTAGAGGCAGAACGACTGTCCATCTGGCATGCTCAGCTTGCCCCCGCGCAGGAAGAAGCTGTCGCCAACGGCCATGGCGCAGGTGCAGTGGCCCTCGATGGCCTCCACAACCACGCACAGATCGTAGAGCTCGAAGCTGTCGTCGCTACTCACGTTCACCTCGCTGCTGGCTTATGCAAGGGGGCAGGGGACAGGGATAAATCATGATAGCACAGCGCGCGCCGAGATCAGCTATGATACTGTTGGAGCCAGAAATGGGCCGGAAATCTGCGCAATCTGCGCAATCTGCGGACAAATATCCGGCGCGCAGACGAGGAGCGAGCATGATGAGTGACGGATTTCACCTGCTGGTGTACACATTCGACAGCGCTGGCCAGGCCGACGCGGCCCGTGGCGCGCTGGAGGCGCTGGATCGGCAGCTTGGCGGCGCCCAGGGCCACGTGGCCGTGGTGCAGCACGACGCCGACGGCGCGATCAGCCTGCGCGAGCCGCGCGATCTGCGCGAGGAGCTGAGCAGCCTGGCCTCGCAGGTGGCTGGCGGGGTGACGTGGTTTGTCTACACGTTTGTGGGGCTGATCGGCCCGCCCCCAGCCATGATCGCCGAGCAGCTTACCGATGAGGCCGTGCATCGCCTGGTGCGCGACAGCGGTTTCTCCGACGCTGCCCTGCACGAGATCGGCGCCGAGCTTGGCAAGGGCAGCGCCGCCGTAGTTGCGCTGATGCCGACCGCCGAGCGCGACCCCGCCGTTGCCAAGCTCGTGCAGCTTGGCGGGCGCCTCTGGGAGCATCCGCTGCCGCCCCAGGTTGTCGCCGCGCTCCAAAGCCTCGGCGACACGCCAGCGTAGGGGCGCCGCGGAGCCTGAGCGCCCGAGCCCTTTGGACCACGAAGCCGCGAACGTGTGCAAACCACCGCGAAACCGTCCACACGCGTGCAGGTTCGCGTTCGCGCCATTCGTGCTACTTCGCGCCGTTCGTGGTCTAGAGGTTCGTGCCCTTCGTGGTAGACCTGTGGGAAATCTCCGCCGAGCTGACTAGGCGCACGCACACCCCTCACACCCGGCTCGGCGCCACATTCCCCACCGCCTCGGCGGCGCGGCGCACGTTCACGAAGCAGAGCACGGCGAAGCCCGCGATGAAGAAAATCATCAGCGAGACGATGGCGATGCGATAGCTGCCAGTGTTCTGGTAGGCCAGGGCGAAGAACAGCGGGGCGAGCCAGCTGGTGCCGCGGTCGCTGATCTCGTAGAAGCTAAAATATTCGGCCTCTTTGCCCTCGGGGATCATCAGCGAGAAGACGGCACGGCTCAGCGCCTGGCTCCCGCCGAGCACCACCGCGATCACGCCGGCCAGCAGGAAGAACTGCGCCGGCACGCCGGCCGGCATGAAGTAGCCGTAGATGACCGTCCCGGTCCAGATCACCAGGCTGATCAGGATGGCGCGCTTGGCGCCGATCCACTGGGCCAGGCGGCCGAAGGCCAGGGCGCCGAAGAAGGCCACGAACTGCACCATCAGGATGGCCGAGATCAGCACGCTCTGATCAAGCCCCAGCTCCTGCGAGCCAAACTGCGACGAGAGCGTGATTACGGCCTGGATGCCGTCGTTGTAGAGCAGGAACGCCGCCAGGAACAGCAGCGTCTGCGGGTAGCGCCGCATCTCGCTGAAGGTGCGGCCAAGCTGCTGGAAGCCCGCTGTGAGGTAGTTCGTGCCCGCTGGGATACGCCTTGCAGGCCGCCGCGTCTTGAGCGCCAGCAGCGGGATGATCGTGAAGATCGCCCACCAGAGGCCCGCCGAGGCGAGGCTGATACGCACGGCCAGATCGGTGGGGACGCCCAGGGCCGCGCGATTGTTAAAGAAGAGCAAATTGACCAGCAGCAGCAGGCCGCCGCCCAGGTAGCCCGCCGCCCAGCTCTGCGAGCTCACCGCGTTGCGCCGAGCAGGGCTGGCGATCTCTGGCAGAAAGGCGTTGTAGAAGACCACCGAGGCGCCAAACGCCACGTTGGCGATCAGAAAGAGCATGCCGCCAAACAGGTAGGCGTCCCCCTGCACCAGGTACATCGCCAGCGTGGCGCCCGCCCCGATGTAGGCGAACACGGCTAGCAGACCCTTCTTGGCCTGCGAGTAGTCCGCGATCGCGCCCAGGATCGGCAGGAAGAAGATCTGGAGCAGCACCGAGAGCGAGACCATGTAGGCGAAGAAGGCGCCCGCCGCCACCGGGATGCCCAGCGGGTAGACGAAGCCGCGCGCGTCGGCGGCGGACTCGGCCAGGCTGGTGAGGTACGGCCCCAGAAATACCGTCACCACCGTGGTGGAGAAGGCCGAGTTCGCCCAGTCGTAGAAGTACCAGCCGATCTGCTCGCGTCGGTCGTCGGTGGGGATGGCCTGCGGCGTAGCCGCGCTCTCGGCGCTCATAGATCGCTTTCGTTATGTACGTGGCCTCACCCCCCGGCCCCCTCTCCCGCGTGTGGGAGAGGGGGAGCCGCGCCAGCGGCGGGAGTGAGGGCTTCACAGCACCTTCACCGGCGTCAGCAGCCCTGGCCGCTCTTTGTTCGCGGCCTCGATCGCCTCGGCGGAGCCAACCACCGCGATGCTGCCGTGGTCGCGCGCGGCGTCGGCGGCCTCGGCGAAGGCGCGAAAGTCGGCGGCGCTGGCGTCGAGCAGCTGCTCGCGGATCTGCTGCCGCCACGCATCCGTCACACCTGTGATCTGGCGCACCATCGCCGTGTAGCCCTTCGCGTCCGGCAGCTGGTAGCCGTCGATGTCGCCGACCGTGCCGATGATGCTGCGCTCCACGGTGGTGGCGTCCAGCTCGGCGCCGCGCAGGAAGTCGCCCGTGCCGTCGAAGACATCTAGCGTGCCTAGCAGGTTCGGGTCGCGGTACGAGGAGCAGACAAAGATGCCGGTGGAGCGGTCGTAGCCGCCGCCCGCGCCGTAAGCCCCGCCCTGCACGCGGATCTTCTCCAGGTAGTAACTGATGTTCAGGAAGCGCGAGACGGCGCTGCTCGCCCCGCCAACCGCCACCCCCAGCGCGCGCAGGTTCGCACCCTTGGCCACGTAGTTCACCTTGGCAGGGATGATCAGGCCCTCGTTGGGGCCGGCCTCGGCCACGCGCCATGTGGCGGGCGTGTACTCCGCCGTGGGCAGTTCGGCCACGAAGTCGTCCAGCGCGGGGGCGAACTCGCGCATGCTCGCTTCGTCCAGCGTAACGTTGGCGAGCAGCGAGGCGCGGTTCACCAGGTGGCGGCGCACAGCGTCCAGCTGGGCCAGCACGCCGGGCCAGTCCTCGGCCACGCGCCGCTCTAGCTCGCGCACAAAGAACAGGCCATCGATGCCGCTCATCTGCTCGTCCGCCCACTCGGCCGGGTCGAAGCGGGCGGTGAGGCGCTTGCGGGCGTAGGCGTTGCCGCTGGGGATCAGCGCCGACTCGCGGCCCGCCTTGGCGCGCGTGACGATCTGGCGGAAGCGCTCTTGATCATCAAGGCGCACGCTCAGCAGGATGTCGCGGATGATCGCCAGCATGGCCGGGGCCTGGCCAAGCGTAGATTTACCGCGTAGGATCAGGCGGCCAAGCGGATCGCCGCTCTGTAGGTGGGTGGCCGTCATCGCGGAGGCGTAGATGCCGCCGGTATCGCGGCCGATGCGCTGCACCAGGCGCACAAAATCCTCGTGCTCGGTGCCCATCTCGGTGAGCGCGCGCGCAAAGAGCGGCACAAATGGCAGCAGCTCCGTGGGCAGCGCCAGCAGGTCGAAGCTCAGATCCAGGTAGACGATCCCGTTCGTGAAGAGATCGTGGAAGAGCATGGGCGACCCGCCGCTGCTGCGCTCCTCGCTGGGGATCGTCTTGCTCTGGCGGTCGAGATCTTTCAGGCTGAGCGTGGGAATCTTGGCGAGATCCTCGGGCTTATCGGGCTGCTCCTGCATGCGCTTGAGCGCCTCGGTCTCAGCGAGCAGGGCGTCGAGCTCGGCCTCGCCAAGCGTGGCCTGGTAGGCGTCGAGCCGGGCGCGCTCCTCGGCGGCGTCACGCTCGGCCTGCGCGGGGTCGGGGCGCAGCAGCAGGCGCACGCGGTGCGTGTTCTCCAGCAGCGTCTCACGGATCAGCGTCTCGAACAGCCGCTCGCCGCCCTCCACACGCTGCCGAATGGCGGCCAGCGGCGCCTCGAAGCGCAGCGGTGCGAACGGATCGCCTTCGTAGAGCCAGGTGTCGAGGGCGCGGAACATCAGGCTGAGCCCGCGCGGGAACGAGCCGGTATTATTCTCGCGCAGCGAGAACTCGAAGGTGTTGAGCGCCGCGACGATCTGCTCCGGGTCGATGCCCTCGTCGGCGAGCCGGGCGAGTGTCGCCAGGATCAGCTGCTCCACCTGCGCGGCGTCAGCGGGATCAATGCCCTTCATGCCCACGGCGAAGGTGTGCTGGCGGATGCCGTCGTTGTAGCCGCTGCCGGTCAGATCCTCGCCCAGGCGCGAGTCGATCAGGGCCTTGCGCAGCGGCGCGGCGGAGGTGCCCACCAGGATGTAGCTGAGGATGCCCAGGGCCAGCACGCGCCCGATATCAGGCTCCTCGCCCACCATCCACTGCACCGTGACCATGCCCTTCTTCCCGCTTTCGTCGGCGGGTGCGGCGTAGGTCTGCTCCACGGCACGCGGGGCGGCGAAGCGCGGCTGGAGCGCGATCTCGGACGGCGCCTCGCGGGCCTCGAACTGGCTCAAGCAGGCGTCCAGGATCTCCAGGCGTCGCGCGGGGTCGTCGTCGCCGTAGAAGAAGAGCCGGGCGTTGGAGGGATGATACAGCGTCTCATGAAACTGCTTGAACTGATCGTACGTAAGGTCGGGGATGTACTTCGGGTCGCCGCCAGAGCTGACGCCGTAGGTCGTATCGGGGAACAGCGCCTGCTGCGCGTAGCGGTAGAGCACGCCATCCGGCGACGAGTAGGCGCCCTTCATCTCGTTGTAGACCACGCCGCGGAAGGCGACGGGCTCGCCCTTGCGCTCCAGCTCGTAGTGCCAGCCCTCCTGCTTCAGCGTCTCCGGGGTGATGCTGGGGAAGAAGACGGAGTCGAGGTAGACATCCACAAGGTTGTAGAAGTCGGCCAGGTTGGTGGACGCAACGGGGTAGACCGTCTTATCTGGGTAGGTCATCGCGTTGAGGAAGGTCTTCACCGAGCTTTTGACGAGCTCGAAGAACGGCTTCTTCACGGGGTACTTGCGCGAGCCGCAGAGCACGCTATGCTCAAGAATATGGGCGATGCCGGTGGAGTCGCTGGGGGGCGTGCGAAAGGTAACGCCGAAGCACTTATTCTCATCGTCGCTTTCCAGCGAGAGCAGCTCGGCGCCAGTTTTAAGGTGGCGATACAGCCTGGCGCGGGTGTTCAGCTCCTCGATCTGCTCGTCGCGCAGCAGCTCGAAGCCGTTGGTGCTGGTCATAAAGCCTCGCTTTTAGATGTGCCGTGGGAGCGTTCCTATTGTACCAGAGGTGCGGGCTACGCGCCCCAGGCTTTGGTGGGGCGCCCGAGCCCTTTGGACCGCGAACGGCGCGAATGCGTGCGAACCACCGCGAATCCGGCCACGTGCGTGAGGGTTCGCGTTCGCGCCGTTCGTGCCATTTCGCGCCGTTCGCGGTCCAGACGACAATGGGAGCGCCGCGCCCCGCCAAACAGCACAAAAAATACCTGAAAGCCCTTATGCCGCACATCCAGACTCAGGGTAAACTATCAGGATAGCTGCTCGCGCTCCGAGAGGTGACCCCTGCCCATGCATAGCGCCCCGCTCCAGCTCACTATCCTACCCCAGCAGCTTGCCATCTGCCAACTCCCGCCCGAATCGCCGATCCCAGCTTGGGCTACGGATGGCCCGCTCTGGTCGCTCACCCGCACGCCCCACGAGCTCTCGCTGGTGTGCGCCGAGGCGCAGGTGCCGCCAGGTACAACAGCAGAGCGCGGCTGGCGGGCGCTCGTGGTGGCCGGCCCGCTCGACTTCGCCCTCACCGGGATTCTGCACGCTCTCACCGGGCCGCTCGCCGCGGCTGCGATCAGCATGTTCGCGCTCTCCACCTACGACACCGACTATGTGCTGATCCGGGCCGCCGATCTCGAGCGGGCCGTCGCAGCCCTGCGCGCCGCAGGCCACACGCTGGCAGCATAGATTGCTATGGCGGCGTCATGGTCGGCAGGCGGGCGCGTACACGCGCGCCACCACGGCGCGCTGCGCCGGGCGCGTCTGGAGGCGTCGGCGCAGGCCGACGCGCGGCCGCAGGCCCTCCCGCTGCGGTTTCAACCGCCGGGTTCTGGCAACCGCGCCCACAATGAAGTAGCCCTAGTAGATTGCCACCGCCGCCCCGCGCCGGGTATAATGCCCTGAACCCGACGCCGCTGCCGGGCGAGAAAGGGACTTCTTATGACTGCTACGCTCCCGCCGCGCGTCGAGGTGCCCGCCGAGCATACCTGGGATCTCGCGAGCATCTACCTTACCGTGGCCGATTGGGAGGCCGACATGCGCGCGCTAGAGGGCGAGCAGCCCGCCATCGCGGGCTTCCAGGGTCGCCTCAGCGAGTCGCCTGCCACGCTCCTGGCGTGGCTCCAGCTGGGCGAGCATCTGCAGCGCCGCGTCGGCATGATCTTTTCCTACGCCCAGATGCGCTTCGACGAGGATACGGCCAACCAGGCCGCCGCCGCCCTGCGCGACCGCGCGATCGGCGCGATCACCAGGGTGAGCGCCGCCGCCGCCTTCTCCGAGCCCGAGCTGCTTGCGGTCGAGCCCGCCCGCCTCGACGCGCTGCTGGCCGCCGAGCCCGCGCTCGCCATCTACGCGCATTACCTCCACAACCTGCGCCGCCGCGCCCCGCACGTCCGCTCCGGCGAGGTGGAGCAGCTGCTCGCCCAGGCTGGCGAACCCCTGAGCGTGCCCAACAGCGCCTACACCATGCTGGCCGACGGCGATCTACGCTTCGCCAACGCCACCGACAGCGCCGGGCAGGCCCACCAGGTGGCCCGCGCCTCCGTCGACGCGCTGCTCCAGAGCCCGGATCGGGCGCTGCGCCGCTCCGCCTGGACAAGCTACCAGGATGGCTTTCTCGCCTTTAAGAACAGTTTTGGCGCGCTCTACGGCGGTAGCGTGCGGGGCGACGTGTTCCGCGCCCAGGCGCGCGGCTACCCCGGCGCCCTCGCCGCCAGCCTCCATACCAGCAACGTGCCCATGGCTGTCTACCAGAATGTGATCGACGCCTGTAACCGCCACCTCCCGATCTGGCATCGCTACTGGGAGCTGCGCCGCCGCGCCTTGGGCCTGGAGCAACTGGAGCCCTGCGATATTTTCGCACCCCTCGGCCCGCCCCAGCCCATGCCCTACGCGCGCGCCGTCGACCTGATCTGCGCTGGCATGGCGCCGCTCGGCCAGGAGTATGTCGCTGTCTCGCGGGCCGGCCTCACCAGCGAGCGCTGGGTGGACATCTACCCGAACCAGGGCAAGACCAGCGGCGCCTACTCCAGCGGCGCCCACGGCACCAAGCCCTTCATCCTGATGAACTACGATGAGTCGCTGAGCAGCGCCGGCACGCTCGCCCACGAGCTTGGCCACTCTATGCACAGTTGGCACACCAACCGCGACCAGCCGCCGATCTACACTGACTACACCCTGTTTGTGGCCGAGGTGGCCTCGAACTTCAATCAGGCCCTGCTGCGCGGCGGCCTGCTGCGCAATGGCGTCGAGCGCGACTTCGAGCTCGCGCTGCTCGACGAGACGTTCGACAACTTCCACCGCTACCTCTTCCTCATGCCGATCCTCTCGCAGTTCGAGCAGCAGATCCACCAGGCGGCCGAGGCCGGCGAGGCGCTCACCGCCGATGGCATGAGCGCCACGCTCTACGCGCTCTTCCAGCGCGCCTACGGCCCCGCCATGCGCGTAGACCCCGCCCGCGACGGCATCGTCTGGGCGCAGTTCCCGCATCTCTACGAGAACTTTTATGTCTACCAGTACGCCTCCGGCATCGCGGCCGCCAACGCCCTCGCCGACGGCGTGCTGCGCGACGAGCCGGACGCCACGGGGCGCTACCTGCGCTTTCTCAGCGCCGGCGGCTCGCTCTACCCGCTCGAGGCCCTGCGCCTCGCCGGGATCGACATGACCACCCCCGAGCCGCTAGACCGCGCCTTCAGCGTGCTCGCCAGCTTCGTTGATCGGCTTGAGCGCCTGCTGTAACAAGGGAACAGGGAACAGGGAACAGCGTACAGGGTGAGGTCAGAGCGCAGTTTCCACCAGTTTATGCCGCTCACACGCGGCGGCCCTGTCCCCTGTGCCCTGTCCTCTGTCCCCTCGTATAAGGAAAGGAGAAACGCCCCCATGACCACCGCTACCCAAAAAGTTCCCACGCGCGCCGAGGCCCCCGTTGCGCATACCTGGGATCTGAGCCTGATCTTTGAAGATAGCGCCGCCTGGGACCAGGAGCTCGCCGCCGTCGAGGCGCGCTCACAAGAGGTCGCGGCGCTCCAGGGCACGCTCGGCGACGACCCCGAGCAGCTGCTTGGCGCCCTCACGCTGCGCGACGAGACGGCGCGACGACTCTATGCGCTCTATGTCTACGCCGCCCACCGCAAAGACTCCGACGCCACCGACACCGCCGGCCAGGCGCTCCAAGACCGCGCGGGCTCGTTCGCGGCGCGCATCTCCGCCGCCCTCTCGTTCATCGACCCAGAGATCCTCACTATCCCTGAGGCCACGCTCGCGGCCTGGGTGCGCGACACGGCGGGCCTGCACATCTACGCCTACGAGCTGGAGAAGCTGAACAAGCAGCGCGCCCACATCCGCTCCGCCGAGGTCGAGGAGGTGATGGCGCAGTTCAGCGATGTGACGCGCACCCCCTACGAGATGTTCGAGATGCTCACCGACTCCGACCTGACGCTCCCCAGCATCAGCGACGAGCAGGGCAACCAGGTGCAGCTCTCCCACGCGCGCTACGGACGCTTCGTGGAGAGCAACGACCGGCGCGTGCGCAAAGACGCGTTCAAGGGCTACTACGGCGCCTTCAAGCCCTTTCGCAACACGATCGCCACAGCCCTCGGCGGGGCGGTGCGCTCGCATGTGCTAGAGGCGCGCCTACGCAAGTACGACTCGTCGCTCGAGGCCGCGCTCAAGCCCAACGAGATCCCGCTTGAGGTCTATCGCAACCTGATCGCCACGGTAGAGGCGAACATCGGGCAGAATCACCGCTACATGGCGATCCGCAAAAAGCTGCTCGGCCTGGACGATCTGCGCGTCTACGATCTGTACGCCTCACCTGTGCCCGAGGTCGATGTGACCGTGCCGTACCAGGAGGCCACGGAGCTGATGCGGGCCGCCTTCGCGCCCCTCGGCCCCGACTACGGCACGGCGCTCAAGCGGGCCTTCGATAGCCGCTGGATCGACGTGTACGAGAATGTCGGGAAGCGCAGCGGCGCCTACAGCGGCGGCTCCTACTCCACCCCACCCTTCGTGCTGCTGAACTATCAGGATCGCCTGAACGACGCCTTCACGCTTGCCCACGAGCTGGGCCACTCGATGCACTCCTACTTCACGCGCAACGCGCAGCCCTTTGCATACGGCAGCTATACAATCTTCGTGGCCGAGGTCGCCTCCACGCTCAACGAGGCGCTGCTCACCGACTATATGCTCAAGCACCGCGACGACCCGAGCCTGCGCCGCCTGCTGCTTGTGCAGCAGATCGAGGACATTCGGCGCACGATTATCCGCCAGACGATGTTCGCCAGCTTCGAGCTGACCATGCACGAGATGTCTGAGCGCGGCGAGCCGCTCACCGCTGATGGGCTCACCGAGCGCTACTACGATCTCGTGGCGAAGTATCACGGCCCCGCCGTAACCCTCGACGACGAGATCGGCTTCGAGTGGGCGCGCATCCCGCACTTCTACTTCAACTTTTATGTCTACCAGTACGCCACCGGGCTCTCGGCGGCCCTCGCTCTGAGTCGCCAGCTGATCGACGAGGGGCAGACGGCGGTGGATCGCTACCTGAGCTTCCTCAAAGGCGGCTCCTCACAGTCGTCGATCGAGCTGCTGCGCGGCGCCGGGGTAGATATGACCACGCCAGCACCTGTGCAGGCCGCAATGAACAGCTTCTCGGGCCTGATCGACCAGCTAGAGCAGCTGTACTAGGACGGTGGACGATGGACGGTGGACGGTGCTTCGCTACCTTGAGACGCCACGGCGCTTGTCTGGATCAATGCCCGGTACCGTCTACCGTCTACCGTCTACCGTCTTCCGTCTTCCGTCTTCCGTCTTCCGTCTTCCGTCTTCCGTCTACCTACAGAGCTAGGGATAGCATGACAAACATCGATCTCGCGAGCCTGGTGCGCAACGTCCCCGACTTTCCGCTGCCAGGCATCCAGTTCAAAGATATTACGACTCTCGTGGGCAACGGCCCCGCCTTCGCCCAGGTGATCGCAACCATGGCGGATCGCTATCGCGGCGGCGGGATCGACGCCGTGGTGGGCGTAGAGTCGCGCGGCTTTATCTTCAGCGCGCCCATCGCACTCGAGCTAGGCGTGGGCCTGGTGCCGATCAGAAAGCCTGGCAAGCTGCCCGCCGAAACCTATCAGGTCGAGTACGAGCTGGAGTATGGCAGCAACAAGCTAGAGATCCACCGCGACGCCTTTGCGCCCGGCGCGCGCGTGCTCGTGGTGGACGATCTGCTCGCCACTGGCGGCACGATCGGCGCCGCGTGCAAGCTGATCGCGCAGGCCGGCGCCAACGTCGTCGAGCTCGCCTTCGTGATCGAGCTCGCCTTTCTCGGCGGCCGCGCCAAGCTCGCCCCCCACCCGATCTTCTCGCTGCTCACGTACTGACGGTGGACGGTGGACGGTGGACGCGGCTCGGATTCGCGCCGTTCGTGCCCGTTCGCGCCGTTCGTGGTCCAAAC
>ENA-ORBV01005741-ORBV01005741.1-microbial-mat-metagenome-genome-assembly--contig:-NODE-5741-length-22512-cov-13.507154_pt1 | contig 22512 bp, 22 predicted proteins | sample MGYA00237777_ERZ505514 | MGnify/ENA primary metagenome ERZ505514 (study PRJEB26160, sample SAMN06269048) | microbial mat metagenome | isolation source: Oligotrophic lake microbial mat | place... | reverse complement strand
ATCTAATACAGGTTGAGTTACATCAGTCATTTTAAATGTGCCTGTTTTATTTCTCAGCCTGCTGGCGATAACGCGATGTGATTCAACAAGGAGAACGTCCACTCTCCCAGCTTCCGCTGCTTCGATCACCTCATCAATATGGTCGCTGCCCAACTCACCAGCCTTTGCCTGATTAAATTTTTCTGCTAGCGTCTCCAGCTTTTCCGCATATACCGGGCGCATTGCTGCCCAGGATACCTGTGCCAGTTTTTCAATTGAAACAGATTGAGGATTGATTTCAATTCCATTGGGCAACACGAGTGGATTTTTATTTACCTGATGAAAAAGATGATGATGCTCAGGCAACGCGGCCAATAGTATCGGTAAAGCACCCTGCTTCGAGTAGCGATCATAAACCGAAGCAGCAACCACACGAAAAAATCGTTCAGCATCACTATCCACTTCATCTTTTTTACCCCCCTGCCCATGATGCATGGTTGTGCTGTTGCCACCCACTCCGCCATAGGAGGCTACAGTAGAATGTTTCTCGGTCAACTCGTCACCCAGGGTTTCTTCAATTGTTTTTGGAAAATCGTCAGGCAGGTTGATTTCAACAAGGGAATGTCGATTGCCTTCAAAAAGATGGATAGCATCGAGGGATAATGCCAGCACCTGATAACGATCTGCCGATTGCAAAAAATTCCGAAGCGGTTTTGTGTGGAAGCTATCCGACACAATCACCAGCTCCTCAACAGGCATGGGTAAACTAATCACTTCGAAAAGTTTGGGAGAACACAGAACAGCAAGACCATCGCCTGTATGGTTCCAAAATTCACCATCGCTGGCAAGGGTTGCGAAAGACTCTAGTAGTTTATGAATTTCAGCTGTCGGATATTGTTCCGCTAAAGATTCTTTCACTTGTTTAACAAGATTTTTGTATCGAATTTTATCCTGTAAGTTTTCAGGGTGACTGCGATGCGTAGGCATATAAAGAGAGATGCAGGGCGCTTCCTCCTCTGACAGCAATTCGTTAATCAATTTCCGGGTAAGCAACTTTTCTGTCATATTGATTGGTATTTATTATCGTGAGGTATTTGTTAAAACGGGTAACTCCGTCATTCGCTTATTAGCCTCTATGCACCACAGTAATTCGTCCATGAAAATGCTTGTAAGGTTATTCATTACATCCTGGTCGGCAGCAACACCTTCCTGATCAAACGCTTCCGCAACGTTTGCTATCGGTAACAAAGCAGGTACAGTCCAGGCATGCATTTTCCAAAGAACAAATTGTAAAGTAACCAATGCCTGTGAGCCACCGAATAGACCAGATGAAACTGTGGATATAGCAATTGGCTTGTGGTGCCACTCATCATACAATAGGTCAATCACATTTTTTAAGCTTGCCGGAATACTGCCATTATACTCAGGCGTAACGATGATTACCCCATCTGATAATTTTATCTTCTCGGCAAATTGAATCATCATTTCCGTTGGGTTTTTCTGCAACCTCAATCGCTCGTCAAAGACTGGAAACTTGTACTCTCTCAAATCAATGATTTCGGATTCAGCCAGTTTATTTTCTTGTATATAGTGCTGCAGATAGAGCGCCACCCGATGACTCTTGCGGCCATTGCGCACGCTTGACGATAGTATTGAAATATGGGCCATGCTTTTTATTTTTTTTTAGTTAGAGTTCATTAATTAGAGCTCAATAATCTTGGCTTGTGACTGTTTTAATAATTACAATTCTTATTGAACATTCATCCCGCCATCAACTACCTGCGTGGTGCCCGTAATAAACTGGCTGTCATCGCTGGCCAGAAACAAAGCCAGTTTTGCAATATCAACGGGCTCTGCATATCGCCCGAGAGGTATGGTTAACTCCAGTTGTTCTTTTACCTCGGCTCCATGCCCTGGTGAAAATCCCTCTTCCAGTGAACGCATCATTCGATTATCCACAGGCGATGGGTGAATACTGTTTACCCTAATTTTTCGGGGCGCAGCTTCAACAGAAGTAGCTCGCATAATACCCACACTGGCGTGTTTGCTGGTGATGTAGGCGCTAACATTGGGGCTTCCAAGCAATCCGGCAACGGAGGATGTGATGATGATGCTCCCTCCGTCTTTCATGTGAGGCAACACATATTTATTACCTAACCAAACACCTCTTACATTAACAGCCATCACTTTGTCAAACATTTCTTCCGGGTAATCGATGATTGGTTTTACTACACCCTCAATTCCGGCATTGTTAAAAAAGACATCAATTTTTCCAAACGCATCAACGGCTTGTGTAACGTAGCGTTGAACGTCTGCCGATTGGGTTACATCGGCCACACAATATTGCACAGCTTTGCTTCCCAGTTCTTCAGCTGCTTTTTTTAGTTCTTCTTCCTTTAAATCTACCAGTAGTACACTGGCACCTTCTGCTAAAAAAAGCTGTGCCGTTGTTTTACCAATACTGCCCGCACCGCCTGTAATGATTGCGAATTTGTTTTTTAATTTCTCCATTTAAAAAGTGTTTTAAGTGATGTATTTCTGTGTTGGTAACTCGCTTTGAATTAGAAACTTATCGCGGCCTCGATATTAAATCCATTAAATTTTGCTCCCGCAAATCTTCCGGACCAGGCAGTGCCTGTATATTCTTGATTTACGTATTCCGCTTTCGCTAAAATGTTTTTTGAAATAAACCATCCGCCACCAACATTAAATCTGTCAATTTCAAGATTGCTGGCTGCACTTTCACGGGCTTTACCTTTTACTGAATTATATCTTCCTGCTATGTAAAACTTTTCTTCGTTCCCAAAGCGATACACTAACTCCGCTGCCAACTGGGTAAAGGCGCCTTCCTTATCAACGATAGGCTGCGTAAACGTATTACTTCCACTGGCCAGCTCATAAATACCAAAGAATTCAAGTCCTTTAAATTTTATGAAAGGGTTAATTTGTAAAGCGGTAAGTTTTGTGAAGCGTGCATTGTAACGACCATCGAAATCAGAGCCCTGAGAATTACCCAACGAATCTGGCTGTGTATGTAAGACATTGTAGTAACGGCTACCGGCACGGTCGCCTCCATATAACCAGGTTCCAGTGGTAGTACCCTTGTTCAAATAGAAAGATCCCGTTAAACGAATTCTCAAATCATCGTTGAGTTGTTTATCAAAACCTAACTTTCCATAAAGCGAGGGTTTATTATCAGATTTATTTGTAACAACAACATTTTGATTGAGTTTACCATTGGTAACACCGACCACAAACAAGAATCCATTTACTTGAACCGTAGCTTCACCAAATGCTTCAGTCGAAAAGGAATCCATAATGTAATTTCCTATAAAGGGATTATAAATCGCCCGGGCATTATCCGATCTTCTAAAGTGCGCATCGCCATAATTAAATTCGTCCAATCCAATTGTGAAAGTGGTGTACTTCATAACGCCTTCCAGAAATCCCTCACGAACAAAATCCAGTTTATCAATTTGAATGTGTCCACCCTTTATCCAGGTTTCGTTATGATGTCTTGATGATAGATAAGTTCGCAAATGCATGCGAACACCATCTAACAGTTGCACATCGAGGTTTAGATTGGCCGATGGTAAGTTAAAATCGGTACCCAATTCAACCAGGGTGTTAGCGGTATTACTTTGGTTTAGTCCCTGGAACTGCATGGAGAAATCTCCACCTACTCTAACCTTAACACCCGTATAGGGTATCGTATCCACTTTCGTAGTTTCATAAATGTTTAGACCACGTTTATCATTTAATCTAAAAAACTGGAGACTGGGTTGTTGAGCTTGTAATGCTAAAGAGACAACCGAAAGCAGTATCAATAAAGTTAATTTCATTTTTGGATAATTAGTTAGCTATTTGAAAAGCGCACTATGCACCTTTTTGAGTTTTATAGACTACATTAAATTCAAGCGTGATGCCATCACCGGTCTTCATAGCGCCTAGCATAAAGGTCGGTGGCTTAACATTGTAATCGGTCATATTCAATTTGTCTGATCCGGTGCAAGTGATGGTGCCATTTGCATTGACTACACAATGAACATCCATTTCAGTTTCCTTTGTTACTCCCGCAATCGTGAGATTACCTGTGGCCTTAACCAAAAATTTATTGTCTTTCTGAGGCGTCACTTTTGCAGTCAATAAAGTATACACGATATTTTTATACTTACCTGTATGTAATACTTCGTACGCGTTTTTGTCCAATCCCTTTTTGTCACTTTTTAGATTGATAACAGGCAAGGAAAAGGTTAGTGAATTGAGTCCGACTAATATTTGGTCATCGTCTTTCTTAAAATCAAATTCGGCCTTTCCCGTGAAGGCATGGGCGTTCATGTCCCAATCGTGTAAGGACGATGTCCCCGACAGTTTTATGTCATTGGATTTTGAGTCGCTAATTAAATACGTTGACTGCGCCAGGGCAACCTGACTAAAGCTCACTAGACAGCACACCACCAGTGTGATACCTCGTTTATGGTTATTTTTCATAGTTATACTTTTAAGTTCTTACCGAACCCTTATTTTACTCTTACGGCTCATCTTCTTTTACCGGACCTAAAAACCGATCCTACCAATACAACTACTACGACAATGACCAATATCCACCAGCCGAAGTGCATTCCCATATAACCATACTCTTCATTGTGCATCATATCTTTTGAGTTTTATTTATAAACTTTTTAGTAATTTGTATAGGAGCTAGTTCCTGGTTCATTTTAATCTTTCGCGTTCCTATCCCCCGTATCGTGGCTATTCATCACGGACTTACGTTTTACTGATTTTCAATTAAAATGGATCGTTAAGGTCACTAACACGAATGAGTTTTTTATTTACAAACTCCTGTATCCCCAACTCTGAAAGTTCGCGACCGAAGCCTGAACGTTTTGTTCCACCAAAAGGAAGATCTGCTTGTGTCCAGGTAGGATGGTTAATAAATACCATTCCGGTATCAATCTGATCGGCTACTTTCTTACCACGTTCAATGTCTTGGGTAAATACGGATGCGCCCAAACCAAAATCAGAATCATTGGCCAGATCAATGGCGGCCTGTTCGTCTTTCACAACATAGAAAGAGGCAACGGGTCCAAATAATTCTTCATGATACGCAGCAATGCCAGGTTTCAAATCGGTGAGTATGGTAGGTTCCATAAAGGCACCTTCACGATCGGCACGTTTACCGCCCAATAGACATGTTGCACCTTCATCCATTGAGCGTTTCACCTGATCGGCTAAATGAACGGCAGCTTCTTCGCTACTTAGAGGTCCTAACTCGGTAGCGGGATCCATTGGATCACCCACTTTCATTTTTGATAACTTGTCCTTAAACTTTTGAATAAACTCATCGGCTATAGCTTCCACCGCGATAAACCGCTTAGAGGCTACACAACATTGGCCGTTATTATTCATCCTGCCTACTACTGCCCACTCTACTGTTTTTTCCATGTCGGCATCTTCCAATATGATGAACACATCATTACCGCCTAGCTCCAGCACAACCTTTTTCAAATTTTTTCCTGCTTCCATGGCAATGTTTGCACCTGCTTCTTCGCTTCCTGTTAAGGAAACACCCTTTACTCTTTTATCAGAAACTAAGGCAGAAGCATGTTTGCCGGAGATGAATAGATTGGTATATAATCCTTCAGGCGCATCTGCCTCTTCGAAGAGTTCTTCAATAGCAGCAGCACATTGTGGAACGATAGACGCATGCTTAAGCAATATTGTATTGCCCACCATAATGTTGGGAGCTGCAAAGCGCGCTACTTGATAGTACGGAAAATTCCAGGGCATTACACCTAACAATACACCAATAGGACTATTGCGAACTGTTGCCTCTCCATATTCTGGGTCAAGTACTTTATCAGCAAGAAATTCTTCTCCGTGATTGGCATAGTAATCTAAGATATCAGCACTCAGGTCAATTTCGCCTTCTGCCTGGGCGATGAGTTTACCCATTTCCAAGGTGATGGTTTTGGCAAGTTCAGATTTCTTAACTCGCATGAGCGTAGCTACTTTATGCAGTAGATCAGCCCGTTGCTGGTAGCTGGTTTGCTTCCAATCAGTGAAAGCTGCTTGGGCCTTGGCTACTTTAGCATCCACTGCCTTCTCTGTCATTTCTTCAAACGACTTTATTTTCTTATTTGTGTTTGGATTGATTGTTTGAATGGACATGTTTTTTAGTTTAGAAATGAATTTAATTATGCGCCCGCCTGCGATTTGTTACATACCAAGTAATAAAGATGCCAACTTAACAGAGTAAATTGGGATGGGTGAAAGCATTATGATTCATGCCACTGTAGAGACTTAGAGACAGCGGGGTGTTAATTCCCCGTTGATTAACCTTGCCAAATAATTATCAAACTAGGAAAATTTGATTGATACTTCTTTCCGTTAATACGGGTACGCAAATTAAATAGTAAAGTATATACGTGAGCGGAAAAAGCTAGTTTAAAAATTGCGAGATGGGTACAAAACTTGAGGAACACCTACCTCCCGGATGGGACTACAATCCTTCTGGATGGGTGATTAGACACCTATCTTAGTGTTAGCCGCGATCGGAACTTGCATTGCAAGTTACCTTGCACTCTACCAACTCAACTTCGTAAGCAATGTATGGGAGCCTTTTTTCGGAAACGGAAGTAACACTTACTTTTGTTCAAGGTAAAATAAAAAATAGCCACGGTGGCGGTTGCAATTTGTTATGGTCCAAATCATCGCTTATTAAGCGTTTAGGGCAAACTTCTATTCGTTAATAGATTATCTCCGTTTGGAAATGACTTTACCCACAGGCGTATCTACTTCTATGCTGACCAATTGTCCATTTCTATAAGAATAAAGAGAATTGTTATTGTCTGGTGCAACTAACTGATACTGCCCATTATCCATTCCCTTCAATATTAGCATTTGTGCATGCATGTTTGAGAAAACGTGAGTAACGCCTAAAGGTTCTTTAAAGTAAAGATCGATTACACAGTACGTAATGCGTTGATTTCCGATTATATCCTTTACACCATTTCGCTCTCGTTGATATCGGTCGAATCCAATTTTTGAAACCGAGGCAACAACATCGTTGGATTTGCGACTTGCATCGCGGTAAGCAGTTCCTTCAATCAAAATGCCGTTTTCCTGAGTCGTGGTTACTTCTGATTCCATACGGACAGGAATAAATAGAAAAGTAGTGTTCGTCTCGGTAGTTAGCAGCTTGAAGAATTTCGATTCTGCCTTTGTTTCCTTAGCGTACAACACACCTACTTTGTCGTCTTTGTAGATCACATCAAAAAAAATCTCTTGATGTTGAGCACGTGTGAAGGTTCCTATCAGTAGGAAACCCGCAAGAAGAAAGAATTTTTTTTTCATAAAGGGTAGTATTGGTTATCCGAAATATTTTCAGTTATCAAAGTGAAGGCAATTCTTCGTAATGCTCGCGTAGGCTGTCACGATCAACAACATTTATTAAGTGCGTAGGATCATATAAAGGACTACCTTTTATAGACTCTACTTTAGTCTCAACACTTACAATAGAATTCTCCCAATCAATTTCGTTGATCAACTTGGGCGAAATCAGTACCTTTTTTCCCGGCAGCCATTTGCGGGTATCCACTAACAGAAAATCAATCTCCCACTTCGTTTCATCAAGAATAAAATCTTCTATCTCACCAATTTCTCCGTCCGTTGCTTTAATTTTATAACCGGTTACTCTGTCAGTGCTGCGCAAGTGCTTGTTGGTATTCTGCTCTTCTACAGTTTCTTCTTCGGTGAGATTGGTTCTGGGCAGCCCCATAGCCAATGGACCAGGGCTAATAGCTAACACACCGCTGCCGCCACCCCAATACTGAACCCAAGGATAATATTTTTGTAGTTTAGTTTCCTCCTGCCGCGAAACAGGAAGGTCAGTATTGATATCAGGGCTGTTTTTTATTTGCTCTTTGGTGAGATTAACTGAAAATATTTTCTTCACCCAATCAGCGTTTACTATAGCTTGCGTAGAAATGAGTACTACCCGGCCAAAGAGCCAATTGCCCGTATCCACTATCAGATAGCGGACTATCCATGTGTCGTCATCAAAGTAAAATTCTTTTACTTCTCCAATCTCACCATCCGTTGCGCCCAAGGTGAAACCGATAATACTTTTAACGCTGTGTTTCATAATTCAGTTTTTATTTTTACTTCAAGGAAGCACGGAACAGTTGTTAATTTAATACTTGCGTCATCATTTTTTTTATTGCCGCGCTTCAATTTCAGGTTGCTCGCTTTTATGCTTTCAGTTATTCTCGAAATCAGAATTACCTGACAGTCTTAAACTGGTTCTAAGCATGCGGCTTAATGATGGACTTTCTTATTTTCTTTCTTTCCTTTCATACCCTTCGTTTCTTTTTCCTTCATCATAGATTCTTCTTCCATCATACCCCGCTCATGCATTTTTTCCTTCATGGTCTTCATCATTTCCGGGTGGTTCATCATTTCTTCACACATCATTTTTCTTTCGGAAGGGTTATCCGCTGACTCCGCCATCATCTTTTTCATCATTTGTTGTTTCATAGTAGTGTCACTCATCATTTGCATCATCATCTGCTGCTTTGTCTCCTTATCGGCCATCATTTTTTCCATCATCGCATACTTCTGCTCTTTGTTGCTCATCATTTTTTCCTCCATCATCGTTTTATGAGCTGGGTCTTGCATCATCCGCTCCACCATCATTTTCTTCGCTCCTTCGTTATCCATCATCTTGTTCATCATTACCATCGTGGCTGCTTGGTTTGATGCGAGTTGCGTTCCAAACTTTTCTATCAATTCATCATCACTCGCTATCGTGGCGAAAACCTCTTTCTGCTTCGTTTCCTTTTTCATCATCTTCTCCACGTTTTGTGCTTGCGCGCCCGCGGCTGATAATGTCAATACAAATACAGTTACTATTCTTGTTATCGTTTTCATAATTATTATTTTGGTGAATGATTCATTATACATACTTGATTTGAAATGTCATACGCCCTTCCTAACAAAACGTACGGGAGATAACTGAAGGGAATTGGACCAAAGTAAATTTATTTTATTCATGTGATTGATCGTTAAATAAAGAGCGCGATGGACTTTTTAGATTTTATAGACTACATTAAATTGGAGCGCGATCGCATCACCGGTTTTCATAGCACCCAGCATAAAAGATGGAGGCTCAACATTGTATTCGGTCATATTTAGTTTGTCTGTTCCGGTAAAAGTGGTGCCCCCATTGGCATTGATGAGACAATTAACATCCATATCAATTTGCTTTGTTACTCCAGCAACCGTGAGGGTGGCACTGGTCTTAAGTAAATATTCATTCTTCTTCGCAGGCGTTGCTGATATCAGCTTGTAGTGTATGTCCTTAAATTCATCCGATTTAAGTGCCTTGTAAGTGTTCTTATCAAGTCCTTTGCTGTCACTTTTTAAGTCCTTCACCTCCGACCCAAATGATAAGGACTTCAAAGAAGCAAAGTCACTTTCGCTGCCCGACTTAAATACAAATTTTGCTTCGCCCGACATTGACGTGGTTTCCATTTCCCATTTATGCAAGGTTGATGTACCAAGTAACTTCATGTCTACATCTTTTGTCGTTTCGATTTTATAAGTGGGTTGCGAATACCCGTTGCTGCTGAATCCTATGGTGGAAATAAGAATTAATGCTAAACCCTTTGAGTATCTTTTCATATTTAATTCGTTACTTGGAAGTGTTCAGATTGAGGTCGGTCCGCTGGATTATTTTTAGAGCAAGGGGAGTGCTCTTCAGCTGTACTCAACAATTTCAATGCCCCGAGGACGCTATTCTGAAAATTGATCAGCATAGTTCGTCCTGACTCGATCAGGCCCCTGTGCTAGCAAGAATCGTTTGACTTAAATGATAGATGACTCCGATGCGACTGTGTAGAATCTGCTTGAAACGTAGAGGAAACTACACACCGGTTGGTCGCTGTCAAATTTGAAAATTTGCCTCCCTCCTTCGAAATTATTTCAAGCTGCCTGCTGCAATTGTCCTGACTGCCTTTAGTGCGCAAACATTATGGACAACAAGAAAGCCACCGCTGGCAAAAGCGGTTTTATGCACAAGGTTTCGAAGAAGATTGATCTTAAGCACTCTTAACATACATTGGAGGAAATCGACTTTCGGGTTAGAATTATAAAAATTCATTAGCATTGGGCAGTTCACTGGGCATGAACCCCAGGGTTAGATTGAAATTCATTTGCCAATGTCCAAAAGTCATCCCTCCTGCTATTGATAGCAAGCTCACGGTTCGATAGGCTGAGCTAACCGCTCCTCCCATATTGCCAGAAGATCCACCAGTATTATTTGTGTGCAGCACTTTGTTAAAGTATGGTTCTATTTATTTTACCCTGTTATTCGCACGAGATAGAGTAATCTCAAAATGAAAAGGAAAAATTTGGCAAGTAGATTTTATTGTTTCTTAACGTATTCTAGTAAATCCGCTGGCTGACAGTCGAGGGCATTACAAATAGATTCCAGCGTACTGAACCTGATCGCTTTTGCTTTCCCGGTTTTTAGTATCGAAAGGTTGGCTAAGGTTAAATCCACCTTGTTTGAAAGTTCATTCAATGACATTTTTCGTTTGGCCATCATCACATCTAAGTTTACAACAATCGGCATGGCTTAAACAGTTAGGTCGTTTTCAGATTGAATTTCCACGCCTCTCCTAAATACTTGCGCAATGATGAATACCAGGCCCGTCACAAATATGAATTCAAGTGAAAGTATGCTTCCAAATAGCTCTCCTGTCCGTTTCATCAACCAACGCGTTTGTGCATTGCAGATAAGGGTAACGATCCAAATTCCGATTGAGAAATAGCTTATGTTTTCCATGCTACTGGCCACTTCGGCTGTAAAGGGATTTCTTATGTTGAAGCTCGATAAGGTTTTGATGACGAGATAAGAAATCCACGCCTTCATGAGAGGCAATGCATCATTACTCGAAACATTAAAAGTAATTGAGTCCAATATTCCTGAAGAGACACAGCTTCTTATCTCTTACATAAAAACCAAAATTAATAAAGAGGGAAAAATAACGGATGGAGAGACATCGCAAAAAGTAACGATGTTGATTGATGCGTTAGTGAGACTTGTTGGTGGGAGTTCCGTTAACAATCTACATCCTGAAGGGTAATGCTGTTGAGTTTTGTCTTTTTTTTTGATCGTTTAAATGGATACGCCTAATAACATTCCATACCCCTCCGTTCCTTTGTTCAATTAAAGCCATTTCATCAAAATATAATTCAGTGGGTAAAGTAAACTCCCTTATTTGTTCAAAGATACTATCTGTGCGAGTAGCGTTTCGTGGGTGGATCAGCGTAACATGCGGATGGTGCTTTGTCGGGAAATCAATCAACCCTTTTAAAACAAGTTTTCTTAGTTCATCAAACTCAATACTATTTTCCTTTGCAGGGATGCGAACACCCTGTCCATTATAGAATTTTTCAACAGCATCAAATTCTATTTTGATGGGTTTGCTTATATAGATTGACTCGATGTTTTCAATAACTCTTTCAATTGGATCAAGCTCATCTTCCCTACACAAAGTGACATGGGCAGCAATCAAATTAAACTGAGTTGGATTAAACTCTGACCTTATTTTCTCAATGATCTCATTTTGATAATGAATGAATAGCGTAAGTTGCCTCCTGATAATATCTCGGCTCATGTTTTTAATTTCTTTAACCCGAAAAAAGGCCTGATCACATTTATTCCTCTAATGAAGAATTCATAGAACACTAAACAACCTATACTGGTAAATGCTACTGCCAAAAAGAATTTCAGTGGAACTGCAATGTCCAATGGAAATAGTAGTAATGAACCTATGTATAGAAACACCATGTGTATAATGTAAATAGGATAAGCCGCTTCGCTTAAATAGTTCAATACTTCGCTCGGGCGATTCAGGTATTGATGAGCAAATGCGAAAACAGAAAATATCCAAAAGTTAGACTCAATGGCTATTTGATACGATGGCACACGCATTTGAAACTGTGTTAAACGATAAGTAAAGAGGGCTGCTGCGACTAAGAAAAACAACCAACGCCATTTTAACAGCATATTCCAAAATGAAGAGCCACTTAAGACAAAACAAAAGCCAAAGAAGAAAGCAAGGAGCCCTAAGAAGAATCCGTGCCAGGTCATTGCATACAGTTCGTAGGGAGTTGGATTTATAAGAAATGCTTCAACTACAAATGCAAAGATGACTACCGATAGCCCAAGTGGCGTGCTGAATAGCTTTCTAATTATCAATACCAGTTTACAGTCTTCATTCTTTTTCAGGTAAAAGAAAACAGGAGACAAAATAAGCACATAACAAAAGATATTACCCAAAAACCATAGGTGCCCGGGGTTAGGTGAATAGCTTGTCGGCCATCCGTAATGGAATTGCATGAGATACATGTGCAGCGGTACAATGCATAACATTCCAAAGATAAACGGAATTAATATCCGACCCGCTCGCTCTTTGATCAGCTCCTTCCAGTTTCTATTTTGTAACGCGAAGTAGGCACCCATGCCCGACACAAAAAACAAAAGCGATATTCTCCACACATTCAGCATTGCCATGGGAATCCATAAAGACTCCCACGGCTTGCTGTTGGTAATAAATCCGATCATCATTCCCCACGGCTGAAAGCCAACTGCCATGTGGTAGACCAGCAATAACCCAATGGCTATTACCCTTACGCAATCAATATCGTAGCGTCTCATAAAATTAGTAGTGAGTATAGAGTAGTTAGACATGAGATCAGGGTAATGAGGTAGAGGTCATACTCTCAAATCTCAATACTTACGTCTCAGTACTATTTTACCATGGCAGCAATCACTGGCCTTGTTTTTTCAACATAAGCAAAGTCGAGTTTGAGCCCCATAGGTCCGAGCATCTTCTCCATCATTTCATAGGTGCTCTTCACATCGCTGAAAGAACCCACTACAGATTCGTAAGCTGTGCTCTTATAATTATTGCGGATTAATTTGTCGGCTTTCTTATCCAATAACATTTTTACTATTTCTGGTCGGCAAAAGAAGGCTGCCACATGTAATGCCGTTGAGCCATCGTTGTTTTGAATGTTGATATCAGCACCTGCCTCAATCAGTATTTTGGCTATTTCTGTTTTACCAAACAACGAAGCAGAAATCAAAGGGCTTGATCCACCGTAAGGGTCTTTTTCGTTGATGTTAGTACCCGCTACTATGTGTTGCTTGAGTGCGTCAACATTTCCGCTAACGACAGCCGTATGAATATCAACAGAAGGAGTTTTAGATTTGGATGATGATTGCTGAGCCGTTTCACTTTTGTCTTTACAAGCCCCAAAGATTAGCAACATTGCTAAAAACGAAATCTTAAGAATTGATAATGGTACAATGTTGTTTGTTGTTTTCATAGAATTTATTTTTGGTTTAAAATTTTACATAGCTCATCTGTTCTGCATTATTTGTATGATGCAACACTTTGTTAAAGTATGGTTCTATTTATTCTACCCTATTATTCGCATTAGATAGAGTAATCTCACAATGAAAAGGAAAAATTTGGCAAGTAGATTTTATTGTTTCTTAACGTATTCTAGTAAATCCGCTGGCTGACAGTCGAGGGCATTACAAATAGATTCCAGCGTACTGAACCTGATCGCTTTTGCTTTCCCGGTTTTTAGTATCGAAAGGTTGGCTAAGGTTAAATCCACCTTGTTTGAAAGTTCATTCAATGACATTTTTCGTTTGGCCATCATCACATCTAAGTTTACAACAATCGGCATGGCTTAAACAGTTAGGTCGTTTTCAGATTGAATCTCGATTCCCCGTTTAAAAATTTGTGCTATGATATAGATAACAGCCGCCATCAAAATAAAAGCGTGACTGTCCGCCCAAAACTGATTTAGTTTATCTATTTCATAACCGTGATGAGATAAATTTTTAGCTGTTTGCCTTGCTATGTGACTTAAAATTCCAATCGAAAAAGTATAATAGCTGATTTGTAAAATTTTATTAGTAACAAAGTTGTTAAATGGTTTTGACAAATCTATTTTGTAAAGCAGCAGGATGAGAATATAGAAAAGTAATGCCTTTAAAACTGAGATGAAGATTACAAAACTATACATACCAAAAAAAGCCCATTTGTCATGCTGATACATGTCGCTTAAATCCAGTTTTTGATACAGATTACTTACAAATTCTGGTTTGAACACACTGAAAATAAAATTCACAATCAGTCCGCCAGCTTCTATGCACAAGCCGACAAAAATTACCCATGCGACAACGTGCAGGGCTTTAAATACGAAGTTGTTTTGTTTTGGCATCATTGTTAAAATTTAAATTGATGATGCAAATATGATAAATATACATTGATAAACAATAAATATATGTTTTTCTTCGATAAATTACTTAAAGCGATTGTTTTCAGCTTAATTTTTCCTTTTTGAACTCGTCAATTTCCTTAAGAAAAGCAGAAGCCTGTTCCAACTTTTCGGCACCTAACGACTTATCTACCCGCTTTACCCAATTATTTGATTTATTCTGGTGGGATAACTTAGTAAACAAATAAATGGACAGCACTATAAAGAATGCCAGCACCGCGAGGTTAACTATCCAAAATAATGGGCCGCCATTCCGAACCAAGTCTTCTGTGTACCACCACGTGCAATAAAAGGGAGCTTGCAAAAGCAACACCCTACCCGCGTGAGTGTAGGATATTCGCACTTGCGAAAGTTTTGTTTGTGCAGCCGTGATGCTTTCAGCAATATTTACCTGGCTTAAAGTAATAATATGCCGGAGGTAAAGAAGCACAGCAAATACGTTGAAGAGAATAATTGCGCTAAGCGACACCGTAAAAAAGATATTGACGTGCGCATGATACAGCAGAAAACCCAAAAACAGCACCCATACAATTCCGGTTCCCATTACTGCAACGTGACTTTTTATAAAAGATTGAATTTTTGATTCCGCCTTTTCAGTTTGGATAGCATTCAACTGTTGCTTGTTGATTTCTAAGATATTATCAATCTTCTTATCGTACGATTGCCAAATGCTTTTTAATTCTTGTTCGTTCATACTATTCGTTGGTTAATGAAAATCGTTGTTTGAGTTTTTCTTTGATTCGCCCTACTTTGGTAGAAACGTTTGCCTCCGTAAGCCCAAGTATTTCGGCTATTTCCTTCTGGCTCCTCTCTTCCAAATAAAGGAGCATCAACGCCCTATCCAATTCTTTCAATTCGTTGATGAACTGTTGTAGTAAATTGATATTCGTTTCCAGTTCATCCGATGAATGCTCCTCGGCAATTTCTACAATACTTTCGTTGATCGGGAAATCCGAATCCTTCCTTCGCCTTTCTTTTCTATAAAACGAGATGGAAACATTCAGCGCAATCCGGTACATCCAGGTTGATAATTTATATTGATCATCGTACCGACTGAATGACCTCCATAATTGAATAATAATCTCCTGCACCAAGTCCTTGCGGTCGTCTCGATCCTTACAATAGGAATTAGCTACCTTATAGATAATACCCTTGTTCTGTTCGATGATGGTTGAAAATCTTTCCTTTTCAATCGTTGTGCTCATTCTATGAGAACCGTTTTATATTGAATGGATTACCTAATCGTTCTTTTGACCAATTATTCGCAAGGGAAGGGAAAATCTCACAGCAGTGCCTGAAAATAAATTCATAGTTAGATATTAGTCGGATGATAAGACTTGTTGTGAGTTGGAGCTTTAGTCACTTCCTCAATCCACTCTTCAATAAAAAGTTCTTTCACCAACTGATTTTCGAATGGGTTTCCTTTTAGAATTTCCAACTGTTCTTTAAGGTCTGTTACTGGCTTCATATTTATCCAACGCTTCAAAAAAGAGATCACCAATTTCTCCGCTCCGAACATTTTGCGAGCAGATCTCAACTTTCGCTCGATCGATCGAATTGCATATAGCAAGTGATCGTAATTGCCAAGCGAAGCGTTGATTTGTAGATATAAAATTCGACACGAAACGTACAGTCGGGCTTGAAGTGATGCTTCAGACAAATTCAAAATAACGATAATTTGTTTAAGAGCTTTTCGATAGTCCTTGGCCAGGAAGAAGATTCGAACTATAGAAAATTGTAGTTGAGTTCTGGTTTGCAAATTGAGTTGAGTAATTTCTTTACTTAAGGAAGGTTGACTTTCCTCAATCAGCGAAAGCGCTTCTTTCGTTCTTTTCTGATCGCACAATGCTTGCAGTTGATGATCAAGAATATTGTATCTAAGAACAACGGTCAATCCTTCAGATTCACTTTTTATTCCCTTCAATCGATGAAAATAGAATTCCATTTCCTCGTATCGTTTCATTAGTCTGAGGTCGTAAAGTATGCCATCTATCAATTGAACATATTGAGCAGGGTTCTCTTTCCAAAGATGTTCATTCGATAAATAGAGTTCATCAAGATCTCTAAAAACCTGGAGACTGCTTTCATGATTGTTGCTCATCATGAAATAGATCGATTGAAAATAAAGATGCAGTTTTTGCGATTCAAAGGATTTTAGGCGTTGTGTATTGATTATCTGGTATTCTTCTAACAATAAATCGTTTAACTTCAAAACGTCTTTTTCGTTCCGACTGACACCTTTTTTCCAATATCGAAATAACAGTACCTCGTAGAGCGCCCCATGCTGACTGGCCGTAGCTTCATGTTCTAAAAACTCTTTTATTTTCTGTTGCTTTTCAACCAATTCAATTTCCGTAATACCCACAAACTGCGAACGCATTAGGTAATGCATTTCTTGTCTTGCTGCTATTATGTAGTGCAGATATTTCTCATGCCGCAACGCAAGTTCTTTTGCTTTTGCCAACTGCTCCAAGCTAAGCGATAGAATTCCCTTGTTATAAAGTATGCGGCTATCTTCGATCAAGTTCAATAGTCTTGAATCTACCGTATTTTCATTTTCGTATTGCCGAAGGCTCTTAATCAATACACGATACAGATGTTTGCGAGTCGGCTCTATAGATAGCCCGGGAAACGACTTAGAAACTTGCTTTTTAAGAGCCTCATCAAACGTTTTATGGCTCTCCAATAAGTCAAAGAGTAGCAAGTAGTTTTTTTTGCCGCCTTGTAAATCGGTTGTCATCCGAAAATACCTTTTCTCGGATTTGGTCATGGAGGCAATCAATGAAAATAGTAGCTCAATTGAATTCATAGGAATGACTGTGATTACAAAGAAAAACTCTTCAATAAGTGCAATTTTATTGCATTAGAATAACTTTTGTTAGATAAATTCCCCAGTAAAGCTATAGAATGCAATTTTAGAATTAGCTAATTGTGACTTCTTTGGTTTAATTTTAAAACGATTGCGCCTTAATTTGAATCGGCAAACATACTACTGACTCTAATTTATGAGCACACCCATTTTTGTAATAGGAAGTTCCAACACCGATATGGTGATTAAGGCCGCTACCTTGCCTAAGCCAGGAGAAACGGTTTTAGGAGGCACGTTTTTAATGAATGCTGGAGGCAAAGGGGCTAACCAAGCAGTCACCGCTTCAAGGCTGGGCGGTAAAGTAACCTTTATCGCCAACGTGGGTGGCGATATTTTTGGTAAACAATCTATCCAGCAATTTCAACGCGAAAAGATAAACACGTCATTTGTTACAGTTGATCAAGATCAGCCATCAGGGGTTGCCTTGATCAATGTGGATGCTAAAGGGGAAAACAGCATTGTAGTCGCCCCAGGCTCCAACGGATACCTGGACATTGGCCTTATAAAGTCTGCCTTAGAGTCAATTCAATTTCCGGCCATATTGCTTCTCCAACTCGAAATCCCTTTGCCTACAGTAGAATACATTATAGAAGAGGCACACAAAAAGAATTTCTCGGTGATATTAAATCCAGCACCGGCCACCAAGTTAAAGCGTCACTTGTTGAAGCACCTTTTTCTGATAACGCCCAACGAATCAGAAGCTGAATTGCTAACGGACGTAAAAGTTGTTGACGAAAACACAGCCTCATTAGCAGCTTCTATTCTTCACGAGATGGGCGTGCCGAATGTGGTAATCACCCTGGGCTCCAAAGGCGCTTATCTATCGAACAAATCAATAGCAACGTTAATCCCTGCCCCGCCAGTTACTGCCATTGACACGACAGCCGCTGGTGATTGCTTCAATGGTGCTCTTGCTGTGGCATTAGCCGAAGGTAAAGGTTTAAGCGAGTCAGTTTCATTTGCATGTAAAGCGGCTTCAATTTCCGTTACGCGTATGGGCGCGCAGTCATCAATACCATTGCGAAAAGAAATAGATCAATTGCCTTTGGCAACAATCCTGTAATTTCTAAATCCATAAAATCCAGATGAAAAAAATAAGAATAATTGCATTAGCGCTGACAGCATTAATAATCTCTGCGAGTTATGGGCAAGCTCAGCCGGCTTCGAAAAAATTTACTATAAATAAAGTAGTGCTAGAGGATAAAATTAAAGGGGGCTGGGCTGGCCAAACCATTGGTGTAACTTTTGGTGGGCCATATGAATTTCGATTTAACGGAACTTTTATTGGCGACTACCAATCGCTCAAATGGTATGATGGCTATCTCAAGAAAACAATGACAGAAATACCCGGCCTCTACGATGATCTATACATGGATCTAACGTTTGTTGATGTTTTTGAAAAGCAAGGATTGGATGCTAAGGTTGATGATTTCGCTAATGCATATGCCAAGGCAGGCTACATGCTATGGCATGCCAATCAAGTGGGGCGTTACAATATTCTAAACGGAATAAAAGCTCCGCAAAGTAGTCACTGGCTTAACAACCCACATGCTGATTGTATTGATTATCAAATAGAAGCCGATTTTGCCGGATTGATGAGTCCCGGTATGCCCAACACAGCATCAGCCATCTCCGATAAAATTGGTCACATCATGAACTATGGCGATGGCTGGTATGGTGGCGTTTTTGTTGGCGCGATGTACTCGTTAACCTTTACTTCAAGCGATGTGAATTATATTGTTAACGAGGCAATAAAAACGGTGCCCGCGCAAAGTAATTTCTATAAGTGCATTACCGATGTTATTGGTTGGCATAAAAAATACCCCACCGATTGGAAACAAACCTGGCTTGAAGTTCAAAAGAAATGGGCAAACGATGTTGGCTGCCCCGATGGAGTGTTCGTTCCGTTTAATATTGATGCTACCGTAAACTCAGCGTATGTAGTAATAGGATTGTTATATGGTCAAGGTGATTTTACAAAATCACTAGAGATATCTACGCGCTGTGGGCAAGATGCAGATTGCAACCCTTCCACTGTTGGTGGAATATTGGGTGCGATGCTTGGCTACAACAAAATCCCTGCGTATTGGAAATTAGGATTGAAAGAAGCTGAAGATATCGACTTTAAATACACCACCATGTCGTTAAATGATGTTTATCAAATTGGCTTCAAACATGCCGTTCAAAATATAGAAAAAAATGGCGGTTCTGTAAAAGGTGATGTTGTTACCATTGCGGCACAGCAACCGACACCTGTTAAATTCGAAAAGAGTTTTGATGGGCACTTTCCCATCACAAAAATTCCCTTGACTTTTTCTACTGACAATGAATTAAATTTTGAATTTGATGGCAATGGGTTCGTGATACGTGGGGAAACCGCAAAATGGGGTTCAGAAGAGGAAGAGTTTGTGATCAACAGCGAAGTCTACATTGATGGGAAACTAGTAGAAACCCCAAAACTTCCTGCCAACTATACTATCCGAAGATATGATCTGGCATGGAAGTATCAATTGCCCAAAGGCAAGCATACCATCAAGTTTAAAATAACCAATCCATCAGACAAATATTTGATATCAAATGCGGAAACAATTGTATATACCGATAAAGAAATTGACGGAATGGGAGTAAACATTAAAGCAGCCAAATAAGAGTAATATGTTCATTATAGAGACCTACTCAACAGCCGTATTCTTTTGCATTATCACCATGTTTTGTTGGGGCTCTTGGGCTAACACTCAAAAATTGGCCGCTGGCAATTGGCGGTTCGAACTCTTCTATTGGGATTATGTATTTGGCATTTTGATCTGCTCATTATTCTTTTCTTTCACCTTGGGCAGTATGGGCAGTGGTGGGCGCAGTTTTATTGCGGATCTTCAACAAGCTGATTCAGCTAATATTTTATCCGCACTTATTGGAGGCATACTGTTTAATGCTGCCAACATCCTGCTTGTATCAGCCATCGCCATTGCAGGTATGTCCGTTGCGTTTCCCGTGGGCATTGGCTTGGCGCTGATCATTGGGGTTATAGTAAACTATCTCTCCGCTCCTGTTGGAAATGCCACATTGATATTTGCCGGAGTAGTATTGGTTATGGTTGCCATGATCTTAAATGCTAACGCCTATCGGAAATTGCTTTCTGCTACCTCTAAGTTTTCAACTAAAGGACTTTGGTTAGCAGTGATTGCAGGAGCATTGATGGGGTTGTTCTATAAGTTCGTTGCCACCGCGATCTTCCCAGACTTTGCAATGCCTGAGCCAGGAAAACTGAGCCCGTATACCGCTGTATTCATATTTTCCTTGGGGATACTTTTAAGCAATTTCTTATTCAATTCTTTACTTATGCGTTATCCTGTAAGTGGCGAAAAAGTATCGTATTCCGATTACTTTAAAGGCTCGTCACGAAACCACTTGATCGGCATACTGGGAGGAATAATCTGGTGCCTTGGAATGTCATTCAGTATTCTGGCATCGGACAAAGCCGGGCCGGCAATTTCTTATGGCTTGGGCCAAGGTGCAACCGTAGTGGCTGCTTGCTGGGGAATTTTCGTTTGGAAAGAATTCAAAAACGTGAAAGGCGTTCAGGTTTTTTTAAACAGCATGCTAGTCTGTTACCTGGTAGGATTGATATTAATTATTGCATCTCGATAATCTTCATATGAAGATGGGGTAACCCCTACCTTTGGTGAATCAGCTTCGTGCAGAAACACACAGTGGTAGTCTATAACTTTCTTACTTGGATCGAGCTGAATTTATTTGCCCATGCCCAAAATCTTATCTATCTATTTTAAAAGTAAACTCACTGCACGATAAGCAGAGCGAACTGCTCCTTCCATATAGCCGGGATTAAATGGCGAGGTTTCTGCGCCTGCAAAGAATAGATGATTATCAAAATGGGATTGCAGATAAAAGGAATGGCCATTGTTTTGATGAGGCATCAGGCTCGTGTTATAGTTTTTATGTTGTTTGTCAACAAAATATTTTCCCCACAGAAAATCATCATAGGCCAAAATATTCTGTTCATGAATGCCGAATAGTTCTTTCAACTCGTGGGCGACTGCTTGTTTTCTCTTGTCAAAATTTGATGCCAATTCTCCTATTGGGTTTAGGAAACCTAAAAGCCCAAAGGATTTACCATCTGGCGCACTGTGGTCTTGCATCTCGCGGATTAACCCATAATTTGAATACACAAAACCTGAAAGGTTACTAGTTCGCCAATAGTCTCGATCTAATAGAACAGCAAACTTTGCTGAATCGCCCATCCAGGTATGCGTTAATTGCATAAGGTGATTGTTGAGTGTAGGGGTTATGGTTATTTGATCCGCAATTACATTCGGAGGAACCGCGATGATGACGTTAGCACAAATTACTACTGAGCCATCTCCTATCGTCAGCGTGACATGATCATTTTTATACTCCAATGCGACTACTTTTTTATTGAACAGAATACGATCAGCATCAAGTTGATCAGACAAAGCTTGAATGATTGCGCCAGTGCCGTTTATTACCTTGTGATAACTTACTCCGTTCATCAACGAATCAGTTGGGCTCTTTTGAATCGGCATGGATGGATCATATTTGATAAGTGCATCTCCCTTCAAATATTGAGGATAAAGAGTCAATCCCAACTCTTCAAGAAGTTCTTTAATCGCCTCATCATTGAATACCCAGGTGGCTCCTAACTCAAATGATTGAGTGCCTGTTGATTTCGTGTAGATCCTTCCTCCCAAACGATTATTCGATTCAATTATCAATGGTTTTAATCCTTGCTTTTTTAGCCTGTATGTTGCTGTAAGTCCTGCTATTCCACCACCAATAATGATCACTTCTTCCAGCATATATTTTATATTCGATCGGTAAAGTAGGTAATAACTCGATTGCAGTGCAAAGCAATCATTCTTTCACTTTTGTAATCACCTGTAGTTAGCCACATGTATTCACCTTACCCACCGGCTTTCGTAAACCTCAAGAACAGCAGACGAATTATAAACTATTTCGCAACTTTCGTTGAACCATCTGGCACGAATTAGGCTTTTATACGTATGACTGAAGATTTCATCAAAAAGTTATATCGATCCCACAAGGCTTGCCCAACATGTGCTCCCCTCCCGAAAGCTGTCGGAACTTGAAAACTTTCTTTGAAGATTGGGTAAGATCAGGAACCAAGCTTGCTTCGGAAGGCAAGAACATTGTACAACTCTCGTTTGGGTAAGTTTCCGGAGATCCTTAAAGCTAGCGTATATAACGAATCGCAAAATTGATGACCTCGCCTGCTCCATCATTTTGGGAACGAATAAAGT
>ENA-ORBV01005740-ORBV01005740.1-microbial-mat-metagenome-genome-assembly--contig:-NODE-5740-length-22515-cov-5.711828_pt1 | contig 22515 bp, 9 predicted proteins | sample MGYA00237777_ERZ505514 | MGnify/ENA primary metagenome ERZ505514 (study PRJEB26160, sample SAMN06269048) | microbial mat metagenome | isolation source: Oligotrophic lake microbial mat | place... | reverse complement strand
GTAACCGGTAACCGTAACCTATTCAGTTTTTCGAATAGGTTAGTAACCGGTAACCGTAACCTATTCAGTTTGGCGAATAGGTTAGTAACCAGTGACCTTAACCTATTCAAAAAAGTAACCAGGTAGCCAACCCAGGTTGGCACTCATGCTAAAGACACATGCTAAAAGACACAATGTTCATCTGCATCATATTTTGCAAGTGTCTACTATGTAAAGCATGCAGAACACAATTATCATACAGTAGAAAAAGACACCAATCTAATTTTGATTTTCTTACTCGCTTATGATCCTTTATGATTCAGTGTTGCATGTTAATTGGATGTTCATGGTCCAGCTGAAAACCTGCTGTGGAATGTCACAAGTTGTGAGCCCTGAAAGGGGGGAATAAATCTGGGTTGGTGTCACTTCATGAATAAACAGCTGACGGTTATCTCTAGAACTGGATTTACTTACGCTGTCTTAATCAACGGTGGAAAATCATTTTGAGTTCAAGTTTCAGGTAGCTGAAAAACTGGAGAAGAAAAAGATTTTTTTTCTCTCTCCCATGCAACACACAGAGGTGCCTATTGCAGTTAGGGATCACGACTCTCATGGGGATACAGCATCATGGGGCTCAAAGATTTGAACACAAAATCTCTAGCCTCGTGGATGCTACTAGCAGTCATTCCTGCAGAATTTGCAATGGGAACAAATGCAATGTCATGCAGAGAAAATGCACGATTGTCACCCATGCAACACGATGCTGTCAAAACCTAACAGCAGAACAATGTCAATCTGAGCTGTTGCTTTCCATGCTGCTGCATTTAACAACATGTCACTTTGCGTGCACACAATGACACCATCACAGTGCCCAAAGTCTTACAAAATAGAATAGTTGCCTGATGCCATGCATGCTTGGTGCATCCTACAGGTGCACGCCTAGAAAAGAAAGTAACACAACTCTTCTGATGGGACAATCTATCAAGGGATGTAGAACAGCATGCTCAAATCTGCCAGGAATGTGAAAAGCATAAGAAAAGAACTGCAAAAATGTAGTCTTTTGCCCCCCAAAGAGGCAAAATCAGCAGTCCCATGACAAACAGTTGATTTGGACATGATTGGTCCACTTACAATTAAACAACCAAAAAGAAAAGGTCTTCAATTGCAAGCTGTTATCATGATTGATCCTACCACTGGATGATTCGAGATCAAAGATTTAGCCAACATTGATTCAGATTGCTGTTTAGAGGCTTTTGATGACACCTGGCTATGTTGCTATCCAAGACAACAATGCGTGGGCTTTGATGAAGGAAATGAAATCAAATTGTCATTTGAAGAAATGGGTGAAAATTGTGGAATGACTGCAATGCTTATCAATCTCTACAATCCACATGCTAATAGAATTGTCAAAAGGATCCATCAGGTTGTTAATGACATGTTGAAAACATTTGAATTGGAGGAACAACAATTGGATCCAAAAGAACCCTGGAGTGGGATTCTTCATGCTATGGCTTTTGGAGCTGAGCGAGAAGCAAACACAACACTGCCATGGAGGCCACACATGGACAACTATTTTTGGATCATGACAAGTTGCTACCAGATTGGGCTCACATCAAAATGAAACACCAAGCAACAACCAACAAAAACACTTCATGGAAAACAAGCCGTGGATTCCTGACCACGGCACCGCTGCCAAGATGGTGATCTGCTAGTGATGATCAAACACCAAAGAACCCGAAGCAAACTGTCCTCTCCAAATAGCAATCCTTACCCTGTCAAGCATGTTTATAACAATGGCAACCTTCTGATTTGGAAAGACCCTGTCACTAAAACACTCAACATGTGCCTTTGTTCTCCTTGCCATGAATCATTCCATTGTGGAAGCGAATGCACTGTCCAGACTAGTCCATCTGTTTGAATGACTCTGTTTGGATGTTTTTTCTACTCTGCATTTTTTTATGTTTTCAAAATATTCTATTTTCATTAAGCTTCCACAAGCTTCCCAGTTGTAAGCATTCTACAAGCTTGGTTTTTTAGCATGATAGGTTTGCAGATCAGAGATGCTTGCAACCTGTCTGATGACTGACCCTTTCAATTTAGCATGCTAGAAGCTTTCAATGGTGCACGAAACAATAATAAAAAGAAAATGAGTGAGCTTATCTACTGAATGGACAAATTTGCTTTTTTGTGCGTCTCCGACATCACAGCTAGCACGTCATTCGTTGTGCCATGTGGATGTTTTCGGTCATGCGTCGTGCAACAGTCCTGAGTCCGGGGCTAAGCAGTGTTTTGCAGGATGTTGTGGCACTTCTGAGATGCAACTGTAAGTGTCCTTATGCACAAAGAAAGGGACATGTTGCTTATTTTCCACACAGTGTGCTTTGGTAAGATTACGCATTACTGAAGAAATGAAGCCATCAAGGTATCCACCAAAAGAATATTCGAGTCGAGTCACTAATACACTTCAACTTCCGGGTCGCTCTATCCAACGTACCACCTCCTTTCTTGGTGGACCGAAGAAATTGGTTTGGAGCGACAACTCATCCTTCCATCACCCAAACATCAGGTTGATTCAAGTGCTCCAAGTAAACCAATCTCTATCTTTGTTGACTAACCAAACCACGGCGATAACTGGCTAGTTTCTAGCGAGCTGGCTGTCTCGGAAATTTCCCATTTCTGCCCCAAGAAAATCAAGAATGGCCTTCTAATATTTCCTTCAGAATTGCACTATTCCTAATTCCTCTACAGTTAAAGAGGATATCATTCCATTTCAAGCCATTGTTTCGACCTTCATCATGGCAAACTTTCCTCGGCAGAACAGTTCCCACGATCAGATTCAATATATGAAAAGACCAAGACAGATATCCACGCAGCGCGTGAATAATAATGCAAAGCGAAAATATGCAAGCTTTCATCCAAAATATCTGCAAAACATAATATCCATTTCAGTGTTTGTCCTGCTAATGTTTTGGAAGGTGGAATGTTTTGCGCCAGTCTTGCCCACCCATGGCCCCACGCTAGAATCATCAGTACATACAGCAACAAAAAGTTTGTTACAGAGTCACAGCACACAGCAAAATCCAAGAGCCACCATATCCTCCGATCCAGATACAAAAGAGGATCGGATACAGAGAGAATCCTCTTTGAGGGACAATGAAGATACGTTTCGGTCCAACGAGAAAAGCCGAACACTGACTCCACATCATGTCATGTATCCTTACCAATCTTCTATGACATCCTCCGATGGACAAGATTCCACAGCAACAAATACTCCAGGCCTTCCTCTTTATCAATCGATAAAAGCCATCAAGAAGGCCCTCGAAAAAATTATTACTGCTGACCCCCGAGAACTGAAACTCATTTTGGGGCCTTTGGTAGATTCAAAAATATCATCATCATCATCATCATCATCCTTTCCGGCGGTACTTCGATTGGAGCAGACGGTTTCACATTCTGTGGATCCTCTGGGGTGGTTGTATGCTCAAAATAAACGACAATTGGCGACAGGTGCTACTAGTAATCATGACAACAACAAACAAAAGGATCCATTGTTTTATATTCAGTCGACAGTGGAATCCGCCGTGTTTGGTGCTGCCTGGACCTGGGATAAACCAACTAATACAGGCCCTAACAAACAACAATTTTGGAATATGATGTCCTCTTTGCCACAAGACTCGTATATTTATGGTGGAGAAAGGTTTGATCAAGGCAGCAGCGACAACAAGAACCGTAGGGATTGGAAAGATTTTGGATCCACCTGGTGGGTCCTTCCAGCTGTAGAATTGCGCGAAGAACCAGCTGAGCTAGTCGTCGCACCGGCAGCAAACAATGATGATGATGGAAGTATCACTCGTAAAAGGACAACTTTGGCCATTCATTTGGTTACAGATCCAACGAGTACTATTAGCGACACCCCATTTCAGTCCTGGCAAACTGCCGCTCGCGAAACATTGCAGCTTTTGCAGCGCCTGAGCGATGCTGTGACGGATGCACAAGTACCCACTACCACGCTCCCCCCGGTCATTTTCCGCCAGTCTACCTATGTAGGACCGGACGGAAATGAAATTGACGGCCAGGACTTGTACGAGCGAGGCGTGACCGCCGCATTGGATGCCTTTTCAGAAGAGAAAACTGACAGCAACCCTGATGATGATGCCGGGGATGGCAAGGCAGCAACCAAGTTAAAGAAAGTTGTCCTGGCCCGCCGAATGGATCTGCAATTTGAAGCAGACTTATCGGCACTAGACATACTGCGAAAATGGAAATATAATGAGATTCACGAAGGTGGAAACATGTTCTACTTACGACCTTCAGGTCAGGAAGAATTCTTTGGGTGTACACCAGAACGCCTCTTCACCATTCAAAAAAACTCCAACATGGTCCTGACAGAAGCTTTGGCGGGCACCCGGCCCCGTGGTACCTCGGCGGCGGCTGACAATGAATTGATGAGAGACTTATTCGGTTCCTTGAAAGATCGCAGCGAAAATGCCATTACCGCCGATTTCATTCGAGGTGTATTTGCACAATTGGGCGAGAAAGGCCTGGTGGAGACAACGAAAACAATTCCGTCGAAAGTATTTGTGGAAGATAAACTGAATGAACAATTATCAGAGCAGAATCAGACGGAGACGGCAACAGCCACAAGCACCACTACAAGCGCCAGTGGATATTTTGTCCGCAGATTACGACATTTACAACACATTTGTCAGCGCTTTTCAGCCGAACTTTCCAAGGAGGAAGAAACAACTAATTCCAAGACGGTGGTCAAGGTAGTGGAGCACCTGCTAGCTAACCTTCATCCCACTCCGGCTGTTGGTGGGTTCCCCGCGAGTCTTGCATTGGATTTCATCCGACAACACGAAACTGTAGGATTTGATCGGGGTTTCTATGCAGGACCTGTGGGATACATGGGCCGAAATGCTGCCGACATTCTTGTGGCAATTCGGTCAGGATTGGTGACTCAGTCTATTGACGATCCCAGCCAAGAAACGGGAGCCGACCTGAACAACGTAGCGAGCAGCAAGGGTCCGAAAACGAAAGTTTCTGTTTATGCTGGCGCAGGCCTTGTCCCTGGCTCAACTGTGCAAGGAGAGTGGGCCGAGACGTCGTATAAACTTGGTGTCATATCGTCCTTATTCCCACAATCACCGGTGACGCTGCAAAGCGCGTCCACCCCAAATGTGGCTTGGGCTAATGCATTCATCGAAGAGTTGATACGGAATGGCATCACTCAATTCTACGTCTGTCCTGGGTCTAGGTCAACCCCTTTGGTAGTGGCCATTTCAAAAGCAGCTCGGTCCAACGTTGGTGTAGTGCATGCCGTAAGCGTTCACGATGAACGAGGCGCGGGATTCCGTGCCGTCGGATATGGAAGAGGTGCCAATCGCCCAGCAGCAGTAATCACCTCTAGCGGGACTGCAATTGCCAACCTATACCCTGCTATTGTTGAAGCAGGCATGGATGGTGTTCCCATGCTCGTATTGACAGCTGATCGGCCCTATGAAAACCGTGATACAGGGGCAAATCAGGCAATTGACCAGATAAAGGCGTATTCGTCATCATATATTCGTTGGTTCCGTGACATTTTGCCACCCCATGACGATGTTCCAGTTTCTGTGGCGCTTGCTGATGCTTCTCATGCTGTATCAGTTGCAAGATCTCAACGGGGACCTGTGCACATCAACATGCAGTTTCGCGAAAATCTTGCACCGGAGGGAGGGGCAATCAGAAGTGATAACCGAGCTGGATCTGTCTCGAGGTTCAACGGCTTTCGCTTTACAGATGTCCCAGGGTTCTCTAGATGGTCGACCAGTGGAGATCGGTGGCTCAAGTCTTATGCCATGTCGTCGGCAGACCTTGGTTTAGCAACACACACTGCTGCCGTTGTTGATGTGGCACGCCTAATTATGAACTCTAAGCGCGGCATCATCGTCGTTGGAAACCTTCGAAGACAAACGGACGAGAATGACATGGAGGCGCTCGCTACTTTATACGACGTTATTGCAGACTTTGCCCAAGCCGTGGGATTTCCTGTGATAGCTGGTGCTCAAAATGCCCACCTGCGCTTCTCCTGCCCTGCGGTCATCCCATTTGCGGAGCATATTCTAAAGAACCCGACTGTCGCACAAAATATCAAGCCTGATCTAATTATCCAAATCGGAGCCCCGCTAGTATCGACAGAAGTGCCCACTATGATCGATAACGCTTTACGAGCAGGCGATTCTTCCGTGCACCACGTTTTGCTTCATCCTCACCACGGATCAGAACGGGCAGACCCTAATTTCACTGTGTCGAGAAAAATATCCGCCGAAATCGCACCCTTCTTGAAGGCGCTTTCGACTCAACTGGATGCAACTGATCTGTGTCGAAATGGTTGTAGCAGCCAGTTGTCGCCATTAGTTCGGCTTGGGAAGCGATTGCAGACTGAAATGTCCATCATTATCAATAATGTTTCGCAGAAGCTTTCTCCCACTTCAGATGATGGAACTGCACTGACAGAACCACAAATTGTGCTGGCTCTATCAATGATGATGTCAAACAGCGCCATTGACCAGTCGCTCTTCTTGTCCAACTCGATGCCCGTGAGAGATGCTGAGTTCTTCTTGTACCCAACGCGTGAAATCGGAAAGAATTCCACTAAGATGGGGGCTTTGAATGTAGGTACCAATCGCGGTGCGAGTGGGATCGATGGAATCATAGCCTCGGCGACGGGTTTTTCAGAATCTACAGGAACGCAAACAACACTTCTGATTGGCGACTTGGCGGCTCTTCACGACCTCAACTCTTTTCATGCTCTCACCAGCGGCACTACTAGCTCAAAACACCCCTTGACAACAATTCTTGTAAACAATGATGGAGGGGGCATCTTTTCTTTCCTTCCGATTGCGAAACACGGCGCCGACGTGTCATTTGAAACTTTTTTTGGCACCCCTACAAACACACTTTCCTATCAACAGGCATCAGAGGCCTTTGGACTACGGTCACGGCAAGTTTCTCGCTTTGACTCGCTGTGTCTTGCGTACGCCGAAGCTGCAAGATCAAACCAATCGTCGGTGATCGAGGCGCAGGTTGTACCCAGAGAGCAGAATGTGGCAGTTCACAGACAAATCACTGCACAAGTTAATTCTTTCATTGACGGTGTCTTGCAAGAAGATAGCATGGTTCATCCACGAGAACGTGTTCCCCTGAAATTTTATGCCAACGATGACGGAAACGCACCCACTGCGAGCGCCGATACCGAAAAGAAGAATGTAATGGTGTTAATCCATGGTTGGATGGGTGACAAGACAGAATGGGACGATACAGGGCCTTCCTTAGCAAAACTCATGGGAGAAGATTGGCAAGTACTAGCCGTAGACCTCCCGGGTCATGGAGCCTCGAGGATGATGCTGTCTTCGGATAACAAAGCAATTCGATCGGCTCTACGGATCAACCCGCCTGGTATTAGAACTTCTGCGTCCATCGATGAAATGGCGAGATCAGTGCTTCTGTCTCTATCACGTGATCACGGAGTAACTCAGATCGATGCACTGGCGGGATATAGTCTTGGTGGAAGGGTGGCTCTTGCGATGAAGCGATTGTGCTCTGTGGGATCAAGAAGAGATTTGCCTGGTTTGGTCAAAGATACCACGAAGATGGTCCTACTGAGCACTTATCCAGGAGTTCTCCCGCAACAAAAAGCCGAAAGACTTGGCGCGGATACGTCATCGGATGACTTAACAAGGATGTCTAATGATGACCGGCTATCGAGAGCACTAGATGCATGGAGCAATCGCTGTGATCTAACGTCCTCGCCAGACAATCTTTGGGCTGATTTCTTGCAATCCTGGTATGGCATGCCAATGTGGGGAGACTTCAAAGAAAAAGATCATTTTTTCAAAAATATGATACGAAAACGCAAACGGAGTTTGGCACATAGAGGGCGCGATATTGCAGAAGTTCTTCGCCAATGCTCCCCTCCACGGAATAGTAAGGACGACTGGAGGGGAGTTCACCCGGAGAGAACCTTGTTTCTTGCCGGCAGCCGCGATTCCAAGTACGTGGAGACAGGGAAGCTGTGGAAGAAGCAAGGGGTTCTTTTCGCCGAAGTTGCGGGCTCGGGACATGCACTCTTGGTGGAAGCTTCCGATACTGTGGCCAGTGAAATGGCCGATTTCATTTTAAGCGACGGAGGTAGAGGTGCCGAAAAAGTCGTGGCAAGAGCTGCTGCAACAGAACAAGGCAACCCTTCTTCAAACATCGCTTCGGATCTGACCGAGCAGAGGTCAAATCGTGCCGAGAGCGGCGCGGAGGAGAGGAGGAGCATATCCGAGAAGACAGGGGCAATCGGTTCATTCGACTTTGATCCTTTCATGATAAACGTTGTCGATGAAAGCCAGCAGCAAAAGGGAGTTTTTGGCATTGGTTGGGGAGACCAAGCAAAGAAGTCAAATCAAATGACGAATCGTTCAGGATTTATTTTGCAGCTTGTTAGCGCGGGCGGATCAAAGGCTGGAGTTGGAGAAGTAAGCCCTCTGCCTGGGCTTCATAAAGAGTCTTTGGCAGATGCAGAGGCTCAGCTGATGTTACTGAAGGATCACTTTGAAAACAGTTCCGACGAAAAACCAGAATTCTCTGTCCCTTCGCTTTTAGCACTCGATGGAGCATTGGGCGGATGTATCAAAGACTTAGCTCGAAGGGTTGGCTTGCAGGATTTTTCCCCGTCTGTTCGTTCAGGACTGGAAATGGCGCTTATCTCACTCGCTTCGCAGAAAGCACACAGCCTGATGCACCAAGCTTTAGTAGACTTCGCCCCCGCTCACAGCCCTTCATTGCCGCTCAATGCCCCTCTCCCTGTGAATGGACTCATTACTCGTGGATCTGACCGCCTTCAAGAGGCAAGGAAACGTTTTCCTTCCTTAAAAGTCAAAGTCGGCCACCAGGAGGACATTATGGAAGACGCGGCTGCCGTCTCTAACGCACTCCAACAGAGTGACTTCTACCGCGGCCCTACAACTGGAGTCATTCGAGCTGACGCCAACAGAGCATGGGATCACGAAACTGCCATTGAATTTGCAAGCGCCTTGGCCGGTACTGATATCAAAGATAGATTACTATTGGAATTTGTCGAGGAACCGCTTCAGAGACAGGACCCAGACAACTGGACCATTGGTAGTCAAGTAGCCGCCCTTGAGCGCTGGTACAAAGTTTCTGGCATCCCATATGGCTTGGATGAGAGTCTAGCCGATCTTGCTCAGCAACATGATTATGACTTTTCATCCATTCGAGAGGAACTTGTCTCTTCCTTTGGAGACCAAACTCGTGGATGTGCCGCATTTGTACTGAAACCTGCCTTAATTGGCCTTGAGCTCTCCATGCAAATGGCACGCTTTGCTCGGAACCAGCTTGGTATCGGCGTCAGTTTTTCGTCTTCCTTTGATTCCGGAGTCGGCCTTGCGTACACAGCAATGCTTGGAGCTATCTCTGACGCTACAGGCGGCGATACCAAACGGTTCTCTCATGGTGTAGGAACTTTCACGATGCTAGACGGCGACACGCTTTCTCCATCGTTTGGCTCATATGTGAACGAAAATGGGTTACTGAATATAATTTCGCTGAGCCGAGCTTTAAATGGTCTGGGTCTTGATGAGCTCAGAGACTCACATGTTTTCTTTGAACTGCCAGGAGCCGTTCCCTCTTCTTTCTCGCCGTCCCCAGCTTTGGACTCGGTAATCGGTCCCACAACGACCACTACTACGGACGAGAATTACGAAGTAAGCACAGCCACGAGCAGCAGCGGAAGAGAAATCAATTTGCTTGTGTCACTACCCCTCCCCTTTTCTGCGGATATTGCATGCACACGATTCACGGACTTTCCTCAGCAATCGAGGTGGTCCCCGTGGATCCGTTCGGTACGATATCTGGATGATGGAAGAGAAACAGAGTGGACGTTGAATGTTCGAGGAGTCCAGTTCAAATGGCGAGCTGTCAGCACGTTGCTGGAAACACCGCTCAAAGGAATCCAGTGGGAGTCCATTGATGGGCTCAAAAACAAAGGAATAGTGGAGTTTGTGGAAACGGGCGAGAATTCTGCTCTCATGAAGGTGCGCATGTCCATCATGACCCCTCGTATCTTGGCCTCCATTTTTCAGAGCACATCGATTTTCGTGGAGGACTTTCTTCAGAACAAGCTTCTGAAATGGTCATTGGAAATGTTCCGAGATGTAGTTCGGTCTGATCTCGCTCTTGAGCGCGGGGATGTTGAATTAGGCGATGCTTTGTTCAGCTCGGTGGAAGGAAAAGCAAGCGCCATCGAGGCGACTTTGTCCATGCCGACTTCGATTTTCCAGAAGGACGCGAACAAGAATATCAACGGCGAAGAATCGAACAGCTGAACTACTTCTTGCTAACGAACTATTGTACACTACCTACTCTCTTCTTTGACGACGATTGCAAGATTCAGTTGTAACACTTTATGTTTACCCTAATTAGCTAGCTTTCCCAAGATGGCGGTGCACCAGATCCTGATTCCCAATGTTGCTCCGAATTATGAGTCTCCCCCCACCGATATCCTTCCAATCGAAAACGTCTGTCCCTTTCTCTTCGCTCAGCTGGTGATAAATGATCCACCACTACCGGCTCCGTTGCCCGATGAGATGGCGATTCTTCAAAGGAAGGAACGGGAGGCCACCTGCTGGGGTGCGGTGGTGGTGGTGGTCTATAATCCCCTGGCGGCGGCGGTGGTGCACCATACCGGTCATGATGGTAACCCCATCTCCCACTATTACTTGCAGTAGGTGTCCAGGGATGATGACGGGGTGGTGGATAGGTATAACCGCCGCTTCCATGATGATAATATTGACTCGAAATATGAGGAGGTGGGGGAGAATACGCTGGGTGGTTGGAGTAGTGATGGTGGTGATGGTATGGCAAATGATGTTGTGGATGTGGATAGGGGTGTGGCGGCGGAGGTCGCGGAGGGCTGTGATGATGGTAGTAGTATTCAGGATGTGGCTGCATCCTCAATGGTGACAACGAGCTGCTGTTTGGATCCTCAGCAGCTCGAGATCCATACATGCTGCTGCTGTGCAGGGTGGTGGGTGTGCTGTTGTACGATTCAGAAGGGTTGGACGGAGCTGCAGCTGGCGGCGTTACAAACGTACCCCCAATGCTGCTGCTACTCTCCTCCTCCCTTGAGGTTTCGCAGTTCGCCTCCGTGGTCGCTTCTCCTTCTTCTGCGCAACGGCGGGGCTCTGGTTTGCTATCCTGCCTAGCAGCGTCCTTGTCCTTGGCTTGAGGAGGAGTGGGCCGATCCTCATCCTCCTCTTTCTTCGTGTCCTCATTTGGTAAATCTTCAAGATCCTCATCAAACAATGGGCAGTCATAAATCAGATCTGCTGCTGCACCGCCTTCCAGTGCTCCCGAAATATCCAACGGGAGTGGTTCCAAGGTGTCGCAGGAATTGCTTTTTCGACGACGATACCTGTCACTGTGACTGTGACTACTACTAGTAGTGGAGTTGGGGGCACTCGCGGTTGTATCCTTGATGGTGGTAGTGGTCGCTTCATTCCTTTTACGACGCCGTCGCTCCCTTCTCAGTTGCACCTTTGATTTCGTACTAGACCTATACCTTGAGTGCAACAAGTCTCGGAATCCTTGGCCGATCTGTATATCCGGTGAAGAGTATTGGATGGTGAGTCAAATCTTTCATCTCCGTCCAAGCTATTGCCGGCTAAACACACAAAACCATACACACAATACAAGGAACTATGCCTACCTTTTCTCTTCGCACATGTTCTTCGACTTCCATCCAATGACCGCCATCACCATCACCATCGTCATCTTTAGCATCCTTCTGACTCCGTACAAACCGATACTCGGAACGTTGTATTTCTTCCAATACCGTGACCACCACTCTTGACTTTTCTTGTTTGGTGGTGGCATTCCTGTAGGCGTCCAAATGCTGTTCCAATATCCCACGGAATCGCCTATTTCCTTCATGATTATATGCTGTACGACCTCGGGCACAAATGATATCTGTTTCCAATGGCAGCAAGGATGGAGACGCCATATGATGGTATGGATGATGCATGTCCAGTGCGGATCATTGATTCATTCGACGTACACTAGTATTATATATGTTTTGTGGCATTGTTGGAAGCCAATGTAACTGCCGGTCCGTTTTGCCTGGGAGCTCCTCTCTCCTGATCTTTTGTAGTAAAATGTTGCAGTCAAGGGATGGGTTCAGTTGGAGTGATTGAATATAGAGCTGATATAATGTATGTATTATTTATGTATGTGACTGTATTTGAATTGTGTGACCCTGCGTTTGCAACTGTTGTTGAACACCAACAGCTGCAACCTCGACAAAAAAAGTGGCAGTATGTTTGTAAGTTAACCAAATTCTTGCTGGACAATCTCGGTGTTGGTCCTCCACACGAACAAAAAGGATAACGAGTTTCGGTAACTACTAACGAGTATCCCTGCCGGCCAACCTTTTGCCATAATTACTATATATACATCACGCGCGACGATAGATTTTGTGGTCACCGTACCGTTGATTCAAATAGGAGCTATTGGAAGTATATAGCAACGCAAGACTTAATGCCCGCCAATCGACAGTCTATCAAATCGACTGGTTAACTAGCTAGGCAGGCCGATTTTGATTTTTGGTGATAGCGCCACGGGAAGCTTGGAGTAACACTCCACCCAAGCGTCTTATTTAGCACGATTGAATGGAGTTCCGAGTTTCTTTCTCAAGTGACTGAATGGATCACGTGAATGACCTCAGAGGAATGACTCATAAGGTTTCATTTGGCGGGTTTGACTTTTTAATCACCTGCAAGACGTCATAGAATCTTTTGTTCAGATCCAATTCCACGATCAGCAGATCATGACTATTCTCGCTTTGGAGTTCGTGCATGGTACAATTGTACGCGGCACATGACAGCAGCGGATGCTACTTTTGTGGAACCAATAGAGAGAATATCAGTTAAACGAGGGGATCTAATTGCTTTTGATCATCTAGCTATCAGGACCGAACAAAGAATATCTACTTGCATCTGTACTCAAATACTGTAATACTCAACTGTAGCGTGAGCGAGCACTCTAGTCATAGCTATAGCATCTCACGATTCCTTCGTTCCTTGGGCCAAGCAAAAAGACAAGCTTCCAGAAGTTGGTGGTGGACAAGGATTCATTCGTTCATTTTCAGGACACGCAATACCGTATCAACTTTATTACAGTATTTACCGACATCTCTTAATTCTCTTCCTTCCAAGCAATTTGCATCCAAAATGCCAGACCTGACTCTGTGGAATGTGACAGTCGCTGTCGTTGCAGTTGCTTTCGTGGTTTGGTTCGTGGGCAAAAAAAGAACCCCTGCCGCCCCCTCGTCCTATCCAGAAGTCCCCACCCACAGATCTACTGCAAACGCCGACAACAAAGAGGACAACATCACCAAGGTTTGTGTGTTGGGTGCCGGTACGATTGGATCGTCGTTTACGGCTGTCTTTTTGGCCAAGGGAATGCACGTGGTATGCTACGATCCCTATAGTACACGCGAGATTTTGGAACAACGCATTCAAGAATATTGGCCCGTCTTGGTGGCCCGTGGCATGACATCCGCCCAAGAACCGCCTTTTGGCGCGCGGCTCGAATTTCAAACGGAGCATCTGGCCCAAGTCGTTCAAGACACGGCCATTTCCTTTGTCCAAGAATGTACATGGGAAAATGTGGAAAACAAACAATCCGTCTTGTCTCAATTGGATGCTATGGCGGACCCCTCGATTCTCATTGCCAGTAGTACCTCCTTTATTCCGTGGCAACTTTTAGTTGAAAATTGTGTCCATAAACACCGCATCATGATTGGACATCCCGCCATTCCACACACGCATTCGTTTATGGAAATTTATGGCATTGCACCCTCCTGGGCCCAACATTGTGCCACATGGTATCGACTACAAGCTGGATTTGATGTCATTGTGATGAACCAAACTATCCCAGGTCATGTTTTTAATTCGTTCCTCCGTGTCAACCTGACCCACGGCTTGAAACTGATCCGCAATGGCGTTTGCAGTCCTCAGGATGTCAATACCGCAATGCGCCATTTGGGACGGGATATGTACGCCCGACACGCCAATGTCGCACTCTTTACCATGACTGGAGGAGATCGAGGCATGCAGGGGGGGTTGGAATTGTCCAAGCGCATTCGAAATGACGCCATTTATTTGACACTCTTTTCGGGTATGAAACAACGAGGATGGCCGACCATGATTGCCAGTCCCTTGAGCAAATCTCTTGGCCGATTCATTGCCACCTTGCTCCCACCTCCTCCCGAAGAATGGTTGGATCATTGTCGCTTGTATGAAAAAACCATTACCCAGGACGGTAAAATTCCTGTTCAGACGGCTTATTTCCAAGCCACTTCGGAGGTGTATTCCCGTGTTCCTTTCGAGCCGGACAATGATCCATTCAAGTTACCAGGCCCACGAAATTAGTTTCTAGTAGTAGTAGAACACTAGAAAGATATGGAATCACTGACTCTCACCGTTCCAGAGCAACTGAAGGAGGCCCCGCTTACATGTTTCTGTCCATGACCCACCCTTCGACCACAGTAAAATTATTGCCCTGTACAAGTAGTGGCCGGTAAAGTACTTACAGTAGCGTTCGTTGGGGAACAACGAGTGGCCGTGTCTAGCTAGCTACCGACTACTTCTGTAGATTCGTCGGCACACCAGCAACATACTGCCGTATTCTTTTGGCTACCAATAAAACATGCCGCACAGTGGCTACCTAGCTAGCTAATAGACAGCTAAGTAACCGAGCTAGCTATCTAATAGAACAGCTCCATAATACTTGTTTTTAAAGATCTCACATTTGCCCCATTCCTGCTCTATCCCAACCGTATCCCAACTCGCTCGTAGGTAGGTCTAGCAGCTAGCTAGCTAGCTACTAGCTAGAGCCTAATGTACAGTAGTCGTTAGCACTCCAGTATCTGGTACTATCGAACTGAACACTCACTCAAACTCTAGTAGCTACCGACTAGCCCTACCCGGTTAGAGCTGGCTACGAGTACTCGCTGTAGCAAAGCGGCGGCTAGCGGTTAGCTAGCTCAGGCTACAGTAAATATCAGAGAGACTACAACAGTACCGTTCTGGCTCGTGGTGAACCTAGCTCCTCCGTCTGCCGGTGCTTAGTCGGTTGCCTGAGCTTTGGCCTGGTACATTCCATCTTCCTTTGCTGGCGAAGGTTACTGTAGTTGCCTAGCCAAACCCAACAATGCTTTTTCTTTTGGTTCCCAAGGCCGCGGCACCCAGAGAACAAGAGAAGCCTCTTGGATAGTTTACAAAAAGCTCTGGTCCCCGCCTTCCGTTCCCCACTCCGTCACAGGGAGCCAAGACGGAGAGCCAGGGAGCGAAGTACTACTCGTATGTCGGGCGCTCGGGCTAACCTGTTCTGTTCGAACAGCCCTGCTTATTTTACTTCGGTCTTGAACCGGCCACCACGTGGCTTCTGTATTGTAGCTGCTTCTATGAGCCAGCAGCTAGCTATCAGCTACTAGCTACTAGCTGTCAACAAGATAGCTAGCTAGATAGCCTGGTTGAGATAAAGAAGCCCAGAGTGCCTATGGTTTTAAAACGCAGATGCAGATGCAGTAGCGAGCTGGTGCAACTTCAAGGAGACGCATGCGAACGGTAGGTGAACGTTAACCAAATGCTTGCAATGCGAAGAGCGATTGTCCGGTGCCTCTAACTAACTATGGCTAGTTATTAACAACCCGTAGGTAATACTTACCCCTGTATTTAGATGTTGCTACTGTACTACGATGCACAGTAATTGCTTCCTTCCGGTTCCAGCACCTTGTTTCCAGCACCTTGTTGGCTATCGCAGTATCGCAACAATTCTGGCTCGCAGAGTGCGTGGTGAATGAATGACGGCTTCTCAAGCATGGCATTTCTAGCTACTAGAGTTACGTGCAGCGAACAAGGAGTTATTCTAAATTCTCCGTTGAAAAAATTTCGCTCCCAGGGAGGAAGGAACTTGAGTCTTAACAGCCGCAAAGAGTTTAGCTTCTTAAGTCTTGGATGCGAAATTCCTCTGATCGTTGTTTTACCGACGCTTCTGGATGGCTGTTTTTCCGACGTGACCCTCTTTACTATCTGGCTAGAGTGTAGTCCGCAAGGAACAAAAAGGTGGAGAAAAACGAAGGAACGCTGTGTGCAATGTGACACAAACGGTTCTGATTGATTTTGTCCGGCTTTGACCAGCTGTTGAATCCCCAGATTTCTCACGTAAGCTAGCTCGTAAGCCACAATGTACTAGTACAGTGTGTGACGTCAATATCTGACTGTGGAGAAAAGAAGGAGGAAGAAGTGTGACATGAATGATGTTTTATTTTGTCCGAGTTTGACCGACTGTGACCAGACTGTGACCCCCTGGGGTTGAGTTGTTATATCCGTAAGTCCGTCACCCAAATTATTTCAGTAAAAAGAGGCTTCTTTCTCATTAAAAAGTACTCCGCAGAACGATGTATACTTAATAAAAGCGGTGTTTCTTTGAGTACCGGACTACGTTTTTTCTTTTGGATCGTGAGCCATGGTGTCGCATGGATGGATCCCCACACGAGCCGCGTGTCGTCGGAGTGTTTCGAAATCGGAGACTCCTGCTAACTAGCTAGCTACTAGCTAGTAGCTAGAGCACTAGCTAGTCTTGGAGTTTCTCCTTGTTCCTCGTTCCTTCGTTACTACAGTACTGTAGTTTGCCGTACTGTTACTTACCTGTAGGTTTATGGTTCTTTTGGATCGACACTGTTGTTATTCCGCTCTTGTAACACAACTACTAGCTAGCTAGTACCAAGTTTTTGGTCCATTCTATCAATCCTCACAAAACTATTTTTGATCAAAGACCAAAACCTTGCCATCCATCATTTATCACAAAACATAAAAATACCAAAACTTCCTTTCCTATCCTCGAAATCATTTCAAATCAAATCAAACCTCACAATGCCCGCCATTATCATTGACGACGAAAGCTCTGCTCCCTTCACGCACGGTGTTGTGGTTGTTGTGGAGGATGCCCAACAAGAACAACAACAAGAACAACAGTCCCGACGAGGTACCATTCATCGCATTGAAGACTGCAGTGACGATGATGCCGAACAACCAGAGCAGCGACCGACCAAGCGACCCAAAACCACCAATGATGCCTGGGAAACCAGCCGTGTGGGTCAAGTTCGCCAACATGTCCTGAATTTGCTCGAATCCAAGCTGGGAACCGAAGAAGCACCTGCCACCACACAAGAAGGCAGTCATCGACTCTCCACACTGGAAAGTCTCTTGTTTGCGACGGCCTCCAGTTTCGACGAATATTGTGATGAAAGCACGTTGGACTTGCGGCTCAAGAACATTCTTCGTGCCTTGTTGGAACGAAAATTGCGCAAGGCCGAACACGCAGCTGCCTGCCAAGCATCAAGAAGACAGCAGCAGCAGCAGCAGCTGGTGAGGTAAAAACCAAACCAGATATTTTTATATATACATACATGGAATACGCTTGGGGAGTTCTAATCTATAATCTCTATGATTCCAAAATCACATTCCTATTTCTACATATGCTAACTACTAGCTAGATGTCCCTTTTTTACGTACTCTTACTGCATCTTCTTTACACTAGGCTTTTGGCTGCCGTGTGTGACAAGTTCCATTCAATTCATCGATACTGAATTCAAGTCAAATCCAACAGTGCTGAGAAGAGATGGAGCAAAAATACTACTCCAGACCCATGCAGTTGAGTGATCAAGCCGACAAAAAGACTGCAGTCAACGAAGTGATGAGCACATCCACTCTTCCACTCGCTCACTCACTGTGTGCAAGCGGATCTGAAACAATGAGGTGGGCATGGGCTGGTTTCCAATTCCTAGCTAGCTAGTACAGAAGAGATCCGCCGCTTTCCCAAACAAAAAAAAGTGCAAGACTTGGCCACCCCTAACTTCTATCGAGAGCAACACTAGCTAGGTTTGCACTACAGAAAAATATTGCAAGCTAATACATTCTCTACTTCCAATAGTAAAGCACAGAGTTTTATTCTTCTAAATTTTGCAGTGATTAACGGGCTCCTACTAGAAGAATCTCACAATACTGCTTCAGCCTTGACCGCAGAGACCTGCACCGAAAAGGCACTACACATATCATGAACTGAAGTACCACTGCAGTAGTGATAGATTGGTTGGCCACTTCCAACGCTACGGTGACCAAAGACAGCACTATTTTTCGAATTGCCTAGCTAGCTACTAGTAAACCGACCGACTGCTAGAGCCAGACTAGCTAGCCAGGAACCCTCACAGTTGAAGCGGTGCTGTGGTTCAGTTCGTCCAGATTGCATTCCGTCGTTTACGTCTCGTTCCCAATCCCATCGCCACCATTTTCAGGCATTCCCATTCCCGGTCCCGTAACTGCGTGTTCTTGATTTCGTGGTGTTGCCACCAACCTCTGCGACAATGAAGCATACGACTGGATGGCCGTCAGTTTTCAGCTTGAGTTGTAAAGACAGAACCCTCTGAAACTACCTAACTACCTAACTAGCTAACTAGACTACTAGCTCTAGCTAGTAGAGCTAGACCAGTACCCGGCACAGTGGTGGCCATTAGGATACCATCCGTCCGTCCATACGCTGTAGCATTCTGAAAACCAGCTCGATCCTTGTGTAACATTCACTCCCGTCCCCGCTCCCACAATTCGGGTCCGTTGCGCGTTCAGAGAACCACCACGTCCGGCAGTACCAGTCCAGAATATTCGATTCGATTCGATTTTGTCACTGCCGGTCCCAGTAACTGTCGCAGAGCAACCCAAGCGTTTTTGAAAGGCTTCGATACGATTCTACGGAATATATGTGCGACGTTTACTCTGTTTGTCCACGAACGACGATTCGATTCCTTGGTTACTTATGTGCGACCTTTTAAAACAGATTTCCTACCATTCGTGTCGATCTTTGCCATTGCGAACCACCCTGCGCCAGGAAGTTTCCAACGGCTTGACGGAAGCTAGCCCAAGCTAAATACTGAAATTTCAATGGCTGTTTTTGAAGACTTTCTCCGAGCCAGCCATGCCTTCCGATAATGTACTCCGTGCGAAAGAAACTTCTTTCACCCGCCAAATCACCTTCACTTTCTTCTCCTACCAGTAGACTAGTGCAGTATTGTACGTGTGGTGGCGCGAAGATCCAGCATCATTGGTCTCCATACTACTAGCTTGTACTAGCTAGTACTAGTAGGTACCGGTAGGCATGGCCATCTTTTTCAAGTAGCCAGGACTAGTAGACGAGAGCATTTATGCGTGCCGCCAATCTTTGGCATCTCCGATCCATGTGGAAGCATTTTTTCAAGTAATAAAGGTACCAGTACGAATACGAGTAGTTCGTCTCATCCATTGACAATTCCAGGAGTGTCTTGTTTGTTTGGAGTCGAAAGAAAGAATCAGGTGAAAGCCAAGATAACGATATAAAAAAATAATACTATCAGGTCCTCCTAGCTACTAGTAGCTAGAACTACTGCCATAGAACCAAAGAAGAAAAATGACGATGATAACGATGAGGGGCCTTCTCTTGACCGTAGTGCTGTTCGCAGCCACACCCAAAATGGTGTCGAGTCAAAGCATGCCGACTACCAATGACAGCAGCAGTGCCAACTTTACCATGGACACTCCTGCCATCGCCAACGGAACTACTATGGACAACATGATGGACAACATGTCGTCCATGGCCACCACCATGTCTCCTTCTGGTGGCGACGACGACGACGCCAATGACATGGATGGCATGGCCACTGTCTCTCCCAGTATGACGGGTACTTCCGCGAACAGCGCGGCAGAGACGACGACGACGGCTTCGACTCCTGTTACGGCTACTACTACTACGACTACTGCTGCCAATGCTACTGCCAACATGGGCATGGGCATGGCCACAACGATGGCTCCCACCATGACAGGCACTTCCATGAGCAGTGCGGCGGGGTCGATCCGAGGTACGGCAGCCTCTACGTCTGCCACAACCAGTGCTGCAACGTCTGCGGCGACCACTGCTTCTTCCAGTGCTGCAACCACTGCTTCTACCAGTTCTTCTACTAGTGAAGCCACCACAGAGGGAACATCCTCTGGTGGTGGAGGATTGTTGGGCGGTCTGATGGACGTCGTCGGTGAAGTCCTTCAAAATGTCACGGCCGATGAAGAACTCATGGGCAATATTACGAGTGCCGTCGATGATTTTATGGGCGCGGTCAACGATACCGTGGGCGATCTTCTTTCCTCGCCCCTGGCCGAAAATGTGACGACTCTTTTGGATGATCTTCCCTCGGTGGCCACCGGTCCCTTCTCCAACGGGACGACGGATTTGGCCGGAGGCATGCCCGCCACACCCGGTCCCGAAAACACCATGGCACCGACTCTGGAGGGTACCATGGCGGGAACCTCGAGTGGTACCCCGGGTGGGGATTTGTCACAAGGGGATGTGGGTGATCAAGCGGATTCCGTCCAACAACAACAACCCCCGGAAAACAATGTCAGTCCTCCCACTATGGAGGCTACCATGCCTCCCACTACCATGCCTCCCACTACCATGATGCCTCCCACTACCATGCCTCCCTCTACCATGATGCCTCCCACTACCATGCCTCCCTCTACCATGATGCCTCCCACTGCCACGGATGCTGCCACCACAGATGAAGTACCAGCGACGGCCGCCAATGATACCGGTTCCACCACGGCCACGGCCACCATGGCGCCCACATCCATGACGGACGACACCACCATGGACAACAACATGGCGACTGTTGCACCCACCGAAAGTCCCATGACGGATGGCACGGAGGCGTCGACTACCATGATGCCCACCAACATGACTTCCACCACCCAAGACATGGGAGGCATGGGAGACAATGACAGCACCATGGACGATGATGCTGTCCTCACGGGTGGCGGTGGCAACACGACCGAGCCCGCATTGCCGCCCATGGAGAACACGACCGAGCCCGCATTGCCACCCATGGAGAATTCCACCTCGACCCCCGAGGAAGACGCAGATGTCTCTGTGGCGGATGATGCCACGGCCACGACTTCCACTGGCACCACTACGTCCACCACCAATACGGGCAGTGGAACCTGTGTCGCTCAATTGAACAATACCAATGCGGTCTGTGGCGAATTGCTCCAATTTACGACGGCCGTCTGTGATTGTTACAATTATTGTTCTGGAAAATTGATTGCCTGTCTCGATTATGGTGAAACCAATTCCTTTACCTGTGCCGGAGAAACGGTCGCGGGTTGTACCGTGGAACAAAAGGCCTTTTCGGCAGCTGGATCCTCATATACTAGTACTAGTATGATGGGTACGGCTGGACTCGTGGCAATACTCTTGGCGTGGATGGTATAAGACGGTTGTTGTAGCATATTAAAAATGACGACATCCAACGGAACAAAAGACACTATAAGGGGGCAACCACAAACATGATGAAAAATTACAAACCAAAACAAAAACGTTAAAAAGTAACCATTGTATTTTGATTCCTTGAAGCATTTAATGATACACTAGCGTTCCACATTGGAAGTCTTTTGCTCACAGTGTAGGTGCGGAATGAAATTAGGAAACTACGGAACTAGATTTCGATCCACAACTTGAATGTTCCATAAGGAGCGTGTGCAGATATTTGACCCAACTGGTTGTTTTGCTCTGTGCCACCAGGACTGACCTCAGTGCCAGGATCCTCAACATCGAAAGCAGCCACACCACCAATAGAAAATCTGTGTCCAATGTGCACATCAGGCATGTCAAAGGATCCCTTGACCATTCCTGGCAGGGTGGCCACAGCGGCAACTTGTTTCAGGGCCGGCAGAAATTCGCCCCCTCGCACATCGCCAACAGGAGCACTTTCCTCTAGTTCTTCCACCAGCAACTGTTCCAAATCGTTGCTGACAATGATGCATGCAGGAACTTTCATTTTGGGAACAAAGCCAATGTCAATTTTGTGCAGTCTCGGGGACAGTTTCAACAAAAAATCCTTTTTTTGGGCCAACGTTTGATTTTTGAAATCCATGGACTGTTTGGGAAGGGCGGATCATGACAAATCCACTCATTTTCACGAGAGTGGCATTTTGGGCATCCTGTGCTTTATTTTATCCTCTGCCCATGCTGTCAACAACAGCAACAAAATGTGGTCTGGTCAAGACTGTGCAGCAGTGACAATGCACTGCAATGGGATGTGATGTGCGGCATGGAAAGTGATTGTGCCACAGAGCAAAGAAGCAGACAATTCAAGTTGAATTGATTGAAAGAAGCAAGACAGAAAACAAGCTTTGGTTTGACTTGGCAGAACAAATGTTGGAATCGCCAGTTCTTGTGTGACATTTTTCTGCTCTTGACATGCACAGGCGCCCAGACTTGCCCTGATGCAGTTCACCAACTTCCAGCCATCGTTCATTGGGTGATTTGGAATGCAGTCCATGATGACTTCTTCTTTGTGTCACACAAAACAGAATTTTTGAATCTGTCTGTGTTCAGTCCAAAAGTGATTGA
>ENA-ORBV01005739-ORBV01005739.1-microbial-mat-metagenome-genome-assembly--contig:-NODE-5739-length-22515-cov-9.154024_pt1 | contig 22515 bp, 17 predicted proteins | sample MGYA00237777_ERZ505514 | MGnify/ENA primary metagenome ERZ505514 (study PRJEB26160, sample SAMN06269048) | microbial mat metagenome | isolation source: Oligotrophic lake microbial mat | place... | reverse complement strand
CAGGTGAGTGGCGGAGTACCGCCATTCACCTGCCAGGAATTCTGTCAAGAGAAGAAAAGGGGCGTGGCGACCAAGTGCGGCTCAGTGTCAAAAGGGAAACGTCAGTTCCGTGAGGCTGGGCGTGGCGGCCGAATGTGCCGAGTTGCTCGGAATGGAAACGTCAGTCCCGATGAAGCTGGGCGTGGTGGCCAAGTGTGCCGAGTCGCTCGGATTGGAAGCGTCCATTCGAGTGGACTTGGGCGTTCCAATTCCTTCGAGCGTCAGACGTGATGCACAGGCCCGCTGCGATCGATCGCAGCCTTCAGCGTCCGACGCACGTACACCGTCACCATCTCGCGACGCCAATCGTGATCTCCCAGAATATTCGGCATCGGGTGACACTGTTTGTGCGCAAGCTCAGCAGTCACCTCGATTGCCGTCGCGCACTCGCTCGTTCCAACCTCGTGACCCACAAGCGTTTCATGAGCACGTTTGATGCGCAACGGACGCGCTTGCAGTGCCGTCAGGACGACATCAGCACGTTCGATCTTGGACTTGTTGTCCACATCGAGCGCAACCGCGACACCGAGGAGCGGAAAGTCGATCGAACCGCGCTCGCGCAACTTGCCGTAGGCGCCCCGATGGCCCGGTGCTGTGGGAGGGATCTGGATTTCGACCAGGATTTCGCCTGGTTCCAAGCGCTTGTTGACGATGCCGTCGGCGAGCCACAAGTCGTCGATAGGAACACTGCGGCGACCCGCAGGACCTTCGAAGACGAGGATCGCGCCCAATGTCATCAGGGCTGGCGCCGAATCGTTGCTCGCCGCAGCGACACACTTCGATCCGCCTTCGACGACATGGCACTTGCTGCCGTCCTTCTTGAGGCAAAAGCCGAGTGCTTGGCGCCAGAAGTAGGTTTGGTTGTACCACTGACAACGCGTGTCCAAGAGCACGTTGCCCCCGAGCGTGCCCATCGCGCGCAACTGCGGACCCGCGACGAGACCCGTCGCTTGAGCGAGAGCCGGTGCTTGCGCCGTCACGAGATCACTCGTCGCGACATCGGCGAGCGTGGTCATCGCACCGATCGAAAGCCAACCCTTGTCGATGCGGGCGATACCACGTAGCGACGCAATGTTCGCGAGCGAAACGACGAGCGGCGGCGTGAAGAGCTCGTGCTTCATGTTCGGCACGAGGTCGGTTCCGCCGGCGACGATCAACGCACCTTCGACCGAGGTGTAGAGCTCGATCGCCTCACGCACGGTGCTCGGCGTCGCGACTTCGAATTGCGGAAGACGCAGCATCAGTTCCGTCCTCGATGTGCGGAAACAGCCTGTGTTTCAGTGCTGTTCGCCGCACGCAGTTCGGCGAGCACGCGCGCCGGCGTGAACGGCAAGTGCTTCAGGCGCACACCGACCGCATCGAATACCGCATTGCTGATCGCAGGCAACACGGGATGCAACGGACCTTCGCCGGCTTCCTTCGCGCCGTACGGGCCTTCGGGGTCAAGACTCTCGACGATCAACGCTGCGAGTTCGGGCGTATCGACCGAAGTTGGAATGCGGTAGTCGAGCAACGACGGTCCGCGGTGCAGACCGAAGCGATTGATGTCGTGCTCTTCCATCAAGGCTTCCGCAGCACCCATGTAAGCCGAACCTTCCATCTGTCCGGCGACGAGCATCGGATTGAGCGCGCGTCCGCAGTCGTGTGCGATCCACACTTTCTCGATGCGGATGCGACCGGTCTCCTCGTCGACGTCGACTTCGACGACGTGCGCAGTGAACGAGTACGCGGGTGAAGCGCCGATCGTGCCGCCGCGGTAATCGCCGCCGAGCGTCGGCGTGTTGTAGGAACCGGTCGAGCCGAGCGTGTCGAATTTCTCTTCAGCCAAGTGGAACGCTTCGACGTAGGGGAGCGACTTCGTGACGTCCTCTAGATCGACGACGACGCCCTCGATCATGCGCACGCGCTGCTCGGCCACGTTCCAATGTTCCGCGACAGCCGTCACGACGAGTCGGCGCAATTTGCGCGCAGCATCGATCGTCGCATTGCCGACCATGAACGTGACGCGCGAGCTGTACGCGCCCAGATCGACAGGGCATAGATCCGTGTCGGCGGCGACGACGCGCACACAATCGACCGGGATTCCAAGCTCTTCCGCGACGATGTAGCAGACGACCGAATTCGATCCTTGGCCGATGTCGTTGCCGCCCGTGAATACGGTGACGAGGCCCGAACGATCGACTTTCAACTGCACACCGGCCTGGGGCATCTTGTTCGGATAGACGGGATAATTCGTCCCCGAGATGTACATCGAGCCCGCGACACCGAGCCCGCGACCATGCGGCAATTTGCCGCGGCGCGCTTTCCAATCGCTGGCGCGCTCGACCTCGTTCAGGCACTGCGCGAAACCGTTGCTCGTGATGCGCTGACCGTTGACGGTTTTCGTGTTCTCGCCTTGGAAGTTCTTGCGGCGGATCTCGATCGGATCGAGTCCGAGTCGCTCTGCGATCTGATCGAGCTGTACTTCGAATGCGAAACGCGGTTGCACCGATCCGTGTCCGCGCTTCGGTCCGCACGGCGGCTTGTTCGTGAACACGCGCGTCGAGTCGAATCGGTAGCTCGGGAAATCGTACGGACCGGTGAGCAACTGACCGGCGTAGTACGTCGTGACGAGACCGAACGAGCTGTACGAACCGCCGTCGATCAAGATCTTCGCGTCGACGCCGCTCACGCGTCCGTCTTTCGAAGCACTCGTCCTGTAGTGCAGTTGCATCGGGTGACGGCCGCGGTGCGCGTAGAAAACTTCCTCGCGTGTCCAGAGCATCTTCACCGGCCGACGCGTGACCATGGCGAGCTTCGCGACACAGAATTCCAGGCTGAACGGGTCTGATTTGCCGCCGAAAGCGCCGCCCAAACACGGCTGAATCACGCGGATTTTCGCAGGCTGAAGTTCGAGCACTCGTGCGAGAGCGCGGTGGACGTAGTGCGTGATCTGCGTCGAACTCCACACCGTCAAGACCCCGTCGGCAGAGTACTGACCGATCGCACAGTGCGGCTCGATCGGCGTGTGCGTCGTGCCGTGGAACGAGTAGTCGTCCTCGATCACGAGGTCGGCGGACTGCGCTGCCGCGTCGACGTCGCCGAACGCGAGGTGCACGTGCTTGCTGATGTTGCCGCGCTTCGTCTTCGGATCTTCGTGGATCGGCGGGTCGTGGCGCACGAGCGCTTCATGCGGATCGAAGTACGCGTGCAGCACTTCGTACTCGACGTCGATCAACTTCAACGCTGCGTTGGCCGTGTCCTCGTCGATCGCTGCGACCGCCGCGACCTCGTCGCCGATGAAGCGCACTTTGTCGAGCGCGAGCGCGTTCTCGTCCGGCGTCCACGGAATGACGCCGTACTTGATCGGCATGTCCTGGCCCGTGATGACCGCGTGCACACCCGGCAGCGCGAGCGCTTTCGAAGCGTCCACCCTCTTCACCAATGCGTGAGCGTGCGGCGAGCGCAACGTCTTCGCGTGCAACATTCCGGGCAACACGATGTCGTCCGTATACACCGCAGCACCGGTGGCTTTGGCGAGTCCGTCGACCTTGCGGTGCGGCTTGCCGACGACCTGAAAAGCCTTGTTTTCAAGCGTTCCCGGCGTTTTGTCGCCCCAGGGTGCACCGGGGCCGTGTTGGTCGCGTGCACTCACGGGCGCTGCTCCCTCGAGCGAGCCTCAGCCAGTTTCTGTGCCGCGAGCTTGGCCTGTTTCTGCGCTTCGTCGGCGCTCATGCGCTGCGCTTCCCACGAGCGCGGCGCCGGTGCGACGCCGATCGATTCGGCAACCGCGAGCTCGACCGCTTCGAAGATCTGCGTGTAGCCGGTGCAGCGACACAAATTTCCCGACAGCGCCTCGCGGATCTCCGCGCGCGTCGGACACGGGTTCGCGTTCAGCAGCGCGCGCGCCGAGAGCATCATGCCCGGCTGACAAAATCCGCACTGCAAGGCACCGCAGCGATCGAAGGCCGCTTGCACCGGATCGGGTCCTTCGCCACCGCACTTTACATGCAATGGCATCAAGCCTTCGATGGTCGTGATCTCGCGCTTCTCGACCGTGGCCGCGAGGGTCAAGCACGACAAGATCGGCTTTCCGTCGACGAGCACCGTGCACGCGCCGCAATCACCCTTGTCGCAACCCTGCTTCGAACCGGTCAGCAAGAGCTTGTAACGCAGCACCTCGAGCAACGTCCAATGCGCCGGAGCCGCCGTTTCCACGGTGTCCTGGTTGATTCGAAGCGAGAGCGGACGCATCGGGTCGATTGTCGCCGAGGGGAGGGGGGCGGACAAGCGTGAGCGGTGTCCAAACGGCTCTTACCGCAGTGTAAACAGGCCAATGCGGGCCGGCTTTCCAATTTGGCAACAGCGGTCGCCAAACTGCCCGGGAGCACGAACTCTGGCTGTGCAGGGCGAGATCGAAGAGTTGGTCGAGGCTGAAATGGCTCGCTTCGCGCACCCGAAGCAAATAGGCAAAGCGGTCGCCAAAGGAGAGAGGGAGCCGCTTTCGAGTACGCCGAGTCGCCCTCGGGCGAGACGAGCGTCCCTCGTGACCTACTGCTTCGTGCCCGTCGACGGCTGCAAGGCTCTGAGCGCGGGATGCTCGGCCGAGTAGTGATCTGCGCGGAAGAATCCGAACGGACCCTCTGGACCGCCACGTCCGCCGCGCATCCCGCCGCGCGGACCGCGACCGGGTCCACCGGCAGGCGGACCATCGGCATTCGGATCGCCGCCGGGCGGAGGCGTACCTTCAGGGCCGGAATCGCGCGGTGTTTGGCCCTCAGCACCGTCGCGACCGGGGCCGCCTCCATCGCGCGGACGACCCATCGGCCGACCCATACGTGGACCTGCGTCACCCGTCAGCGGGCTCGCGAAATCCCACACGACGCGACCCTCAGCGTCGACCTCGCGCAGCAAGCCCGGCTCGCCCGCGGCGATCAGTGTGTGACCGTTCGCGAGACGCTGCGCTCCGGAAATGTGGGACGAGCGCATGTCGGGCGACGTGTACGACCACGCGAGTTTCGCAGTCGGGAGTTGCGACGCTTTGAACCCGCTCTTCAGCGACTCGGCCGTGATCCCGAAGTCGTACTCGTCGACGGACGAGTGCTCGTGACCCATTGCGCCGTTGTTGAACACGAGCACGTGACCATTCGCGAGCCAGCGCGGATCGTGTTGCACGAACAATTTCTGCTCGCCCGCTGCATCGCCGATCACACGCGGATTGCCGAAGCGGAACAGGAAATCACCGCCGTGACCGTGGCGTCCGCCGGCCGACGTCCGCGCTTCGGCACTGCTCGTGGAGTGATCGATGACCCACAGCTCCGACAAGTTGCGCGAGCTGACGACGATCAGGTCGAGATCGGCGCGATAGTCGAGTCCGTTCGCGTGCGTCCAGTCGTTCTCGCCACCGGGAGGTCCGCCGCGAGCGTTGTCACCGCCGCGCGCCGGTGCTCCACCGTCGTCGCCGACGTAGCCGATTTTCTTCAAGCGCTCGCGCTCACGGTTGCGATCACCGTTCGCCGGACGTTGCGCGTTCCCTGCGTCGATGTCGAGTCGCTCAGGCCGCATTGCAATCGGCGCGTAGTTCGGCTTCGCAGCGTCGCGCGCTTGCACCAAGTGATCGAACGCGTGCCACTCCCACACGATCTTGCCGCCGACGGGACGCAGCGGTTCGATCTCGATCAACGCGTCGGCCCACAGCCCGCCCTTCGCGCTCGCCGGATCACGACCCGCCGCGAGCGCTTCTTCCTCGCTGCGCATCTCCCACACGATCGCGAGCACGTTGCCATTCGGCAGCATTTCGATGTCGTGATGCAGACACTGCTCGTCGTCGGAGAGCGTGAATTCCCACGTGACTTTGCCGTCCCAATCGAGCTCGCGGATGCGACCGCCTTGGCCGCCGCCCTGAAACGTGCGGTTCTCGACGCGCTCCGTGCGCAACAGTTTGCCGGCGTCGGTCAAGCACACGGATTGTCCCGGAGGCGCGTCGCTCTTCCATTCGTGCGCGACCTTGCCGTCGACGTCGATCAAGTACGTCGAGGTCGCGCGCAGCGGCGCGACGAGCGTGTAACCAGGTGTGGCGGCGTCCGTTTTCGTGCGCAGTCCGCGCAGAGCCTCCGCCGTCTTCTCGGCCGCTCGCAACGGCGCAACATCGGATGATTGGAGAGTGAGAAGAGCGAACAACGACAGCGTGACGTGCATCGAGTGACTCCGGTTCGTGGTGTGTTCTCCACGACACTGTCGACACCGGACCTTGCGCGAACCTTGCGCGCCTTACTGCGCGGACTGCAGGTAAGTCGCAATCGCCTCGAGAAACGCCGGCCCCAGATCCACGGCCTTCTTGTCGCCGACGCCTTTGATCCCGCGGAAACCCTCGTCGGTCACAGGACGTTGAGCCGCCATGAGCGCGAGCGTCTTGTCGTTGAACACGAGGTAGGGCGGAATATTGCGCTCTTTCGCGATCGATCGACGCAGATCGCGCAAGCGTTCGAACAGCACCGGATCCGGCTGCACGTCGCCTTCGAGTGCGAGCGGTTCTCTCGCGCTCGCGCGCTCGCGCGACTTCGATTTGGGCGGTGTCGGCGAATATAGCGTGACCTGCATGTCGCCGCGCATCACGTCGACGCCGCTTTTCGAGAGGAACAGCGTCGGATAGTCGCCGTCGGCCACCCGCAAGTGACCCAAGCCCACGAGCTGATCGATCCACGTGCGCACTTCTTGATTGGTGTGCTGCGACAGCAGTCCGAACGTCGACAGGCGGTCGTGACCGGTCTGACGCAATTTCGCGGTGTTCGCGCCGCGCAAGACGTCGGTCACGTGTTGCGCACCGTAGCGTTGTTCGCAGCGCACGACGCAAGACAGGATCTTCTGCGCGACGATCTTCGAATCGGCGACCGTCGCGATCTCGCCCAAGCACACGTCGCACGCGCCGCAACCTGCGGGCGGACACGCGAAGCTCTGTCCGAAGTACTCGCACAGCGTCTTGTGACGACAGCGCGCTCCCGTCGCGAAGCTCCACACGTGGCTCAATCGTTCGAGCGAATTATCGAGGTCCGCGCCTGCGTTCGGAGCTCCTTCGGCTACAGCTTCGCGCGCGGACATCTCCATCAAGTTCTTCCAACCGTGGAAGTCCGCGCCGCCGTAGAAGAGCACGCACTCGGCCGGCATTCCGTCGCGACCCGCGCGACCGGTCTCTTGACTGTATTGCTCGAGCCCTTTCGGCAAACTCGCATGCACGACGAAGCGCACGTCGGAGCGATCGATGCCCATGCCGAAAGCAACCGTCGCGACGACGACGTCGAGATCTTCGTTGAGAAATTTTTCCTGTGTCTTCGTGCGCACGGCACCGGAAAGTCCCGCGTGATACGGAGCGCAACGAACGCCGAGTCCGGAGAGTTCGCTCGCGAGTTTCTCGACGTCGAGGCGGCGCAGGCAGTACACGATGCCCGCGCGCTTCGAGTGACGCTCGATCACCGCGTGCACTTGGTTCACGAGATCGCGCCGCGGTTGGATGCGGTAGGACAAATTCGGCCGATCGAATCCCCCGACGAGCAACACCGGATCGCGGAGCCCCAACGCCTTGACGATGTCGGCGCGCACTTCCGGCGTCGCAGTCGCTGTGAACGCCTGCACGGCCAAGTGCGGTCGCGCCGTCCGCAGCTCGCCGAGCATGCGGTACTCAGGCCTGAAATCGTGACCCCAGTGACTGATGCAGTGCGCTTCGTCGATCGCGATCGACACCAGCCCGTTCTGATCGAGCCAATTCAAGAACCCCTCGCTCATCAAGCGTTCGGGCGCGACGTACAAGATCTTGGTCTCGCCGCGCGCGACGCTGGCTTCGGCCTCGCGACGATCCGAAGGCTCCTGCGCGCTCGTCAGCATGCGCGCTTCGATGCCGACTTCGCGCAGGCCGATGACTTGATCCTGCATCAGCGAAATCAACGGGCTGACGACGACGGTCAAGCCTTCGCGCAAGAGCGCCGGCACTTGGAAGCACAAACTCTTCCCGCCGCCGGTCGGCATCACGACGAGCGCGTCGCGATTCTTCGTTCCGGCGTCGATCGCCGCGGCTTGCATCGGCCGCAACGACTCGAACCCGAACACGCGCCGGACCAGCTCGAGCGCGCGATCGTCGACGCGGTCCTCCGCGCGTGGGCTCGGTGGCGCGGCACTCTCGAGGGGATGGTCCATGGAACTCGGGCGCGCGCAGTCTCTGACCGCATTGCACCAAGTCGCGTAGCGAGTTCAAGGTTCTCCACGGGCTTCGCTTTCGTCGAAGTAGGCGATCAGGCGCCGGAATTCGGACCTGCGACACGGCTCAGCGCGCTTCGCGGCGTCGATTCGCGGGCACGCGCTCACTGAAAGGCGAGTGCTCGGTCACGGGGGCGGTGTATCTTCCGTAGCGCACGACCTCGCGCGCCGCCCGATCCCTCTTTCGCGGATCGGGGCGGCGCGCGACGCCTAGAGGGCCATCCCCATGCCGAATGTGATCCAGCGTTACGCTCAATGGCTGCACCTGCGCTGGCCTGCCGGAGAGGTCGAGAAGCTGCCGATCGTCGACGAGCACGGCGCGACCAATGTAAAGGGGATCTACGTCGTCGGCGACTTGACCGGCATTCCGCTGCTGAAATTCTCGTCCGACACGGGCGCGCGTGCGGTGAAGCACATCGCCGAGGATCCAGAGTTCGCGCGCGAGCGGAAAAGTGATGCCGGCGACCTTCAAGACATCGTCATCATCGGCGCTGGCGTGTCGGGAATGGCGGCCGCGATCGAGGCCAAGAAGCGGGGACTCAGAGCGACTCTGTTCGAGGCGTCGGAAGCGTTCTCGACCGTCGTCAACTTTCCCAAAGCGAAGCCGATCTACACGTACCCGACCGAGATGACGCCATTCGGCGATCTGCAGTTCACAGCACAAGTGAAGGAGCCACTGCTCGACGAGATGCGCGCGCAGGTCGAACGAGCAGGCGTCAAACCGACGCTCGGCCGCGTCGAATCGGTGAAGCGTTCCGGCGGAGTGCTCGAAGTCGCGCTCGCGGATGCAGAGCCTGTCCGCGCACGGCGCGTCATCGTCGCGATCGGACGTTCAGGCAATTTTCGCAAGCTCGGCGTGCCGGGTGAGGAGAAGGGCAAGGTGTTCAATCGCCTGCACGATCCGAAGGAGTTCGCCGGGAAAAAGGCTCTCGTCGTCGGTGGTGGTGACAGTGCGCTCGAGACGGCGATCGCTCTCGCGCAGTGCGGCGCGAGCGTCACGCTGTCCTACCGCAAACCGGAATTCGCGCGACCGAAGCCGGAGAACGTCGAGCGCCTCGAGATGCTGCGCGCAGATCCGACCGCTGACGTGGAGGTGTCGACGCCCAGCTCGGAACGCGTCACCACCGCCGTCGGCGCGTTCATGGGCGAGCGCGCGAAGACCGGCAGCATCGCGCTCGAGCTGGCGAGCAAGGTGCGCTCGATCGACGACGATTCGGTGTCGATCGTCGACGCCAAAGGCTCGGAGAAGAAGCTCGAGAATGACGTCGTCTTCTCGATGATCGGTCGCGAGGCGCCGCTCGCCTTCTTCAGGAAGAGCGGCGTGGCGATCCACGGTGAGCGGTCTGTGCGATGGTTCGCTGCGCTCGTGCTCCTCCTGGCCGCCGCGTTCTTCGTCTACCACTGGAAGAAGAGCGGCGTGTACTTCGGCATCGGCGAAGCGGTGCAGAGGCACGGTTGGTTCCCTTACCGCGTGCCAGAGTGGTGGGCGTCGCTGGGTGGAGTCTTCGCCGACAAGACGACGCTCATCGGCACGCTGAAGATCTCGCTCGGCGAGCCGGGCTTCTACTATTCGTTCGCGTACTGCGTCGCCGTGTCGCTGTTCGGTTGGAGGCGCATTCGACGCCGCAAGACGCCGTACGTGAAGGTGCAGACGCTGACACTCGCTCTCGTGCAGATCGTGCCGCTGTTCTTGCTGCCGTACGCGATCCTGCCGTGGATGGGCAACGTCGGTCTCTTCGACCACGGCGTTTTGGGCCGTTTCGCCGACGAATTCATGCCGAAAGCCGACTACGGCCACGGCCGCGAATACTGGCGCGCCTTCGGATTCGTGCTCGCGTGGCCGCTGTTCTTCTGGAACGTGTTCACGGATCAACCGATGTGGGGTTGGTTGATCGTTTCACTCGTGCAGACGTTCGTGATCATCCCCGCGATCGTTTGGAAGTGGGGGAAAGGTGCTTACTGCGGTTGGATCTGTTCCTGCGGAGCGCTGGCCGAGACGCTCGGCGACACACAGCGCACGAAGATGTCGCACGGCAAGTTTTCGAACCGACTCAACTTCGTCGGGCAAGCGTTCCTCTTGTTCTCGTTCGTGCTGCTCTTCGCACGCAGCCTCGGTTGGGCCTTCCCGAACGGTCCGTTCGGCCGCGTTTTCCAGTACTTGCTGCACGACCTGCCCGTCTTCAACTATGTCTGGTTCGTCGATCTCTTCTGGGCGGGCATTCTCGGCGTCGGACTCTATTGGCATTTCTCCGGTCGCGTGTGGTGCCGCTTCGCGTGTCCGCTCGCCGCCTTGATGCACGTCTACGCGCGCTTCTCGCGCTTCCGCATCATTGCGGAGAAGAAGAAGTGCATCTCGTGCAACGTGTGCACGTCGGTCTGTCACCAAGGCATCGACGTGATGAACTTCGCGAACAAGGGACTGCCGATGGCCGATCCGCAGTGCGTGCGTTGCAGCGCGTGCGTGCAGAGCTGCCCGACCGGCGTGTTGCAGTTCGGCGAAGTGGACACGGCGAGCGGCGCTGTCCTGCGCACCGATTCACTCGCCGCGAGTCCGGTGCTGATGGCCGAGGCGCGCTCGGCCGACTGAAGCTCACTTCGGAGCCGGTGTTTCAGGCACTTTTCCACTCGGGGCGCCAGCCGGAACAGCATCCTTCTTCGTGCCTCGCACTTTCGCGGCCAGCTTCGCGGTGTCGAGCACGAACGCACTCGCCGGGACGTCCTTCGAGTGCGCGATCCACGCGTCGACTGCAACGACCCACACCGCGCACGTGCCTTCGAGCGTCGTGTGCAAGCGATCGCCTTGCATGAGCATGTCGATCGAGCCCTTCGGATACGTGTTGCCGCGCAGACTGATCTCGGCGTCCGATTGCAGCTTGGCGGTCAGTTCGGCGAGCGGCACCACGACCACATTCGGGTGCGCCTTCGCGAACTCCGTGATCTTCGCGTTCAAGAGCACGAGCGTCTCGACGCTAGGCAGCATCGCCTTCTGCAACATCGGCCGACCGAAAACGGGATCCGGCGTCCGACTGGCGAGCGCCATGTCGGGCAGGTCGCCCAGCAGGATCGGGCACTCGATTTTCGAGAGTGCCGCCAGCGCGCGTTCGACGGCGGGCACGCGCTGCTCCTCTTTTTTGATGCCGTAGCCGAACCAGAACAAGTAGTCGAGCGCGACGACGAGCGTCGGCTTGTACTCCGCGATCGCTTCGAACCCTCGCTGCGCCGAACCTTGCGGATCCATGAAAAAGGCTGCGCTAGCTTGGTTCGAAAGCTCCTCGTGCTTTGCGGTCAACGAAGCTTCGACGATCTTCGCCAAGTCGATCTTCGACACGGCGAAAGGATCCGTGTTGCCGTCGAGTCGGAACCCGGCAGAGAGACTCGCTCCGACGACGGCGATGCGGTTCGTCGCCGTGAAGACCTGCGCCTCTCGCTGCGCGGGCGGCTGTGATGCCTGGGAATCGAGAGCGAAGGACGCGCCGACGAGGGCGCACGCAGTGACACAGGTAGCGAGGAGGCTCGAGCGCATGTTGAAGGCGGCGCCTATGCCTGGTGGGACTTCAGGGGACCCAGGTCACGAGTAAGCCGCTGGTCAGGTTATACGCATCCGGCGAACAGAACACAGCCACGTCGCGATACCAACCTTGGTAGTAGCGCAGCGAGGTCGTGCTGGCCGGGATGAGGCCCGATTGCGAAAGGGGTACGTCGCCCGACGTGAATCCCATGCTGGCTTGTCCGCCTGCTGCGAAGCGCACTCCCAAGCGCACGACGTTTCCACCGACGCACAGGAGACCATCGCCGAACGAGATTCCGGCACCTGCGGCAAAGACCTGATCTCCTTGGAAGAAGAGCACGGCGGTCGAAGGCGTCAAGCCGTAGAGGTTGAGTGTGAATGTGTCAGCGGCGACGCGCGGAGCACCCGTCGAGGTGATGAGTCCGCCGCCGGTCGCGGACGAGTTGTTGCAGCCGCGCTCGGCTTGACCGGGGTTGTTGCAGGGACACGTCGCTCCCGATCCGTCGCCCCAGCACACTTGCGTCGGCGTCGGCGGATTGCCGCAGCTGCGCGCGAAGACGTCGAACACTCCGTTGGTATCGCCTGCGACCAGATTGGTGGCTCCCGAGTAGAACGCGACCGTCGACGCGTCTGCCGACAAGCACACGTTGTACGAGGAACCGAGGTCATCGGCCTGGACGCCGTTCGTATCCACCGACGCTCGGTTCGTCACATTGAAGCCCATGTCGCGCACGAACACGTCGGTGTTGAGGTTGAAGGTCCCGCCGTTCGTATCGTTCGCGACCAAGTTCGTGGCCGAACTGATGAACGCGACGAAGCGTCCGTCAGCCGAGATCGAGCCGTTCTGTGAAACCGAGTTGCCTTGCGTGAGCGTGTTGTTGACCGAGCAGCGCTTCGTGACTCCGGTCGTGCGGTCCTTCCGGAACACGTCCCACAGATTGTTCGTGTCGGCGGGCACCAGGGTCGTGGCCGCGCTGGCGAACGCGACGTAGCGTCCATCCGCCGAGATCGACGGCGTTTGCGAGTCGTACTCGCCCTCTTCACCGATCGTGCTGGTGCTGATGCGTGTCGTCGTGAACGTGCCGCGGTCGCGCACGAAAACGTCGACGACGAAGTTCAGATCACCCGTGACGAGGTTCGAGGCCTGGCTGTGGAACGCGACGAACCGCCCGTTGGCGGACAGTGCCGGATTGCCGCTGAACGCAGTGCCCGACACACCGAAGGCGTCGACCGACAGGCAGTTCGTGATGCCCGTGATGCGGTCGGTGACGAAGACGTCTTGCGTGGTGTTCGTGTCCTGCGACGCCAGGTTCGAGCTCGTACCGTGCCACGCGACGAAGCGCGCATCAGCGGAGATGTCGGGACGCGCGTTGTCACCGTTGCCTTCGTTTCCGAGCGTGTCGACGCTCACGCGCGTCGTCGTCGAGAGCACCGTGTCGCGCACGAAGATGTCGGTCTTGCCGTTCGTGTCGCTGGCGACGAGGTTCGTCGCCGCGCTCGCGAAGGCGATGTAGCGACCTGTCGCGGACACAGCCGGATCGCTCGACGCACCGTCGGCCTCCAGACTCAGTGAGTCGACGCTGATGCGTGTCGTCGTGCCGAGGATGCGGTCGCGCAAGAAGACGTCGGCGACGCCGTTCGTGTCGCTCGCGACGAGGTTGGAGGCCTCGCTCCAGAAGGCGACGAAGCGACCGTCGCCCGACATGTAGTTGCGGTTGACGTTCGGCGCACCGAGGCCGGAGTTCCCGTTGGCTGCCGTGCCAGCCGAATCGATGCTGATGCGCTCGGTTGCGCACTGTGCGAACGAAGGGGCCGAAAGGACGAGGAGGCCTGAGAGCGGCAGTGCTCGGCGCAACAGGCGTGTGGGGTTCGTCATGGGATTTCGGTGGGGGGCCTACCCCCACAAATCTACACGAGAAACCGCGTTGTCAGCGGGTTTCGATGCGCTCGATCCGCCCATTTTTCTCGTGGATCGCGAGGCGGCGCTCGGCCGTGCCCTTTTCGAGCGTCTTGAAGCGGGGCCGGTCGAGTCGTTCGAGCAACATGCTCTCGCGCAAACCGTCCGTACCGCAGACGGTCAACGTAGCGCGTCCCTTGTCGAGTCGCGGCGTACCGATCACGCGCACGACATCCGCATCGTAACGACGCTCGCTCTCGCGACGGCGCGCGACCAGGTACGAGTAGGGGAGCGAGCGCATGTCGATCGACAACGTACGCGAGAAAGTACGCCAGAAAAGCGTCGTGAAGGCGTCGGGCGCCGGCGGTGCGAAGTGGTGACACCAATCGTTCGCGCGCGCTTCGGCGAGCACGCCGCAAGTCGATCGGTGCGTGCACGGGAGCAGCGGATCCAAGTCGTCGAGCAGTGCGTCGCGCACGGACGAGAGCGCGCGCGAGGTCGTTTTTGCGCCCGATTCGACCCAGATCAACAGTTGTGCGGTCCGTGCACGTGCGACGAATTCGGCGCGCCCGGCATCGTCGAGCTCGTCGATCACGTGGCTCGCGAGCATGACTCCCGTGCCGCCGGACTTCGGTTCGGAAGCGCTCGTGGAGGACGACGTCGCAGCCACCGCGGGGGGCACGATCACGACGTCCGAAAACTCTTCACGCGTCTTGCGCTCCGCGAACTGAACGGCCGCTCGCGAACGATCGAGGAAGCTCACGCTGCGCTCTTTCGTGCCGAAATGACGCAAGAATGCGCGCCCAGCGATGCCGGTGCCGGCGCCCCAGTCGAGTACCGGTCCGTGCGGAATCTCGACGCCGCGCCGCGCGATCTCGCCGAGCACGGCGTTCCATTTCCACGCGATGCGCGCGCCGAACGTGGCGTCGTAGATCTCGAGGTCGCGCGTCGAGTTCCAGTAGTCCGGCAGTGTCGTCGTCGCGTCGATCTGCGAGAGGAACGACGTTCGCATCGCGCGCAGCCGCTCCCAGTCCGAGTTCGAAAGTTCCAGTGTGCTGTCGTTCAATCTTCGGCCCAATTCCCGGCAAGTTTGCCGCCGTCGTCGAATGTGCGCGAGCGGCGTGAGTTGTAGACGCTGACGAAATACGTGCAGCGTTTGCACACGTCGGGGTACTCGCCGCGCTCGTGAGCTTCGATGATGTCGTCGATCTTGCGGCCGGCCCAGATCTTCTCTAGCGGCTCCGTCTTCACGTTGCCGACGATCAATTCGGCTTCGACGTCTCGACACGCGCACGCATTGACGTCGCCGTTCGCGAGTACGACGGGCTTGGTGAAGAGCAGTTCGCAGGCGCCGAGTTTGAAGGGCATTTTGCGCGGACGCAGGCCGACTTTTTGGAGATCGGAGTCTTTCACTTTGCCAGCCCACGAGTCGTAGTCGGGCATGCCGGCGATCTCGACCAGACCTTGGTCGCGTGCAGCGCGCAACGTTTCCCACAACGGACCGACTTTGGCCGAATCCGGGCAGCGCAGCGCGAGCGTGAAGGGGATCGGCGAGCTGTGCGCGCGCTTTTCTTCGAGGAATCCGAGCACGGCGTCGCGTGCGGCCTCGAACTTCGTGACGCCCATGATCGTGTTCCAAGTCGCGGCATCGAAGCCGCCCCACGAGACGTGCACGTGCAACTTGGACGCGTACTGCATCATGCGCGCACTCTTCTCACGGCTCATCAGAATCGCGTTCGTGTAGAAGCTGATGCCGGTCACACGCGGCTCGCGCATCAAGAGATCGAGACGTTCGAACAGGTGCTTGTCGACGAACGGATCGCCGACGATCGGAGTGAGCGAAACGTGACGCCCGCCCATCGCGAGGTACTCGGCCACGACGCGCTGGAAGTCGTCCATCGACATCGTCTGCTTCTTGCGCTCCATCTGCGGATAGGCGCAGAAGACACACTCGGCGTTGCAGATGTTCGTGCCTTCGACGTGCAATCCGCGCGGGATCTTGCGCAGCGCTTCGAGATGCGCGCGGATTTCGGCGCGGCGGAAACGGTAGTGGTACTCCGTGTTCACGATGTCCATCACGTGTCGCATCCACGCGCGAGTGCTGTCGGGCAGGATCGAGCGTGCGGCGGATTTCAGGGCGGACATGCGGAAACGGACCGTGCGCGTCGGAGCGCTTCCCATCATTCTACAACGTTGGGCTCGGTGCCGATTCGCGATGTCGAAACGTAGGCGAACTCAGCCCAATTCGAGCTGGGCGCGCGCATCGACGACGTCGCGATTGAGCGCTTCCATCGCGCGCAGCAGCCGATCCGAGAGATCCCACTCGGGATCGATCGCGCGCCGGAGCTGCCGCATCAACTGAACGGCCATTCGGAACGTGCGCACGATGTCACCCGGCGTCACTTCTGCGTTCTCGACGATGGCGTCGAAATCCGCACCCGCGACCCAGGCTTGCGCCAATTGCGACAAGCCCCAATCCGGCATCTTGATCTGATCGGCGACACCGTGCTCCGCCGCTTTGATCACGAGTTGATGCATCGTTTTCTGCACCGCCGTGCGCACGTTGCCGTGCAATTTCGACGGCACCCAACCGATCTCGCCTCGACGTCTCTCTTCGTAGATCAATCCGACGAACACCACCGCGAGCGCGTCGACAGGCAGATTCTCGATCAATCCGCCGAAGCACAACTCGGTCAATTGGAGCTCGAAACCGTTGATGAGCTTCGCGATCTTGCCGCGCGACGTCAGCTTGTCGCCGTCCAAGTAACCGAGCTCGTCCAGCAACGCGACCCGCGCGTCCAACGATCGGCCTTGCTCACGCCGATTCGCGTCGACCTGCTTCTTCGTCCCTCGGCGATGTTGGAAGGCGTTGAGCGACTTCTCCCACGCTTCGACCAACCGCTCGCGCCCGAGCCGCTCGATCAAATGCAAAATCGAGCTGAAAGACAGGCCGAAACGGCTCTCGACAGGCTCCGGCAAGCCGGCGAGATAACGCTTGAGCGGCGCTTCGACGAGATCCTTCGGCGACAGGAGCGAGTACACGAGGCCCTCGTCGTCGAGACCCTGACGACCCGCGCGCCCAGCCATCTGCATGTAGTCGCGTGTCGACAAGTAGTCGAACGTCACTCCGTCGAACTTGCGCAACGCTTGGAACACGACGGTGCGCGCAGGCATGTTGATCCCGAGCGCGAAGGTCTCGGTCGTGAACAGCATCTTGAGCAAGCCCGAAGTGAACATGCGCTCCACGAGTTCTTTGTGGATAGGCAGCATGCCGGCGTGGTGGTAGCCGAGTCCGCGCCGCGCCATCGACATGATCTCTCCGCCCTCGACGGCGCGATCCAATTGGAAGAGCGTGATGAGTTCGCCCTGCAATACGCGCATGCGCTCCAGCTCTGCTGCGTCGAGCAGTTCGCGGCCCGCGTTCGCGAGTGCCTGGCGCTCGCAGTCCTTGCGACTGAACGCGAACACGAGTGCTGGCAAGAGTTCGCGGCGCTGTAGGAAGTCGAACAGTGCGCGAGCGTCGGGAGCCTCCTGGTGCGCACGGCCGCGGCCGCGCGGTTGCTTGTGAGCCTTGTGCTTCTGCACGGTGTCCGACAGAGCTTCGCGTTTCCTCACGCGATCGAGATCCCCAGGCTCGAAAACACCGCTTTTCGCAGTGAAAAAACGATGTGCGAGCGGTACAGGGCGGCGCGAACTCTGGATCACGACCGTCTCGCGGCCCCGGATCTCCGAGAGCCACGCGCCGAGTTCGTCGGCATTGCTCACGGTCGCCGACAAGCAGATGAGGCGCATCGACTTCGGCGCGAAGATGAGCGACTCCTCCCACACCGAACCGCGCTCGTGATCGTCGACGTAGTGCACTTCGTCGAACACGACGTACTCGACGTCCGACAGATGTTCGGGGGCGTCGAAGATCGCGTTGCGCAAGATCTCCGTCGTCATGATGAGCACGCGTCCCCCCGGATGGATGGTCACGTCGCCCGTCATCAATCCGACGTCGATCTCGGGATCGTCGCGGAAGTCGCGGTACTTCTGATTCGACAAAGCCTTGATCGGTGCCGTGTAGATGCAGCGTTTGCCGCGCTTGACTGCGTCGGCGATCGCGTACTCGGCGACCAAGGTCTTGCCGGCACCCGTCGGCGCACTGACGAGCACGTCCCGACCGGCCGCGATCGCGTCGACGGCTTGCACCTGGAACGCATTCAGGCGCTTGCCTTTGAAAATCACTTCGCGCGTCGGGTCGACCACCGGCGTGAATCGATCTGCCTCGGGCGCGGCTGTCTTTTTCTCGTCGCGAATGGCGCGATTCGCCTCGGCTCGACGCCGCTCGCGCGCCAACAGGCGTTCGGTCCGGCCGTGCGGCTTTTCTGGGCGCTCGCGCTCGGGCGCGTCGTCGGTCGGGAGCGGTTCGTCGGGTTGCATGGATGCGGGTCGTTTGAAGAAAAGCAGGGGAGAGTCGCATCTCACCGCTTGAGCGCCGCTCCCGATTTGTTATCAGGACACGCGAGCGGACGGAACCACAATTCCGCGACGCCGGCTGACTCCGCGCGAGCACCGACACCGCTTTTCACGCACATTCACGAGCTCGAGAGTCGATTCGGCGGGTCGCGCATTCGCACCGGATCGACGCCCGCGCCACCGGCACCCGCAGCACACGTCTCCTTAGAAACAGAAGAGCGACCGATGAACCCGGCAACCCGTCAACTGACCATCCTCAAGATCCTCTCGCGCCTCCTCAGCCACGAACTGCACGCGCAAGGCAGCGCCAAGACGATCCAACTTTCGCGCGATGAAGTGCTCGAGATCCAGACGACGCTCGACCTCTACATCGAAGAAGCGGTGCGCAAAGCCGGCAGCGGTCCGGGAACCATGACGTCCGAGCCCCAACTCGTGACGGCACGCGGCGTCGAGATCCGGAACTGAAATTATGGCGCCGGCGAATTCGCCGGCGCGGCGGCGCGCCGGCAAACGTGCCGGTGCGCGATGATTCTGGCGCCGGCGAATTCGCCGGCGCGGCGCAACCCCTAGAACAGCCGAGGCAAGACGCATGGAGAGCGCGCGGCCGCTGCCGTCCGTCCCAGTGAAATCACCCAGCCAGGGTGCAGGCAACTCGCCGAGCGCGGGCAAGGTCCCTCTGTGGATTCCGTTGGGTGTCCTCGCGGCCCTCGTCGTGTGGGTCTGCGACGGCATGTCGCGCGGCGTCGAAGCGGCGGGATTCGAGATCGTCGATCCGCGCTCGTCGCACCTCGCGACCGCCGCTGGGTTCTGTGATCCGCGCTGGGACGACGCGATGCGTCGTTCGCTCGCCACATTGCCGTCGACTTCGATCCACGACCCCGCCGCGATCGAGAGAATCCGCGCCTCCGTCGCCGCGCTGCCGTTCGTGGCGGGCGTCGGCGAAGCGACCGTCATCTGGCCCGACAGCCTGGACGTGCCGTTGCGATTGCGCACGCCGGCTGCCTGCGTCCGGCAAGGCGTCGAATTCTTGCCCGTCTCCACCGACGGCGTCCTCCTGCCCGGTCGGTGGCCGACGCCGCCCTGGATTGCGACCGAGAATTCCGAGGGTTACCTGCCAGTGCTCGGCCCGAACGACGGCGCGTTCGAGCGCGCTCGGCCGGGCGATCGCTTGCGAGAGCCCCATCACTTGGACGCACTGAGCCTCGCGATTTCGATGCGCGCAGGCCTCACGAAAGACGACTTCCAAGTGATCGGTCCGCCGCTCATCGACGCGACGGCCGCGCGCCTCGATCCCGTCCTCTCGCCTGGAGTCGTCGTGCAACTCGAGGGTCGACGCACGCTTCGATTCGGCCGCGTGCCGACGACCGATGCGATCGGCGAGCGCCCGGTCGAGCTGAAATGGAACGACGTCCGCCGCGCGATCGAGTGCTTGCGCGGTCTGCGCACCACGCCCGTCGCGGAGAACGCTCGCGACTGGGCTCTGCTCGACGTGCGCTGGGACACGAGCGACATCACGTGGCGCGACGGCGAAGTGACGGACGCGAGCCCGTCGAACCTGAATCCAGCGCTGCCGTCCTCGTCGAAGACGCCCGCGGCGGAGCGTGAGAAGCTGGGCGCGACGAAGAAAAAGCCGTGAACGCGCAGCGCGATGGCGTCGGGCGGGAGGCGCTCTTCGGGCTGTGCGTGACTTGGCTCCTGTCGACGGCGCCTTTTTTTTTCGACGTGAGCGCTTTCGAGGACGTGTCGCGGTCCGCTCTCGCTGCGCTGCCGTGGATCGCGTACGCGGGAATGCCGCGGCGCGAGTCGCCGCGGCGCGAAGCCTCTGAGCCGCGGGGCCTCGCTCCGCGGAGCCATGTGGTTTCGCCGCTCAGCGGTTCGGACTCCCCGCCTCGCGTTGCAGGCGAACGCAGGGTCGGGATCGCGCTGGAATTCGCGCTGTTCCTGCCGGCGCTCGCACTCGGAGCGTGGATCGATTGCGCGAGCGGGCGCGAGCGCATCGAGATCGTCACGATCGCGAGCGGAAGTTCGATCGCACTGGTCGCACTCTCGTACGCGGCGCGATCGTCAGCGCGCGACGCGCGCACGCGCGTTATCTACGGCGGACTATGGTTCGTGTTCGTCGTGGGGATCCCTGTCCTCGCCGCGACGCTCGCTCTCGGCGGCGCATCGCCGTTCGGACCGGCGCCGCGAGTCTTGCTCAGCCTGGGATCGGCGAGCCCTCTCACCTGGGTCACCGCCCATTTTTCGGCCGCAAACGTGTCGAATGCGATCCCGTGGGCACCGATCGCATTGCTCACGACTTTGGTCGCGTCGGGTTTTTGTGCGCGCGCGAGCGCACGCTCGGAGCCCACGTCGTGATTCGCACATGTTGGATCTGGTTCGCGTGCGCGTGCCTGGTTCGATTCGCCGCAGCCGCGGGCGTCTCGCGCATGGCCGAGATCGAACTCGTCGGTCCGCTCGCGAACGTCGTGATCGAAGCGCGCGGTGGCGGCGAGACGCGCATCGAAGGCGAGCTGCAGGCCGGCGAAACGCGCCTGGTCGTCGTTCCGATCGCGTTCCAAGAACTCTCCTCGGCGACTCCGACGATCCGTTTCGACGACGATCCGAATCCGCTGAAACCGCGCGGATCGGCGCGCTTCGTCGCCTGGCGCGCGAGCGCGTCACCGCTCTCCGAATTGAGCCCTGGATTGCGCGCGCGCGCGCGACCGGCACTGGCGGCGACACCGATCGAAATTTCGCGCGCAGCGAGCCTCGTGCTCCTTGCCGCCGCGATCGGCGTCCTCTACTTGCGCAAAAAACCCGCCGTTGCACTCGCCGTGGCGCTCGTCGCCGCACTCACGACGCTGCCGCTCGTCCGCGCGCCGGTGCGCGCCCTCGAAGCGACCGTCACGCTCGTCGACGGCGATGTGAACGAAACGCGTTGGCGTCGCATCGACGCGGCACTCGATCAGCTGACGCTCGCGGATCCGAATCCTAATTTCGAACTCGCGTGCGATCCGCCCGACGCGCGGCTGGCCTGGCGCACTGCTCTCGACGTGCAGATTCCTGCGCGCGTTCTCGCCCACGGTGCGCGTCTCTTCGCGACCCGAGTCGTCGCAGTCGAGGAGGGCGTGCTCACGCGCGAGTCGAACCACTACGCCGCGTTCGACGAGATTTGGCTGCGCGAGGAGGGGGAATGGCGGCGCGGCGGCCCTTGGAATTTCGGCGCGCCGCTGCCCCGAGCAGGGGAGCCAAGGGACCCGCCCGCTTGGCTCGCCTCCAGCTTGCCGCAGGGAATTTCGATCCTCGTTGCCCGCGTCAGCCCCGGCCCGGGCCGTCCTCCGAGCTTCGTGCGCGTCTCGGGCTTCTGAAGATCTGCTGCCAACCGCTCAAAACGCCCGGAAAGGCGTTGATGAGGAATCGGAGCCCCGATACCTTCTTCGGCCCCGGAATCCGGTCCTCGGCCCTGGGCAGACCCTTCTCTACACGTCTTCGAACTCTAGACCTTCGAATCATGCACGCGACCACTCACGTCCGATCCGCTGATCTGAAGGAGCGCTGGCTCCTCTACGACGCCTCCCAATTCAAGTTGGGCCGTCTCGCGGCGCAGATCGCCATGAACTTGATGGGCAAGGACACGCCCAACTACACCGCCAGCGAGATGAACGGCGCGTTCGTGATCGTCGTCAACGCCGACAAGGTCAGGACGACTGGCAAGAAGAACGAGCAAAAGCAGTACTTCCACTACACGGGTTACCCGGGTGGTCGCAAGGAAGTCGACTTCGCCGATCTCGCCGAGCGCCGTCCCGATGAGATCGTGCGTCAAGCGGTCAAGCGCATGCTGCCGAAGTCGGTGTTGGGTCGCGACATGCAACGTCGCTTGAAGATTTACGCCGGCACCGAACATCCGCACACCGCGCAAGCTCCCACGAAGGTCGAGAAGATTCGCTCATGAGCGCCACCATCACCTGGGGCCTCGGCCGCCGCAAATCCGCCGTCGCCCGCGTCCGCATCAAGTCCGGATCCGGCGGCTTCCAAGTCAACGAGCGCGAACTCGCCGAGTTTTTCCCGGTGCTCGCGTCGCAATCGCGGGCCACGGAACCGCTGCGCGCGACGGCGACCTTGGGTCAGTACGACATCGCCTGCAAAGTCAACGGCGGTGGCCCGATCAGCCAAGCCGAAGCCGTCCTCTTGGGCCTCGCGCGCGCTCTGAAAAAAGTCAACCCCGGCTTCGACCTCGTGCTGCGCCAAGCCGGCTGCTTGACGCGTGACAGCCGCATGAAAGAGCGCAAGAAGTACGGCCGTCGCGGCGCACGTCGCGGGTTCCAGTTCTCGAAGCGTTAACGCGGAGCGCGCTTTCGCGCGACCAGCAATAGAGGGGAGAGGTCAACCCTCTCCCTTCTGCACT
>ENA-ORBV01005737-ORBV01005737.1-microbial-mat-metagenome-genome-assembly--contig:-NODE-5737-length-22524-cov-49.835435_pt1 | contig 22524 bp, 15 predicted proteins | sample MGYA00237777_ERZ505514 | MGnify/ENA primary metagenome ERZ505514 (study PRJEB26160, sample SAMN06269048) | microbial mat metagenome | isolation source: Oligotrophic lake microbial mat | place... | reverse complement strand
GGAGGGCCGAACGGAGCGCTCAAGTAGCCATCAGCCCGCGGGGCTCTGCCCCGCGCGGCGTACGAAAGCGAGTGTCGGCCCGGAGGGCCGAACGGAGCGCTCAAATCAATTCCAACTCAGCCCCTTCGGCCAATCCTTCCAGTGCTGTCGATCCGCCGAGGCCACCAGTCGGTTCAGCGATGCGAGCACGCCGCCGATGGTCTGGGCCCGACTCTCCGCGGACGGATCCTCGAGCAGCGAGTAGCGCGTCTCTTCATCGCGCACCAGAGCGAAGGCGATGATCTCGAGGACCGCGTGCGTGGGCACATCCTTGCGGTCGATCCACTCCAGCACGGCGTCGGCGGCGCACAGTCGCCGCAACTGCGGCCCGGCAATCAGCGCCCGAAGGCGTCGCCTGACCCCTTCGAGACCGGTCGAGGCGGCGCCGCTCCGCTCGATGGGCGAGACCCTGACGGTGCTGTAGAGATGCTCGGCGTCGGGCTCGTGGACGACCAGGATCCTGGCCCGACAGACACCTTGCAGCAGAATGTTGAAGCGGCCGTCCGAAAGCGCCTCGTGCTGCACGATCTGCCCGACGCACACGGCCTCCCGCATCAGCGGCTCGACACCCTCGACCCGCGATCGTCGAATCGTGGCCATGGCGATCTGGCCGCCACCCTGATCGGCGGCCGCCAGGCAATGGGCCACCATCTGCCGGTATCGCGGTTCGAAGATGTGAAACGGCTGGATCGCGTGCGGCAGCAGCACGAAGCCGGGCAGCGGGAAGACCGGCATCGGTCGGCCGAAGTTCACGATGATCGTCTCGTCTGCCATGAGCCGGGCGGATGCTACGCCCTCTCCTTCGGCCGGATCGGGAACCATTGGCCGGGAACAAGGCCGATTGGTTCGAACATTGAGCGACCGCGCTCTGGAAATCGGCCCCGGCCTTCCGCACACTGGAGGGCCGGCATCGACGCGGGAACCCTTCCGCGGCTGGTGCGTCGAAGAGCCTTCCGGCAATGCCGCCGGAAGCGCGAGGAGTGCCTCCATGAGTCGTCAGCGTGAATCTGGGCGGTGTGGCGTCGGTTCTGTTCGGACCAGGTCGACGATCGTTGCGGTCCTTGCGGCGGGACTCTCGGCGGCAGCCTCCGCGGTAGACCTCTCGGTCTCCGACATCATCTCGGTGCAGAGCGTGCAGCTCGGAAACACGCCGCTGATTGCAGGTCGCTCGACGATGGTGCGGGCCACCGTCTCGGTCACCGGCGCGGCCGTGGCGGTCCCCGGCGTCGATGCACTCCTGCGCGTCTACATCAACGGGGTGCAGGCTCCCTGGTCGCCCGTCTTCTCGACCAACGGCCCGATCGCTGCACCGCTCTCGCCGAATCTTGCCACGCTCGGACACTCGCTCAACTTCGTCGTGGTGCTGCCCGAGAGCGGCGACATTGATCTTCGCATTGAAGTCGATCCGCTCAATGCCATCGGCGAAACCAACGAGACCAACAATGCGCTCGAGAAGAAGAACCTGATCGCCCAGTGCAAGCAGATCGTCGATCTGGCCTACGTCCCCATCGACTATGTCCCAGGCGGCGGACTGCCCAGCGCGGCGTTCACCGAGCCTGGAGTCGGCGACGGCTTCGTCCGCGCCATCTACGGTCCGCGGGAACTGAACTACCACCGCGCTCCGGTCGCTCCGCTGGTCTGGACGCAGAGCGTCAACAGCAGCGACGATGCCCTGCTGAATGCCCTGCAGGACATCCTGCTGAACCAGATCCCGGCGGCGGGTCAGCCCAAGCCCGACTTCATCTACGGCTGGCTCAAGGGCAACCCGTACTCGGGCAACGGCCGGGCCAACGGCATTCCCGGCGACACCGCCTTCGGAAACACGGATCCGGCGCGATTCCAGCGGACCTTCGCCCACGAGCTCGGACATCTCGTCGGGCTCCAGCACAACTCCGCCACGATTGCGACCAACGGCATCGACGTCGAACATCACCTCGCCGACACCCAGTCGCTCCCGCAGCTCTTTGTGAACTCGAAGAAGGACATCATGGTGGCGGGGCTGCTGACCGCGGACGCCTTCATCCGCGAAGCATCGCTGCTGACCTTCCTCAACGACAATCGAGTGAAGTGCCTCGCTGGGTCTCCAGTCCAAGGCGGGGGCGCTCCGGGCGAGGACGACACCGCCGGGCTGCGAGTCAGCGGCGTGATCACCCACGCCCTTCCTCGCAGCGCAACCATCGATCCCGTGTTCGTCATCGACGAGGCGGCACCGACCCGCGACGATCCCACCGGCGACATCCTGATCCTCGCTCGAGATGCCGATGGCAATGCGATGACCGCCATTCGCTCGGACACCCGCCGCTCCCGAATGGTCTGCAGCGGCGCTGCGGAGATGCACCCCCGTTCGCCCTTCTACGTGGTGGTCCCCCGATCGATTGACGGAGTCACGGTCGAGTCGATTGAGATCATCGACCTGCTCTTCCAGCAGTCCCTCGGCACTCTGGCCCGCTCCGCGAACCCCCCGGTGATTGCCGTCGTCGAGGTCGTGCCGGTCGCCGAGGGCGCGGTGCCCGGGGGACCCGACCCCGTCATCATGACCGGGCAGGTGCGGATCGCCTGGAGCGCCTCCGATGCGGACGGTGACGAACTCGTGCACCACGTCTTCTACAGCCCGGACGAAGGAGCCTCGTGGGTGCCGGTGGCGATGAACGTGACCGCCCAGTCGCTCGAATTCGACAGTTCGTACCTTCCTTCGACGCAGGGCTTCGCCGGCCACTTCCGCGTTCGCACGAGCGATGGATTCGGCAGCGTGGATTCGCCGATCCACGTCGCTGCGGCGATGGGAACCGGGACCCCTCCGGACGTTCACCTGATCACTCCGAACTCGAACTCGACTCACCTCCAGTCGGCGTCGGTCGTGCTCCACGCCTCGGTGTGGGATCTCGAGGACCAGTACCTTCCTGAGAGCACGATCTCCTGGTTGTCTTCGCTCGACGGCGAGGTCGGGAGCGGACGACTGCTGGTCAACGCATCGCTCTCGCCAGGGACGCATCTGCTCTCGGTGACCGCAACCGACACCGACGGACTCAGTTCGACCGACACCACGACGATCACGGTCACGGGGCGCGAGGTCTTCCCGTCACCGGATCTTGACAGTGACGGCGCAGTCGACGGCCTCGATCTGGGCACCCTGCTCTCGCAATGGGGTGGTCCTGGAACCGCCGACCTCGACCTGAGCGGCGTCGTGGACGGCGCCGATCTCGGCCTTCTGATTGCCAACTGGACGAGCTGATTCGAACGGAAGGATCGAATCGACCGCATGGCGAGTATCGAAGGTTGCTCCGACGCGGCGTCGGTCGTACGTTCGAACACCCCGCGACTGCTGCAGCCCCTCGGTCCCATCGGATCGCGCTGTCGCCGACTCCCTCCCACGGATCATCCTCCCATGCCCTTTCCTTCGAATTCGCTTGGCTCCCTGGCCTCGACCAGTCTCGTCGTGGCGCTCGTGTTCGCCGCAGCCCCGATTGCGCTCGCCGACACGGTGGCGATCACCAGCGATCGCGACAACACCCTCATACAGGACGCAAGCGGATCGCTGAGTCTGGGCAAGGCCTACAGCTTCTTCGCGGGTCGAGTCGACAACGCCAACGGCGGCGGGCTTCGCCGTCGCGGACTCCTTCACTTCGATCTCGCGGGCGCCGTGCCGGCCGGCAGCACGATCACCGCAGTCACCCTCAAGCTCCACATGTCGCAGACCAGCGCCGGGCAGCAGACCGTGCGGCTTCGCAACGTGCTTGCGAACTGGGGCGAGGGCGCGTCATTCGCCTTTGGCGGGGCGGGCGCCCCGGCCGAACCCGGAGACGCCACCTGGCTTCACACCTTCTACCCCGGTTCGTTCTGGTCCGTCGCGGGGGGAGAGTTCTCCGCAGTCGACAGCGCCACTCGCAACGTCGCGGGAACCGGCTTCTACATCTGGGGCAGCACCCCCGCGATGGTCGCCGACGCCCAGGCGTGGATCAATTCGCCGAGCACCAACTACGGCTGGCTCGTGCTCGGCAACGAGGCGACTGATCAGACGGTGAAGAAGTTCGATGCTCGCGAGAACCCCGAGCCGACCTATCGCCCGGTCCTCACCGTCACCTTCACCCCGCCGCCCCTCTGCGTCGAGGCAGACCTCGACTGCAACGGCGTGGTCGACGGCGCCGATCTCGGCGAATTGTTCTCGGTCTGGGGTTCCTGCCCCGAGTGCGACGCTGACTTCGATGGCAACGGTGTCGTCGACGGCGCCGACCTCGGGGTGCTGCTCAGCGCCTGGAGCTGAGCAGCACGATGGCCCGATTGGGCGAACCCTCGACACGAGTCGGCGCCGGCCTCAGTTCGCGAGCCGCGCTTGCAGCATCGCCTTGAGGTTGAAGGCGCCGAGGTCGCGCTCCCCCTGCTCGATTGCCGAGTTGATCGAGAAGTAGGCGTTGGCGTTGTCGTAGAGAATCGTCTGCACTGCGGCGAGTAGCACGAGAGTCTCGCGACCAGGGGTCGTGCCGGAGAGGGCTCGGGCCTTGTCGCGGAGCCTTTCAGACAGAATCTCGAGTCGAACTCGAAGCGACGGGTCGGGGGGGGCGAGAAGGAGTGCTTCGGCTCGAGCCGACATCGCTCGCCGTACCGCGACGGAGGCCGAGTCGTCGAGGCCCAGGAATGCCTGGGCGAGGGCGTATCCGACCTCGTGGCCGGGATTGCCCGGCTGAGCGCTGGCGAGCGCGGCGAAGTCCTCCATCGCCTGCTGGTCGTATCCGTTGGCCAAGAGACTCCACGCCTGATCGGGCGAGGCGAGCACTACCGCGGGCGGCTGCACGAACACGATCTGGGGCGGCGCCGGCTGAAAGGTCTCGACGGAGTAGACGAAGGTTGTGCTGTACGCCGGCCATCCGTAGAAGAGCGCAAAGCTCGGCCGATAGGCCGCGGGCCAGCAGACCGGCGAGCACCAGGGATCGCTCCAGACCGGAGGGCACCACCACGGACGACAGAAGGGCGCCGCTCCGAACCCGCACCAGCCGGGCTGAGCCCATCCGCAGTAGGGCGCCCAGCCACCGCCAGGTTGCCAGGCGTAGCACGGGGGCGCGTACCAGCCACCGCTCGAATAGCCGAAGGCGAATCCGCTCCAGCCACCACCGATGGCCAGCGAGAAGCTGAAGCTGCTCGAGCTCGTGTCGGCAGGTTCGAAGTACGAGCCTCCGTAGGCGATGCCGCCGACGGCAACGCCGCCACCGACGGCGATTGCGGTGAGCGCGGTGTTGGGCGAAACCGGAGCCCGACCCGCGGGATAGAGGCCCGAGCGAAGGTCGTGCGCCGAGGCCCGGCGAGCCTGATCGCGCCATGCAGCCGGAGGAGTGTCGCCGAAGCTGTGGCCGCCGGGCACGATCGTATTGGCCGCGTTGGCCGCGTTGGCCGCGTTGGCCGCGTTGGCCGCGTTGGCTCGCCGCCGGTCGTCGACGGAGGATCCGCCACCACTGGGCTGCGGACGGGCGCCGTTGCGGGCGTACCACGCGTCACGAGCGATCGGCTTGGGCAGCGCCGTGGACTGGCCCGGCGAGAGCGATCGACTGGTGTCCCCGCGGGAGGGAGGCGTCGGGCTGAGATTCGGGCGAGCCCTCTCGGGACGAGCCAGATCGGGACGACTCGCCTCGGGACGAGCCAGATCCGGACGGTTCGGCTGCGGGGGACGCTGCTCCGGAGCGCGGATGACCGGCGCCTTGTCGGGCTGGCGCTGCGAGCCGCGACCGGGCGACGAGGGTCGCGCGGTCGAGGGCTTCGATCCACCCGAGGGAGGTCGGACCACCGAGGGCGACGTCGGTCGCGAGGGAGGTCGGACCACCGAGGGCGACGTCGGTCGCGAGGGAGGAGTCACGGTCGGCGGGCGGGTCACCGACGGAGCCGTCGGCCGCGAAGGCGGCTTGGCGAAGTTGGGTGACGAAGGCCTCCGGGCCGGGGCGATGGGTCGCGCGCTCGAGGGCGGAGCAACCGAGGGGGGGCTCGGTCGCGACGGAGGCGCCACGACCGGCGCGGCAGGACGCGGCGCGGGGGCGCTGGGCTGGGCTGCCGGCGGGCTGGGTCGGGCAATCGGGGGTGCGCTGGGCCGCGCTGCCGGCGGGCTCGAGACCGCAGGTGCACTCGGACGAGCAGCAGGCGCGCTTGGGCGCGACATTGCCGGGGCGCTGGGACGCCCGCCAGCGCTGGGGCCACCACCACGCCCGGCGAGGGCGACGGAATCGTCGGCACCGCGGGTCGCCAAGGCGGTTGGAACCAGGATGAGCGGAGTCGCAGCAATCAACGCCGCGGCGAGGGAGGCGAGGGGCGACCGTCCCCGCCCGCGTCGCTGGCGGGCGGAATCAACAGATGTGCTCTTCAGAGTGATCGACCTCATGACTCTCTCCTGGCTCTCGACGATCCGCTCGTGGCGTCGTCCCGTGCTGCGGTGGCGAACACGCGCGGATGCGGATGTCGCTCGCGTCAGGGACACCTGCGGCGCCAGCGGATTCCACGCCCTGGCTCCTTCCCGTTGCCCTCGAGCCGGGCGTGGCTGAAGGTGCAACTGCGACTCTGATGCCGCAGACGGAGGATGGTCAGCGTGCGCCGCCTCCGACCATACGAGTGGACCGAGGTGACTGGCTGATCCAATTGGGCTGATCCAATTGGGCTGATGCAATTGGGCTGATGCAATTGGGCCGATTCAATTGGGCTGATTCAATTGGGCTGAATGGGACCCACGCGGAATCCTTCTCCAGCGGGGTGCCGTGCCCGCCCGATATCGGGCGTGGCGGAGCGAGTCGGGCGCAGTCGAACCGGTCGTTCGGAGATCCCGAGGGCCCCCACAGGGCTTCCGACGCCTCGTCAGCCCCTGGATTCCTCGCGGGCTTGGTGGGAAGTTCCCGCCACAGGGTCCCCGCTCAGGGTCCCCGCCCAGGGTCCCCGCTCAGGTCACACCCACCGATGGATCGCCTCGAGCGGAACACCCGCACCGTCACGCTCTTCACGCTCCTCAGCCGCATGACCGGTCTGGCTCGGGACGCCGCGCTCAGTCGCGTCTTTGGCGTCGGTCCGGTGATGGACGCTTTCGCCTTCGCCTTCATGCTGCCCAACCTCTTTCGACGGCTCTTCGGCGAGGGAGCCCTCTCGGCAGCGTTTCTGCCCGTCTACACCCACCTGGACGCCACCGACCCGAAGGCCGCGCGGCAACTCGCGGCCCTGCTGACGGCGATGCTCGTCGCAGTGCTCGGCGGGCTCACGCTTCTCGGCGAACTGGTCCTCGGCGGTCTCCTTCTGGGGGCGGGCGGCGACCATCTCACGCTGCGACTGATGATGATCACGCTGCCGTACATGCCGCTGGTGTGCCTGGTGGCGATACTCGGCTCGATCCTCCAGGTGCATGGCCGCTTCGGTCCGACTGCGGCGTCGCCGGTGATTCTCAACCTGGCAATCGTCGGCGCCGCCGTCGGTTCGATGTGGCTTCCAGTCGACAGCGCCGAGACGGATCCGCTTCCGGCCCGGGCAGTCATCGTCGCCGCAGCAATCGGCGTGGCCGGTCTGCTCCAGCTCGCCTGGTCGCTCTGGGTGCTGAGAGACGTGGCAATCGAGTGGCGCCAACCGTGGATCAAGCCGCTTCATGCCTTCCGCGAGGCGTGGCGGAACGGACTCCGCGACGTGCTGACCAAGGCTGGCCCGATGATCCTCGGGCTTGGCGTCCTGCAGGTGAACACCTTCGTCGATGGCTTGATTGCGAGCTGGCCGAGCACCATCGGTCCGACGATCTTCGGCATCCAGTACCCGCTCGAGCAGGGCGCCCTGGCCACGCTCGGATACGCCCAGCGGCTCTACGAGTTCCCCCTCGGCGTCTTCGGCATCGCCGTGGCCACCGCGATCTTCCCGCTGCTGGCGAAGCAGGCCGCGACGCCCGCGCCATTTCTCGCCACGCTTCGCCGCGGTGTGCGGCTGGTGGCCTTCATCGGAGTGCCCGCGAGCATCGGGTTGATGGTGACGAGCGTGCCGCTCACCGCGGTCGTCCTCCAGGGTGGCGACTTCGGTGCCGACGACACTCGGCGGGTCGCCTTCGTGCTGCTCGGCTACGCCCCGGCGATCTGGGCGTACTCCATGAATCACACGCTGATCCGAGGGCTCTACGCGATGGGCGACAGCGTGAGCCCTGTGCGCATCTCGCTCTGGATGGTGCTTCTCAACTTCACCCTCAACTGCACGCTGATCTGGACTCCACTTCGGGAAGCGGGGCTGGCGTGGTCGACGGCGCTGTGCGCGGTGCTCCAGATGCTCCTGCTCGCTCGGGTGATCCGCCAGCGCCTGTCCGCTCGGATCGATCAGCCGATCATCGACCGCGCCGTCGGCATCAGTCTGCTCAAGACGACGGCTCTGAGCATGCTGATGGGCGCTCCGGTGTGGCTCCTCGCCCGGTCGGTGCTTGCGGGAGGTGGTGCCGAGGGGCGGTCCTGGCACGAGATGCTCCTGCTCCTGAGCGGATGCGTGCTGCTGGGCGGCGCCGTCTTCGCACTGGGGGCGGTGCTTCTCAGGATGCCGGAACTGCGCTGGGCTCTCGGCGGGCGCGACCAACGGTGACCGGTGGTTCCGGCGTGGCTCTGGGCGTGGCTCTGGGCGTGGTTCTGGGCGTGGTTCTGGGCTTGACTCTGGTGCGATTGGGAAGGAACGTCTCCGTGTGACCGCGTTCGCCACTCCGCTCGTCATCCTGCTCGGGTCGGCTGCGATTCTCCTGGTGGCGTACTTCACCTACGGGTCGCTGCTGGCCCGGCTCTTCGGTCTTCGGGCCTCGGCGCCGATGCCCTCCGAAACCCTGCGCGACGGCGTCGACTACGAGCCGACGCCGCCGAGCTACCTCCTCGGTCAGCATCTCTCGGCAATCGCCGCCGCGGGACCGATCGTCGGGCCGATCCTCGCCGGCGTGGCCTTCGGCTGGCTGCCGGCGCTTCTCTGGATCATCGTGGGCTGCATCTTCCTCGGGGGCGTGCACGACCTCGGCTCGCTCGTGGCGTCGGTGCGCCATCGGGCGAAGTCGATTGCCGAGGTGGTGCGCGAACACGTCAGCGGTCGCGCGTTTCTGCTTCTGCTGGTCTTCATCTACATCGCCCTGATCTACATCATCGTGGCCTTCACCGACATCGTGGCGGCCTCGTTCGTCGATGTGGTGACGCTCGAGGATGGCACGCGGGTCCTCGGCTCGGGGATCGCCAGTTCGTCGCTCCTCTACCTGCTGCTGGCGATGGCGATGGGTGTCGTGCTGCGTCGCACACGGATCTCGCTCACTGCGGCGACTGCGATCTTCCTTCCACTCGTCGGCGCATCCATCTGGGCAGGCCAGCGCATTCCCTTCGATCTTGAGCAGTGGACCGGACTCTCGCCGGTGGGCACCACGCGATTGTGGGGCGCCCTGCTGCTGGGCTATTGCCTCGTCGCCGGCGCCGCCCCGCTGTGGCTGCTGCTTCAGCCCCGAGGTCATCTTGGCGGCTGGTTCCTCTACATCGCCCTCTTCGGCGGCGTGCTCGGTCTGGTGATTGGAAGCATCACGGGCTCCGATGTCATCCGCTACCCGGCGTTCGTTCCCTTCGACGAACGCGGTGTCGGTGCATCGGCAATTGCCCCGATCCTCTTCATCACCATCGCCTGCGGGGCATGCTCGGGCTTCCACTGCCTGATCGCCTCGGGCACGACCTCGAAGCAGCTCCGGCGCGAGACCGACGCCAAGGCAATCGGCTACGGGGCCATGCTGATCGAGGGGATGATCGCCATCGTCTCGCTGGCCTGCGTCATGGTGATCACCCGCGAATCGGCTCGCGGGATGCAACCCAATGCAATCTACGCGGCCGGCATCGGCCGATTCGTCGCGACCCTCGGGGTCCCGGCGACGATTGCGGTGTCGTTCGCCCTTCTGGCCTTCACCACCTTCGTCTACGACACCCTCGACGTCTGCACCCGGCTCGGACGATTCATCGTGCAGGAGCTCACCGGGCTCACCGGTCGGGCGGGACGCTGGCTGGGGACGGCGGTGACCGCAGGCGTGCCGCTGATCTTCCTCTTCACGACGCCGCTCGGTCCGGACGGCGCGCCGATGCCCGCGTGGCGACTCTTCTGGTCGCTCTTCGGTGCCAGCAATCAACTGCTGGCGGCGCTGGCTCTGCTGGGAATCACGGCGTGGATCTGGCGCACTCGCCGAGCGTGGTGGATCTGGCCGGTGGCCGGCGTGCCGATGCTGTTCATGTACACGATGAGCGGATGGGCCCTCTTCAGCTTCGTGCGGCAGGGCTTCGCCGCAGTCCTCGAGAGCGGTTCGGCGTCGGACCTGCCCTCGAGCCCGGTGCCGTGGGCGGCCCTGGTTCTCATCGGTCTCGCCGCGGCCCTTGCCATCGAGGGCCTTCTCGCCTTCGTCCGTCCAGTGCGACTGCCGCACTCGGACGCAGCCCATTCAGTCTCCGCGTGAGCCGCTCTCGAGTGCGTGGTCACATCCAGGGCAGGCGGTCCAGATCGACATTCCCCCCGCAGAGGATCACGCCGGTGGGCGAGAGCCCCGAGCGGGCGCTGAATCGCCGATCGAGCGCAACCGCCACGCCGACTGCGGCGCTGGGTTCGATCACCACCTTCATGCGCTCGAAGACCAGTCGCATCGCTTCGACGATGGACTGCTCCTCGACGGTGATGATCTCGTCGACGAGGTCGCGCACCACCGGCCAGGTGAGATCCCCAAGACCGGTGCGCAGTCCGTCGGCAATCGTCTCCGCCGCCGGAGGAGGCTGGCGTGTGCCGCTGCGCTTGCTGCGAAAGGCATCGTCGGCACCCGCAGGTTCGGCGCCGATCACGCGAATCGACGGGCGCACCGCCTTCGCCGCAATCGCCACGCCGGAGATCATCCCGCCGCCGCCGACAGGCACGATGATCGCCTCGAGATCGGGGCACTGCTCGAGAAACTCGAGGGCAATCGTGCCCTGTCCGGCGATGACGTCGGGATGGTCGTAGGGAGGGATGAGCGTTCCGCCGGTTGTCGCAACCGCAGCGTTCGCGGCCGCCTCCCGCGCCGCCTGGGTCGGCTCGCAGAAGATGATCTCGGCCCCGTAGCTGCGCACCGCGTTCACCTTCACCTGCGGCGAGTTGTTGGGCATGACGATTCGGGCCGAGATGCCGCGGAGCCGGGCCGCGAGGGCCAGAGCCTGGGCGTGATTGCCGCTGCTGTGGGTGACGACGCCTCGGCGGGCCGAGACGTCGTCAAGCTTGAAGACCGCGTTGCATGCGCCGCGGAACTTGAAGGCGCCGACCTTCTGGAAGTTCTCGCACTTGAAGCGGAGATGACGCGGTCCAGCGTCGTTGCCGGCGCGAGCGTCGAGCGTCTCGCAGGTCAGCACCGGGGTGCGATGGACGAGATCCCGAATCCGATCGTGGGCCTCGCGGATGTCGGCGAGCGTGACTGGAAGTGAGGCTGGCACAAGGACGAGCGTCACTGGACGGGGAAATCGGCCAGCACCCGCCAGGCGCTTCCGGTGCGTTCGATCCGGCGGTAGAGCGTGTCGCGTTCCACGGGCCGATACCCGGCCTCGCGAATGGCTCGGCGGAGATCCACGACGCTCGTCTCCTGGTGCGTGCCCTCGCCGACCGCCTTGGTGATGTCGTACCAGACCACGGTGCCGTCGATGTCGTCGGCGCCGCTCTGCAGCATGAGCTGGGCCATCGGCAGCGTCTGCATGATCCAGAAGGCCTTCACATGCGGGAAGTTGTCGAGCATGAGTCGGGCGATGGCCAGCGTTCGCAGATTCTCGAGTCCGGTCGGTCCGGGCAGGTGCTCGAGGGCGCTTTCGTCGGGAAAGAAGGGAAGCGGAATGATGGTCTGGAAGTAGCCGCTTCGAAGGCCCGCCGCTCCGATCCGCGGCAGCCGCTCGCCCGGGTACGCCGAGTCCGGCCCGGTCAGGACGATCGCGTCGTCTTCGCGCGGCCGATCTTCGGTTGCCCGATTCGACTCGCGCTCTGGCGAGATGCCCTGGGCCTCTGCCCACTCCCGAAGCGTCGCGTCCTGCTGCTCGCGCAGGAGGAGCATGTGATGGATCCGCTCGGCACGGGCCTCGATGTGTCCGTAGAGGATCGTCGCGTTGGAGTTGAGCCCCAGCTCGTGGGCCACGCGGTGCACGTCGAGCCACTCGTCGCTTCGAATCTTGCCCTTGAAGGCCTCGTCATGAACCCGATCGTCGAAGACCTCGGCTCCGCCGCCGGGCAGCGATCCGAGACCGGCCGCCTTGAGGTCGGTCAGCACCGCCCGGATCCCTTCGACCCGATCCTTCCAGCGCTTGCTGATCCGGGCGAGGTGCACGATCTCGACCGCGGTGAAGGCCTTGATGTGCAGCGCCGGCGCCACCTCGCGGATCGCCGAGAGCATCGCGGTGTAGTAGTCGAAGGGCAGCCACGGATGGAGTCCGCCGACGATGTGCATCTCGGTGGCGCCGCTCTCCACGGCCTTGAGGGCCTCGCGGCGGATGTCCTCGAGGGAATGCTCGTACGCCCCCTCGTCACCCTTCTTGCGGTGGAATGCGCAGAAGCTGCACGAGAGCGCGCAGATGTTCGAGTAGTTGAGATGACGGTTGATGTTGAAGAAGGCCAGGTCGCCGTGAAGACGGCCCCGCACAAGATCGGCGAGCGCGCAGACCGTGTGGATGTCGGGCGTCTCGAAGAGGATCAGTCCGTCCTCCCGCGCGAGTCGTCGACCCTGTGCGACCTTCTCGGCGATGGGCAGCAGACGTCGGTCGCTCACCTGTCGGGCAAGCCGGGCGACGTCGAGCCCCGCGCCGGTGCGGCGGTGAGTGGACGTGGAGGCGGTCGATGCGGCAGAGGTCATGCGGAGCAGGCCAATTTCATGTCGAAACGGGTGAAGCCTAGCAGCCTGTGGCGAAAGTGCCTGAGGAGCGTGAACGAGCACGATGCCGAAGATCAAGGAGCCGTCGCGCCGCTGTATCCAAGGGATCCACCGCAAGCGACGGCGACCCAAAGCCCAACTGGGAGCTTCGGGATCGTGCTCGTTCGTAGCCCGAATGACTTTCGCCACAGGCTGCTGGCACTACAGCGCCCCTTGGCTGCTGCTGCGGTCGATCAGCGGGACTGCGAGGTGTCCTGCCGGGGGACTGCGGCCGCCGCGAGCCGGGCCGCTGCGAGTCGATCGCCCATGCGGGGATCCCGCGGCCGGGCGTGGCAGAGCCGTTCGCTGAGCACGAGCGATTCCGAGCGGGACGCCAGAGCCGCGGCGAAGTCGCCACGCTGCTCCGCGAGCGCGGCGAGCAGGGCGTGCGATTCCTCGAGCCGGGCCAGCGCCGGGATGCTCCCGGGATGCTCCCGGGATGCTCCCGGGATGCTCCCGGGATGCTCCCGGGATGCTCCCGGGATGCTCCCGGGATCATCGCGGGAGAGGGTTTCGGCCAGATCGTGTGCAGCGCGAATCGAGCTGCCGGCGCGCTCCAGCTCGCCCGAGGCCAGGTGCACGCGGGAGATCTCGAGGTAGGCCGCGGCGAGCTCGTTGCGAAGCATGCGATGGGACGGCCGCTGTCGAAAGGCGACCTGGGCGTCCGCGAGCGACTCGCGGGCCAGGACCAGCGCGAGTTCGAGATCGCCTTGGCGTCGGGCGATCTCGACGAGATGCGCGCGGGCCTGGGATCGCTGCCCGAGGAACGCCGCACGATCAGGAAAGGCCCGGAGCAGATCGTCGTGGATGACAAGAGCCGAGTCGAAGAGATGCCGCGCCTCGTCACCCCGGCCATCCTGGCGCCGAAGCTCGGCCATCCGCTGCATCGCGTGGGCCCCGGTGAGGCGGTGGTACGGATCTCGTGCGATCGGTCCGCTCGCCTCGGCCAGCGACATCGCCTCGAGGTAGCAGCGCTCCGCCGACTGCGATGCCCCGCGCTGTCGTTCGGTGTCGCCCAGAAGCACGAGGGCGGCGATGAGGGCATGGCCGTCATCCGACATCGCCTCCGGGTGGGCGACCATCGCTCGGGCCGTCGTCAGGAGCTCGGTGCGAAGGGCGTGGGCCGAGTCGACGGCGCCAACTTCGTCGTCGACCTCGGAGAGCCGCCACAGCACTGTCCGATGCAGCCGCAGCACCTGGAGCTCACGCGGTCGGGCATCGAGCACGAGCCGCGATTGGGCGAGGGCCGCCGCGAGCAGGGTTCGCCTCTCGTCCAGCGTGCCCGAGACGATGGTCAGGTCGGTCGCGACCGAAACGTCGGAGGTGGCGGCCTCGAAGAGCAGTTGGATCTGGCGTCGCGAGGCCCGCTCGAGGACGACCACAAGCACCAGGGCCATCGCCAGGATGCCGAGTACCCCGACGACCGATCCGGCGGCAAGTGGCCTTCGCCGCGCCGCCTTGATCAGGACGTCGCTCACTCGGTGCGGTCGCGCGGCGATGGGCTCGCGCCGCAGCCAGCGATCGAGTTCCGCGGCCAGTTCCGCGGCCGAGTCGTAGCGCTGGGATTGGGCTGGGGCCATGGCACGCTCGACGATTGTCGCGAGATCGCCGCGAGCCCCTCGGCAGAGCCGCGAGATCGGCGGGTAGTCCCCATTGCGGGCTCGGATGGCCGCAAGATGCGGATCGAGGCCCTCCAGATCGAGCGGGCGACGCTCGCCGAGCAGCTCGTAGAGGAGAACGCCCAAGGCGTACACGTCGCTGCGGATGTCGACGTCTCCGACTCGGCCCTCGAGCTGCTCGGGACTCATGTAGGAGGGAGTTCCGACGAGCTGGCCCACGCGGGTGCGGAGCAATCCGTCGTCTTCGGGCGTGGTGAGCGCCTTGGCGATTCCGAAATCGATCACGGTCGGTTGATGCGAAGTCCGATCGCCGGTCACGAGGAGGTTGGCGGGCTTCAGATCGCGGTGAATCACGCCTTTGGCGTGGGCGTGCTGAACGGCCATGCATGCCGCTCGAAGCAACCGAACGCGGTCTCGAAGATCGAGCTCGTGAAGTCGCGAGAAATCGGTGATGGTCGGACCGTCGACCAGGTCCATGGCAAACCACGGCCGCCCGTCCTCGGTCACGCCGAGCTCGTGAAGACGGGCGATTCCGGGGTGCGAGAAGTGAGCCAGAAGGGCCCGTTCTCGCTCGAAGCGGGCGACCACGCTGCGGGTGGCCGCGCCGCCCCGCAGCAGCTTGATCGCAACCGGCGGCGCATCGATGCGGGTGTTCACCGCCCGGTAGACCAACGCGAAAGTGCCGTGGCCGAGCACCGACTCGATCCTGTACCCGCCGATCGTCGGCGGAAGCGTTCCCTCAGCCGCCTCGACATCGAGGAGGGCGCCGACGTGGAACCCTTCACCCAGAAGCGGGTGGGCAAGAAATGCTTCGAGTGGAAGATCCTCGTCCATGGCCGCGTCGGGAGCAACGATGACCGTGGCACCGAGCGGGTCGGCGGCACGAAACGGAGTGTGGCCGGCTCACGCGAGTCCGCGGCAGAGTCTTTGATGCAGCCAGAGGCGGGCGGCGGTCCAGTCGTCGGCGACGGTGCGAAGCGACAGACCCAGAACCGTGGCAATCTCGGCCGTGGTCATTCCGCCGAAGAAGCGCATCTCGACGATCCGTGACTGCCGAGGCGCACTCCGCTCGAGCTCCAGCATTGCCGCGTGAAGATCGAGGAGATCGACGGCGGGCGACCCGCGCTCGGCCCGGGGCACGCTCGGCTCCAGTTCGACGCGCCGCCATCCTCCGCCGCGCTTGCGCTGGTTCCGTCGTCGGGCATGGTCGACGAGCACGTCGCGGATCACCTTCGAGGCGACCGCGAAGAGGAAGGGCCGTCCCCGGGATCGGATCGACGGGTCGTTGGCGAAGCGGAGATAGGCCTCGTGGACCAGTTCCGTCGACTGAAGGGTGTGCCCCGGACGCTCGCCGCGGATGCAGCGATTGGCAAGTACCCGCAGCTCGGCGTAGACCTCATCGAGCGGCAGGGCGTCCGGCGAGTGATTGCTCGTCTGACGTGGGCCGGCGGAACCCTCGACGACTTGAACGACCGACTCGAGACGCTGCGCCACGGTTGACCTCGAAAGAGGGCTCCCCACCTTGGACGCCGACAGAGCGGATTGTGTCGCGGGATGGCGCACTCCACAACCACGCACTCAAAAAGAAAGCCACGACCCGTGCGGGTCGTGGCGGAACTGGTCGAGCGGACGCGCTCAGCGCGGCATCACTGCGGCTTCTGCGTCAGAGGATCGCGGAGCGGCAGATGGTTCACATCGCCGCCGAAGAACTCGTTCATCTTGGCACGACCTTCGAGGTCGCCGGGATAGATCTCGTCCCACTTGCCCACGACGAAAATCGCCATGTTTTCCGAGGTCAGGTGCTTCTGGGCGACCCGCATGATGTCCTCCTTGGTCACCGAGCGCACCTGGTCGCGATAGGTCTGCCAGTAGTCGGCGGACCGCCGCGTCCACTCGTCGCTCACGAAGACATTGAGCATGCCGGCCTTGCTCTCGAAGGTCCGCGGGAAGGTCTCGACGAACTGGTTGACGCTGGTGGCGAGTTCCTCGTCGGTGACCGGTTCGGTGCGGATCCGCTCGAATTCCTCGAAGATGATCTTGGTCGCCAGGGCGACCGTGGCGTTCTTCGACTGGAACGAGGCCCGGAACTCGCCGGGGTACCAGACGTCGGGAATCATCCCGGAGCCTGCCGAGTAGGCGAGTCCCTCGTCGCTGCGCACCCGCTTGGTGATGCGGCTGGTGAAGCCGCCGCCGCCGAGGATGTCGTTCATGACCAGCATCGGGAAGAAGTCGGGGTCGTCGCGCTGGATGCCGCGCAGGCCGATGAAGACCTTCCCCTGAGGGATGTCCTTCTCGACGTGATACATGCCCGGCTCGAACGTGGCGGTCGGCTTCTCCGGATCGGCGACGGGCTGGCCCTTGGGCCAGCCGGCAAAGGCCTTCTCCAGCCGCTGAAGCATGTCCGAGCTCTCGAAGTCGCCGGTGACGGCGACGATGAGGTTGCCCGGGTGGAAGATCCGCTGGTGCATCTGCCGCAGGCCCACGACGGTGATTGCGTCGACGGACTGCTGGGTCATCTGGCGGCCTTCGAAGTGCTCGCGTCCGTAGAGCAGCGCCTCCCACTCCCGCGAGAGGATCGGACCGGCGTCGTCGTTGCGCTGCTTCATGCCCTCGAGGGCCTCGCCCTTCCAGATGGCGAGCTTGCTCTCGACGAAGCCGGGGTTCCGCAGCAGATCCATGAACAGGGCGAAGCTCTCGTTGAGATTCGCAGTCAGGGTGTTGAGGTTCGCGCCCGAGGTGGTCGAGCCGCAGTTGGTGCCGGCCTGGGCGGCGAGGAAGTCGAGCTTCTCATCGAGATCCTCGGGCTTGATCGTGGTGGTGCCGCCGCGACGCATCATGGCCCCGGTCGCGTTGGCAAGCCCGACGATCTCCGGCGGATCGAGATTGGCGCCGCCCTTGAAGGTCATGGCGATGTTGACGAGCGGGAACTCCTTGCTGGGAGCCAGATAAACGACGACGCCCGAGGGGAGCTCATGGCGGAACTCGGTGGACTTGGGCGGCTCGAACTTGAGTGGTGCGAAGGTGATCTTTTCCGGACGATCGGGAAGATCAGGGGTGGCGATGCCGTGGGCCGAGGCGGCGAGGAGTGCAAGTCCAAGCGCCGAGCAGGCTGCGGGCGAGATGAGTCGTGAGTGGATCATGGATGTCTCTGTCGCGCACGTGCGCAATGGGGTTCAAGGAGAGGAGTGTCGTGCGTGGAGGTCTCGCGTCACTTCTTCTCGAGCTCCTCAAGGCGAGCCTTGGCCTTCCTGGTGATGTACTCGATGGCCGCCTTGAACTGCGGAGGAACCTGAGCGGCCTGGGTCTCCATCTGGGCGATGCCCTCGCGGAGCTTGTCGGCGTCGGTCTCCTTGGCAATTCCCTGCACGGCCTGGCGAACGAAGGCCTGGGCCTGCGGGTCGAGGGCGGCGAGTTCCGCATCGGGCGAGGCGGCGCCGGCCTTGCGGGTGTAGACCGCCACCGACCGGTTGGTCGGCGCGAAGTACTCGTTGGCGACGCGCTTGACGTCCTCGGCAGTCACCACGGCGAGCTTCTTGGGCGACTCGTTGATGTACTCCCAGCCGCCGAGCCCCTCCATGTAGCCGAGCTGCACCAGCAGGAAGAAGTTGTTCTGAAGCCGCCGGTAGTTGTCGGCGGCGAGACGATTCTTCACCTTCTGGAGTTCCTCGGCCGGGACCACTTCGTCCTGGAGCCTCTTGAGTTCGGCGTACCACGCCTCCTCGAGCTGCGCGGGCGTGCCTTCACCCTTGATCTCGGCGGAGAAGGAGAAGCCGCCGGCGTACTTGCGACTGTCCTGCTGGGCGCCGGCGCTGGAGGCGATCTCCTTGCCTTCGACCATCGACTTGTAGAGGCGGCCCGTCCGACCGTTCAGCAGTTCGCTCAGGATGTCGAGGGCGAAGCTGTCGGTGTGGTTGAACGGAACGGTGTGGTAGCGGACCTCGACCTGCGGCTGGCAATCGCACTCGGCGTACATCCGCTGCTCGGCGATCTGCTTGACTTCGAGCGTCACCACCGGCGGGGGAGTGGTCTCGCCCGGTCGGAGGCGGCTGAAGTAGTTCCTGATGATCGGCTTCACCTCCTCAGGATTGAAGTCGCCGACCACGAAGCCCACGATGTTGTTCGGGCGGTAGTAGATGTTCCAGTAGCGCTCGGCCTCCTCCTTGGTGTAGGAGTTGAGGTCGCTCGACCAGCCGATCACCGGCCAGGAGTAGGGGCTCGACACCCAGAAGAGCGACTCGAACTGCTCCTGGTAGATGCCGGTTGGCGTGCTCTCCGTGCGAAGACGCCGCTCCTCGTGCACGACGTCGCGCTCCGAGTAGAACTCGCGGAAGACCGAGTCGTTGAGGCGATCCGACTCCATCCACGCCCAGAGCTCGAACTTGTTGCTCGGAACGGTGATGAAGTAGAAGGTGAGGTCGTAGCTGGTGAACGCGTTCATCCCCGACGCGCCGCTCTTGGTGTAGACCTGATCGAACTCGTCCTTGACGATCACCTGGCGGTGATCGTCCATGAGCTGCTTGAGCTCGGCGCGGGCGGTCTTCAGCTCCGGCGTGTCGTTTGCGGGATTCCAGGGATCGTCGATCTCGCCGTTGAAGAATCGGCGGTACTGGTCGCTCCAGATGATCGCGTTGATCCGGTCGCGCACCGACTTCTGCTTCTTCATGAACTCGCTGTCGCTCGCGGGATCGCGGGTGCCGATCGTCTTCGTCCCCTTGAACATCATGTGTTCGAAGAAGTGGCTGATGCCGGTGATGCCCGGGCGCTCGTTGACGCTGCCGACCTTGGCCAGCCAGCCGGCGGCAATGGCGTTGGGCTGGTCGCTGCGCGGCACGAGGAGGAACTCCATGCCGTTGTCGAGCGTGAAGGACTCGACCTTGACCTGCTGGGCAAGGGCGAGGGAGGCGACCCCCGCCGCCGCGAGGCTCGCGACGATCAGACGTGCGGGACGAAAGAGTGCATGCATCGAAGAGACTCCTGGGGTTCGGCGAAGGGTTCCCGCTCCGCGTCCGCTGAGGGACAGGATGCGGGCGGGTCCAGCGCGGGCGCGAAGGCCGCGCACTGGGTCGAAAGGGCAACTGGCGCCGTAGGCGTGCAGTGTAGAGATCCCGGGCGTGATGTCCGCGACGCAGCCGGGAGGCGGGACCGCGAATCACAACGGCGTTTCTGGTCCCGAAGGGGGCATCAATCGGCGGCTTTGCCAGTCAATCGCACCGAAAAGACCGCGATGCTCGCCGCGAGCGTTGGAGTTGGGGGGTGCGATCAGTAGATTGGTCGGGTGCGCTTCAGACTTCATCGAACATCTCATCGCCGGCTCTCGCCTCGCGGGCGTTCCTTCCATGGGCTCGGCCGGGGGCTCGGCAGCGGGCTCGGCAGCGGGCTCGCCGTCATCGCGGCTCTCGGAGGCCTCGCGTCGACGGCGGTCGGTCAGCTCCGCGTCGTCAACTACAACGTCGCTCGACTGATCGGCGATACGCAGGCGATGAAAGAGGTGTTCACCGCCATCGCCGACGATGACAAGCAGGGCTACGCCCTGGCCCCGGCGATCTTCGCCTTTCAGGAGGTCCGCACCGCGGAGCGGCCGATCCTCGAAGCGCTCATCGCCAGCGCACTCCCGGGAGTCACCTACGCCACCGCGACCTTCACCAGTTCGCCCAGCGAAGACTCGGCGGGCGGGGCCATGATGCTTCTGTATCGCGCCGATCTGCTGAACGAAGTCGTCGCCGGTCACGCCGACATCTTCGTCGGCGCCGGGCGCAGCGCCGATCGCTGGCAGTTGCGGCTCGACGGATACGACTCGCCGCTCGCCACGCTCTGGGTGTACGGAATGCACCTGAAGGCCGGCAGCAGTGCCAGCGACAAGGCGATTCGACTCACCGGGGCCCAGGCCATCCGCGACAACGCCGACCTCCTTCCGGCCGGCGCCCACGTCCTCTACAGCGGCGACTTCAACCTCTCCGACAACACCGAACCGGCGTACTTCGAGTTCCTCGCCATCGGCGCCGGGCAGGCGTTCGATCCCCTCGGAACCGGGCCGTGGTCGGGAGTCGGCAACGCCATCAAGCACACCCAGTCGCCGCGCGACATCATCGACGGAGGACTGATCGGCGGAGGCATGGACGATCGCTTCGACTTCCAGCTTCCCTCCACCGAACTCGGCGACGGCCAGGGGCTCTCGATCATCAGCGGCACCTATCGCAGCTTCGGCAACGACGGTCAGCACTACAACACCGCAATCAATGCCGGCAACAACGTCTACTTCCCCGGCGACATCGCCCGCTCGAATGCGATCGCCGACGATCTCTTCGACGCCTCCGATCACATTCCGGTGCTGGTCGAGTACCAGGTTCCGGCGGTGATGAGCGCTGCCATCCAGGAGGATTTCGGCCGGGTGATCACCGGGGCGAGCACCGGCGTCGAGGTGCTGGTGGCCAACATCGCCTCGGTGGCCACGCCACTCGGCGTCGACACGCTGACCTTCACCGCCGAGGGAGTCGGCGGAGCCGTCGTCGGGAGCGTCTCGGGAAGCGTCGAGGCGCTTCCGGATCTGGCCTCGGTCGAGCTCGGCGTCGATGCCTCGAGCCTGGGCTTCGTCGACGGCGTGGCCCTCGTCACCGCCACCAGCGAGGCGGCCGCGAACGAATCGTTCATCCTCTTCACCAGCGGATACGTCCTGCGACACGCCAATGGCTCGGTCGTCGCCGGTGACGATGTGGATGTGGCTGCGGTCGAAGTGTCGGTCGCTCCCGATTCCGGACTCGTCGAGATCGTGCTGCCCATTCACAACTTCGGCTTCGACTCGCCCGATGCCCAGGCGCTCCTGGACGTCGATTCGATCGATGGGCTGGGTGACCGCTTCGATCTGGTGCCGCCGCTCCCGACCTCAATTGGCGCCGTCCCCGGCGACCTCCGCGTCACCTTCGATACCACCGGTGCCCGCGGCGCCTACGCCGCGGCGCTGACCTTGGTGGTGACCGACGAGGACCTTCCGGGCGCAACCTTCCAGGTGCTCGGCATCCTTCTCGACGTCCTTGTCGAGGCGCAGGATCTTCTCGGCGATCTCGACGGAAACGGCACGGTCGATGGAGCCGATCTCGGCCTCTTGCTGAGCGCGTGGGGCCGATGCCCCCGATGCATCGCCGATCTCGACGGTGACGGCGAGGTGAACGGCGCGGATCTGGGGATTCTGCTCAGCGCGTGGAGCTGACCCAGGGTCTGCTCGGGCGGCCGCGACCGTGGGCATGCCTCGCAGGAATCCGGCCGCTGAGACCATTGCCCGAAGGATCGCGACAGAAGGCACCATCGGGGGCGAACTGCCTTGGCGACGGATACACTCCGCCCCTTCCGCCATGAGCACTTTCCGCTGCCACATCGTCACTCCCACCGAGCCGGTCCTCGACCAGCAGGTCAGCTACGTCACCTTCCCGGCATGGGATGGACAGAAGGGCGTCATGCCCTCGGCCTCGCCGTTTCTGGCGAAGCTGGGACTCGGCTCCATGCGCGTCGACCTGCCCGGTGGCGCGAACCGTTGGTACCTGATCGAGGGCGGCTTCGCCCAGATGCAGAACAACGTGCTCACGATCCTGACCGACCGCGCCGTTGCCGCCGAGAGCCTCTCGGTGAGCGACTCCGAAGCCGAGCTTGCCGCTGCGGTCGCCGAAGTTGCCGCGGGCACCGGACGCGACGCCGCGACCCGGCGGGCCGAACTGGCGCGGGCTCGGGTGGCGCTGGCGAAGGCGGCGCAGGGGCGCGGGATTTAGTTTGAGCGCTCCGTTCGGCCCTGCTGTTTGAGCGCTCCGTTCGGCCCTGCTGTTTGAGCGCTCCGTTCGGCCCTGCTGTTTGAGCGCTCCGTTCGGCCCTCCGGGCCGACACTCGCTTCTGCGGGGGCGGACACGTGGGTAGCGCTCGCGCTGGGGCTCGGCGAGACGCTGGTGCTCGCAACATCCGTGCACGTCGACCATGCTCGCCAGACTTTCGTCACCTCGC
>ENA-ORBV01005733-ORBV01005733.1-microbial-mat-metagenome-genome-assembly--contig:-NODE-5733-length-22535-cov-5.029032_pt1 | contig 22535 bp, 20 predicted proteins | sample MGYA00237777_ERZ505514 | MGnify/ENA primary metagenome ERZ505514 (study PRJEB26160, sample SAMN06269048) | microbial mat metagenome | isolation source: Oligotrophic lake microbial mat | place... | reverse complement strand
TCGCTGCGCAGATCGATGACGGGGCGGGCGGTGGTCACGTGGGTTCGGCGGGCGGGGGCGAGGGCGCATGGATGGCGCTCGCGACCTCAGCTCCCAGCACGAAGATGAGCGCCGCATAGTACGTCCAGAAGACGACCACGACCAAGGCCGCAAGGGTGCCCGTGTAGACCGTGGTTGGCGGAAAGGTCGCGATCATGACCCCGAAGAGCCAGCGGGCGAGCTCGAAGAGCAGCCCCGCGGTGATGGCGCCGCCGGCGGCCGCACGCCACTCGGGCTTTCGCTTGGGAAGCCACCGATAGAGCCACAGGAAAATCGCCATCACCATCGCGACCGCGAGCACGCGACCGAAGATCAACTCGATCCCGCTCATGAGATTGATCCCGATTCCCCGCTGCACGAGTGCCAAGCCGATCTGGCCACTCGAGACGGTGATGAACGCGCTCACCACCACCCACGCCACGATCAACAGCACCATCATGATCGTGAGCTGCATGTCCCAGAGCATCCCGCGCAGCATGCCGCGGTCGCGACCATGATCGAAGACGTGGCTCATCACGCTGCGCAGCGCGCCGAAGAGCCGTGCCGAGAAGTAGAGAAAGCCGATCGCCCCGCCGATCCCGAATGCCGCGCGCGTACGCACTACATCGCGCAACACGGGATCGAGCATCTGCCCCTTCACCGTGAGATGCGGCATCACCCCGGTCAGGACTTCCTGCACGAGGGTATTCGCGGACTCCATGGTGGTGCCGAGCAGAAATCCCATCCCGGACGCGAGCAGCAGGATGAACGGCACGCCAGCGAGGAGGATGTTGAAGGCCACCCCGCTGGCGAGAAACAGCACATCGTCATCCCCCACGTTCTTCCAGGTGTCCCGAAGGATGCGTCCGATGAGCGTGGTCAGACGCCGTCGTCCTGTCCCTCTCCCGCGTCACGGTGGCGCGCGAGGCGCTCCTCGAGTGCGGCGCGCGCATCACGCGTGGCGCTCCGGCTGGTACGCTTCACCTCGCGGATCGCCGACCGACCGGTGTCCGCGAGATCCTCCACGGCCCCACGCCCCGTCCTCGCCAGATCCTCGGCGAACTCCTTCCCGCTCTCCCCAAGGTCACGCGCCTTGCGCTTCGCCTTGCGCGCCACGCGACGGATATCGGCACGGGTCTCTTCGCCACTCTGCGGCGCGAAGAGCAAGGCGAGTCCGGCGCCGACCGCCGCGCCAAGCAAAAACAATCCGATGCCATTCCCACTCCGTCGTTCGATCACGACGGCCTCATCCGACCGATCACTCATACTGCCTCCCACGAAAGATGCGGCTTGTATCGCGCGTGAGCCGTAGGCGAAAGCTACTGCGAAGTCGCGTCGCGATGAGAATGCGGCGGTGCGGCGCCTACAGTTCCACGAGCACCAGGAAGCGCGAGGGCCGCCAGAAGGTCTCCGGCGCCGAGATGCGCACGACTCCCTTGAACTTGCCCCCTGCGGGCGTGGAATCCAGCCCGGCGAGGTCATTCGGCGAGACAATTCGGTAGCTCTTGGCCGCATTGGGGAGGGTGATCTCCCCCAACACACGGCGATCGGCAGCCACGAAATCCTGCGCGTCGATCGCGCGCGCAAGCACCAGCGTGCGGCCGATCCCAAGCATCCCGCCGCGCTGTTCGATCACGCCCCGGGCCAGCAACTCCGCCCTCGTCCCGGCCACCCAGTACACGGTGTTCTGCTCCGTGACGAGAGCCTCGCGGTCGCTCGTCAGCGCGTCACGCTCCGAGGACAGCTGCACATTGGCGTCCTTGAGTTGCGCGTTCTCCGCCGTCAGCGCCGACACTTTGTCGACGAGCGCCACGACCTCGGCCTTTTGCTGCTCGATCAACAGCTGGAACGAGGCGATGGTCGAATCGAACTTGCGGGTGAGGGCGGTGTTCCCGGCCGTGAGGGCCGAGATGCGACGACGGCTCTGCGCCATCGAGGCTTCGGCCTCGTTGATGCGTGCCGTCAGTTCGGTCATACGCTGCAGGAGCTGGGCGCGCTGTTCCGTGGGCGAGAGGGATTCCATCTCGCCATCGCGCGCCGCCACCGGGCCGCCGGCGCGGACCTGCTCCAACTCCGACGAGACGTCCCCAATGAACTGCGAGGTCGCCACGACTTCGGCGAGGAGTGAGTCCTTCTCGGCGCTGAGCGCGACCGACTGCGCAAGTTGCCGCTCGTACTCGGACTTCGAGACGCAGGCGGTGGCGAAGAGCGCCACCGCTGCCAATAGCATCGTCTGCCTCATGAAAATACCCTCGTGCGCCGGGGGGTGGGGCCTACTCGCCCGCGTCCGGATCATCAGGGGCGGCCTCAACCGCGGGACCGCCGGTCCCGGGAGCCGAGCGAGCGATTGCAGGCCCTGGGACATACCGCCGCACGGCCGCGGCTGTTCCGCCCACCGCCAGCTTTTCGAACAGGAAGGTGAACTTGGCCTCGTAGGCATCGTTGAGCTTCTGCGCCACATCGGCCGGCAGGTCCCACAGCTTCCGCTTGAACGGGCCAAAGCCCTTCTTGCGCGTCTTGTAGAAGAACTGGTCGTCGGTATCCCCCGCCTTCCGCTCATCGGCGGCGTGCTTCACGAGCCAGGCGTACATCTCCTCGCGCAGCGCGGTCGGGAGATGATCGTACAGCATGTTCTGGAAGCCGGTCGCGAGATGGATCTCTGCGGTCTCGGTCTTCGGGAAGTGATCGAACGCATCGTCCGGCAAGGTGGACGCGCCATGCTGCACGGCGCCGCTCAACCCGTACTTCTTGCTCGCCACGCGCGAGAGATTCTCGAGCGTCTTGAAGTCGAGCGCGACCTCGGCGATCGAGCCATCGGCGAGCACCACGCCGCCATGCGACGTCCCCGACTGCACGGAGATCTTGGAGAGGCCGATCATGCCCGGCGCCTGAGCGGCCAGCGTGCGATGGTAGCCATCCATAAACGCCTCGAGCTCGGCCACGGTGGAGTTCTCCGTGCCGACCTCGCCGATCTCCCCACCGAGCGAGACCGTCACACCCGTCGGCTCGAGTCCGCGCACATAGCGCGTGAGATCGACGCCGATTTCGTAATTCAGTCGCTGCTGTTCGTCGAGTGTCGGGAATGCGAGATCCACGAGCGTCGAGGTATCGAGGTCAATGTTATAGAAGCCCGCCGACACGCCCTCGGCCGCGAGCTGCTTCACCGCCGAGACTTCGGCGACGGGGTCGACCTTGTACTTCTTGTGATTCACCTGGAAGTGATCGCCCTGCAGGAACACCGGTCCGCGGTGCCCTTCGCGCATCGCCGCGGCGAGGGCGACGGCCACGTACTCCGAGGGACGCTGCTCGGTGTAGGCGATCTCCGAGCGCGCGATCTCCATGATGAAGGCACCGCCATCCATCTTCTTCGCGGTCCGGAAGATGGCGCGCATCGTGTCGTACGAGCGCCCTCGAATGTTCATCGCCGGCACCGTCACCGGCGGCACCTCACCGCGGCCACGCGCCATATAGAACGCATGGATCGACGCCGAGTAGACGCCGACCGCGCGTCCCGCCTCCCAGATCGCCCAGCGCGCCCAGTCCTGCTCCGTGGTATCGCCAAAGACAGCGAGACGCACGAGCGCATCCATCATCGGGGAGGCCAGCGCGGCCTCGTCGTGCACGGTGAGCTGATGCTTGGCGATCGTTGCCGCAGCACCAAGGACTTGCACCACAGAAGCAGGAACGGTGGACATCGGTCGGGGATCGAGGGTCATCGGGGTGCGCGGTGCGCCCGCGGGAGCGCGGGCGCACACGAGCGGGTCAACGCGCTACGGGAGAATCTACAGCACCCACGCCGGGTCGGCGGTGGGGAGCGACTCCCACACCGCGCGCATCCCCTGCCACTCGGGATGCCCGAACTGGTAGTACGTCAGCTGCTTGCCGAGCTCGACGCCCGGCTGGTCCAGCGGATCCACGCCATACAGTTGCCCGCCGTAGATGGTCGCCAACTCAAAGAACATGAAGAGCCCGCCGAGGTGCCATTCGTCCACCTGCGAGACCTTTAACGTCATCGAAGGGCGGCCACCCCGAGCGAGTGCGCCAGCGGTCGCCCGCGCTTCAGCGCGGAGCAACTCACCGAAGCCACGCCCCTTCAGATACGCGAGCTCCGCCGGGGAATCGTCGCCCACGGGGATCGGCGTTTCATCCGGATGCGTCTCCACATCGATAAAGGTCACCGTTTTGTCGATCGGGCCTTCCATGAAGAGTTGCACCTGCGCGTGCTGATCGGTCGCGCCGACCGCGGCGATCGGCGTCGGGCCCACGGGCTGGCCGCTCGGCGTGCGCTTACCGAGCGATTCGGCCCAGAGCTGCACGAACCAGGGCGCGAGATCGCGCAGCGCATCACTGTACGGCATCAGCACGTGTGCGCTCTGCCCTGCTTCGGTCTGGGCCCGCCACTGCAACGCCGCAAAGGCGAGCGCCGGATCCTTGCGGAACGACTCCCCAGTGCAACGGTCGCGCATGGCGATGGCGCCCGCGATCAACTGCTCGACATCGAGCCCGAGCAGCGCCATGGGGAGTGTGCCCACCGGGCTCATCACCGAGAAGCGTCCCCCGACATTCGCGGGCACTTCGAACGCCGGAATCCCCTCGGCGTCTGCCACCCGGCGCAGCGAGCCCTTCACGGGATCGGTCACAAAAGCCAAGTGTTCGCGCGCCGGAAGCCCCGCAGCCTTCAACCGTGCGCGCACGAACAAGTACTGCGCCATCGTCTCCGCCGTGCTGCCCGACTTGGAGATGACGAGCACGCGGGTGCGCGCGAGATCGACCATATCGAACAGCCCCGTCACGCTGCGCGGGTCGACGTTGTCGAGCACATGCAACCGCGCACGCCCACCTCGCTGATCCTTCGTGCGCGCATTCCAGTCGCGCGGCAGGAGGGCGGAGCGCAGACACACCGCCCCAAGTGCCGAGCCGCCAATGCCGAGCACAATCACCTCGTCGAGGCCGCGACGCGCACTCGCGGCCCAATCGAGCACCCGCGCCCGCTCCTCGGCCTGCGCTTCGAGCGCGCGGAAGCCAAGGACGCCTTTCGCCTCCATCGCGCGTGCCCCTGCGGCGACGGCCTTGAGGCGGGGCGCCATGGCATCGAGTGCCGCCGCATCGGGGCCCGTTGGCACCGCGGCCTTCAGCATCCCACTCACATCCAGGTGGATGGTCATCCGTCCATCTCCACAGTCAGTCCGTCATAGGCCGGGAACACGCCGGCAGGCAGGGCGCGCGCGAGATCCGCGTGCGCCGTCTCATGGGTCAAGTGCGTCAGATACGTCCGCGTCGCGCCGATCCGTTCGGCGGTGGCCACGGCCTCGCCGATCGAAAGATGCGTCGGGTGCGCGGTGCGAAAGAGGGCGTTCAGCACCAGCACGTCCACGTCCTGTAGGAACGGGAGCGCGGCCTCGGGGACTTCCTTCGCGTCCGTGATGTAGGCGAGCGCGCCGATCCGATACCCGAAGACACGCACACGCCCATGCGGGAACTCGATCGGCGTGACTGCGAGATGCCCGATCTGCGTGGGAATGCCCGCCTCCAGCGCCTGCGCGAAGCCTTCCGGCTTGCTCGTCCCCGGCAGCGGCTTCATCGCCGAGTCGAAGATGTAGTTGAAGCGACGCGCGAGCGTGGCGAGGGTCTCCGCTGGGCCATACATCGGCAACGCGCCATCGCGACGCATCGAGATTGCACGGATGTCGTCGATCCCGTGCGTGTGATCGGCGTGGTCGTGCGTGAACAGCACGGCATCGAGCCGATCCACACCCGCCGCCAACAACTGCAATCGGAGTTCCGGCGGCGTGTCGATCAACAGGCGCAGTCCCGCGCTCTCGACGAGCGCGCCGACGCGCGTCCGATGGTCGCGCGGATCCTCGGAACGGCACACGGCGCACGCGCACCCGATCTGCGGAACGCCGAAACTCGTGCCCGTTCCCAGGAACGTCAGCTTCACACCGTCTCCACCTTCAATTGGTTCGTCGAGCCCGGCACGTCGAACGGCACCCCCGCGGTCACGACGATCCGATCCCCGACCTTCGCGAGCCCATTCTTGACCAGCAGGTCACGCGCGAGCGCCGTCATCTGATCGTAGGTGTCGCAGTGCGGCACGAGAAACGGCACCACGCCCCAGACCATCGCCAACTGCCGGTACGTGCGTACGTGATCCGTGAGCACGACGATCCGCACATTCGGACGACGCGCCGCCACGATGCGGGCGGAGAAGCCGCTCTTGGTGAACACGACGATCGTACTCGCGCCGAGCAGACGCACCGCCGTCACCGAGGCCGCGGCGATCGTCTCCTCCACCGTCGCCTGACCCGGCACGAGGCGGTCGATGCCCTGCCCGCGCGCGACCGGCGCCTCCTCCGCCGCCGCCGCGATCCGACGCATCGCCTGCACCGCGAGGACGGGATGCAATCCCGCCGCGGTCTCGGCCGAGAGCATCACGGCATCGGTGCCGTCGAGAATCGCATTCGCCACGTCGCTCGCCTCGGCGCGCGTCGGGCGCGGATGCTGCACCATCGACTCCAGCATCTGCGTGGCCGTGATCACGGGACGCCCATAGCGATTCGCCAAGCCGATGATGCGCTTCTGTTGCAGCGGCACCTGCTCGAAGGGCAACTCGACGCCGAGGTCACCACGCGCGACCATCACCGCGTCGGACACGCGCAGAATCCCCTCGATGCGCTCGAGCGCGGAGTCCTTTTCGATCTTCGCGACGACCAACAAGCCCTTGGGGAGGAGCGCCTTCAGTTCCTCGATGTCCTCGGCGCGGCGCACGAAGCTGAGCGCGAGATAGTCGAGATCCTGTGCGATCGCGAACGGGATATCGAGGCGGTCCTTCGCCGTGAGCGAGGGGGCCGACACATCGATGCCCGGCAGGTTCATCCCCTTGTTGCTCTTGAGGCGGCCGCCGTACACCACCTTCGCCGCAACGCGCGGGCCATCAATGCCCGTCACCCGCAGCGCGATGAGCCCGTCATCGACGAGGATCGTGCCGCCATCACGCACATCAATGGCGAGATTCTCATACGTCACCGGGATCTCCGCGCCGCGGGCCACCCCCTCCGGCGCGAGCACGAGCGCGTCGCCCTCATGAAGGTCGAGCGGCTCGGGCAACATCCCGATGCGGATGCGCGGCCCTTGCAGGTCCCCGAGGATCGCGACCGGACGGCCGAGCTCGGTCGCGATGCCGCGGATCGTCGCCACGGTCTGCGCGTGCGCCTCGTGTGTCCCGTGCGAGAAGTTGAGGCGCGCCACGTTCATGCCGGCGAGCATCAGCTGCCGGATCACCTCGGGGTTCGCGGACGACGGACCCATCGTCGCCACGATCTTCGTGGCGTCGTGCGGGCCACTGTTCAAACCAGTTGGCGTGGTCATGGTCACCTCGCCACCGCAAGCGCGGCCGTCTTCTGCTCGATGCCGGCAATGAGCGTGTCGAACGACTTCTGGAACGAGGCCAAGCCCTCGGCGAGGAGCGTGTCGGTCACGGCATCGAGCGAGATGCCCAGCGTCGCGAGATCCGCGAACAGCGCCTCAACTTCCGCGAGCCCCGTATCGACGGTGCGGGCGGTGATCCCGTGGTCACGGAACGCCTCCAGCGTGTTCGGCGGCATCGTGTTCACGGTGTCAGGGCCGATCAACTGTTCCACGTAGAGCGTATCGCGATACGTCGGGTTCTTGGTGCTGGTGCTCGCCCACAGCGGGCGTTGCAGCTGCGCGCCGGCGGCGGCGAGCTTCTCCCACCGCGGCCCGCTGAAGCGCTCCCGAAAGAGTCGGTACGCGCGCTTGGCGTTCGCCACCGCCGCGCGCCCCTGCAGCGCGGCGCCGCGCTCGGCCGAGAGCGTCCCCGCGTGCACCTGCGCGGCGAGCGCCGCGTCGATGGCGCTATCCACTCGGCTCACAAAGAACGAAGCCACCGACGCGATGTGCGCGAGCGGCTTCCCCGCCGCGTGGCGGCGCTCCAACCCCTGGAGATACGCCTCGATCACGCGATCGTGCGCGGCCACGCCGAAGAGCAGCGTGACATTCACGTTCAACCCGTCGGCAATCAGTCGCTCAAGCGCGATGCACCCTTCAGGCGTACCGGGAACCTTGATCATCACATTCGGGCGATCGACCGTCTGCCAGAGCCGGTGCGCTTCGTCGACCGTCGCAGCGGCGTCGTGCGCCGAGCCCGGAGAGACTTCAATGGACACGTAGCCATCGAGGCTCTTGGAGGCCGCGTAGACGTCGGCAAAGGCATCGCAGGCCACCCGTACGTCATCCGTCTCGACCAGCTCAAAGAGCTCCCAGGCCGTCTTCCCGGGGGCGGCGGCCTGGAGCTGAGCGTCGTACAACGTCCCCGAGGCCAGCGCCTTCTCGAAAATCGTCGGATTCGACGTCATCCCCGTCATCGCGTCCCCGTCTATCCGGCGCGCGAGGATGTCCCCCTGGAGCAGCGCGCGATCGATGAAATCGAGCCAAATGGACTGGCCGGCGGCGTGCAGGGCGTGCAACGGGGTGCGAAAGGAGGACATCAGGGGCGCTCTCTAGGGTGAACGGACGAATGTGCAGATGAATTTAGTCATCGCTAGCGTCCGGCGCCCGCGCTGGGCACCTTTCGGCAGACCCTCAACCCGCTGACGTGGATCTCTCCGAACCGACGACCGGCCCAGTCCTGCAGCGCGTCAGGTCCTGGCGTCGGCTTCCGCTGACGACGCAGCTGATCTTCATCGGGCTGATCGTGGGGGTGACCTGGCTCCTGACCGCACGGCTCTCCGCCGACCGAGAGGCCGAGAACCAGCGCCAGCGCAATCAGCTCCGACAGGAACTCCATCAGGCCGAGGTCTCGGGGGCCCGGCTTTTGACGGACGTCACGATGATGGCCGCGTCGCACCGCGCCCACCTCATGACGGGAGATCCGCGGTATTTTGAGAAGTACGAGCAGGCACGTCGAGGGTTCGGAATAGACATCGCCGGAATGCAGGCGGTGATGGCGCGTGACGGGCGCGTGGCCGGGGACGCGGCGCGGATGGTCGCCTTGGTGGCCACTTGGGACCGCGACATCGTCTCTGCCCTCGCGATGAGCGAGGGGCGTGCGTGGATCCGCCTACGGAATCGGCCGAGCGCCCTCGACAGCGTCATCCTCGGCGCCGCCCTGATGGACGAGTTTCGCGACGTGCACGCCAACATGTTGCGCGCCATGCGCGAGGACGTGATCCGGCTCGATGCCGAGGCCGAGACCGACGCCGCACTCAACGAGTGGGAGACCTTCCTGCTCCGCGCCGCCGCCGTGGCGATCTTCGCGCTCCTGATGACCCTGCTCCTCCGCCTCGTCTCCCGGTCGCTGAATCAGGTCGTCATTGCGGCCGAGGCGCTCGACGGCGGACGCTACGCGGACGCGCAGCTCCCGAATGCGCACCGCGCGCCCAATGCGGAGATGGCGAGTCTCGCCCGGACGTTCGACCGGCTCGCGCACAGCATCGCGCAGCGCGAGGGACAGCTCCAAGAGGATATCGAGCAGCTCAAGGAGCTGGAGCGACTGAAGGCCGACTTCGTCTCGACCGTCAGCCACGAACTGCGCACCCCGCTCACGTCCATGCGCGGCGCGCTCGGCCTCCTGCTGAGCGGCGCCGGCGGCGAGCTCAGCCCGAAGGGCCGTGAGCTGCTGCGCATCGCACTCACCAACACCGACCGCCTCATCCGCCTGATCAACGACATTCTTGACGTCGAGAAGATCGACGCCGGGCATGTGGAGATCCGTCGTGATCGCCTGCGGCTCCGCCCCATCCTCGAGTTCACGATCGCCGGTCTCGAAGGACTCGCCCGCGATGCCGACGTGCACCTGACGCTCGGAACGGTGCCCGAGGTCGAGCTCTTTGGCGATGCCGACCGACTCACGCAGGTGTTCACGAACCTGATCTCGAACGCCGTCAAGTTCTCGCCGAAAGGGGCCGCGGTCGAGCTCACGGCGGAGCTGCTCGAGAGCACCGTGTGCATCAGCGTGCGCGATCATGGTCCGGGAATCCCGCCCGAGTTCGCCTCGCGCATCTTTGGGCGCTTTCAGCAGGCGCAGAGCGCCGAGTCGCGTCGGGGCGGCGGCACGGGCCTGGGCCTGAGCATCTCCAAGTCCATCACCGAGATGCACGCTGGACGGATCGGCTTTCGGGGTGCGGAGGGAGGGGGCACCGAGTTCTACGTCGAGCTCCCAGTCGCCCCGAGCCCGACCGGAGAGTCCGACGCACGTCCCGGGGTGCTGATCGTGGAAGACGACGACTCGATGCGCGACGTCCTCAGTGCGCTCCTCGAGCCCTTCTCGCGGCCGTTGCCCGTGGGGGATGCCGACGCCGCATGGGCCACGCTCGAACGCACCCGCGTTCGCGTCGTGATCCTCGACACCGGTCTGCCCGGCATGGACGGGCTCTCGTTCGCGCGACGCCTGCGCGGGGATGCGCGTTTCCGCACCATCGCCGTCATCCTTTACTCCGCCTCGGACTTCACCGCGCAGGACCTCAAGGACTCGGGGATTCGGATCTCCGATGCCTTCGTGAAGACCCGCGATACGGAGGCCTCGCTTGTGGATCGCGTACGCCGTGAGTTGCAGGGCCTGACCAACTGAGTCGCGCGGGCGCGGTGCGCTACGCCACCGCGCTGCGCCACCGCGTTACGCCACCGGCTTGGCTTGGGTCCCGATGCCTTCGCGCGTCATGCGCCCCCACGTCTCGACGCCGCGGACGTAGTTCCAAAAGCCCTTGAGGCGGTAAAACACCGTGATCTGGCGGTACCCGAGGCCCTCAATCAGGGCGAAGCCGAGGAGCCGCCAGAAGTCGCGCGGTCGCGTGTACCGTCGGAACGAGAACTCCTCCAGCACGATCGCCCACACCGAGAGCAGGGTCCCGAAGCCGATCGCGACCGCGAGGAAGAGGAGCGCGAACTGCGCATTCACCGCGCCGATCGCGAGCCCGATGAACAGCCCGATGTAGCCCAGCACTTCGACCAGCGGCGCCAACATCTCCCCGAAGAAGAAGAACGGGTAAGCAATCATCCCCGACGCCCCGTAGCGCGGATTGAACAACATCACGCGGTGCGAGAGGAGCGTGGCAATCAGGCCGCGATGCCATCGCTCGCGCTGACGCCCAAGCACCGTCCAGTTGGCCGGCACCTCGGTCCACGCCACCGGATCCGGAATGAACGGCAATGCGGCCCGTATCCCATTCTCGTGGAGATAGCGCTGCAATCGCACGACCAAGTCCATGTCCTCGGTCACGTTCCCGGTGCGATACCCACCGATCGCGAACAGGAACTCCTTCCGGAACAGCCCGAAGGCACCCGAGATGAGGATATTGCCGCCAAGCATGTTCCAGGCGAGTCGCCCGAAGAGGAACGCGCGGAGATACTCCACCACCTGGCAGCCCGGAAGCCATGCGGCTGGGACACGCGCCTCGACCACACGTCCATGTTTCACGATGCAGTGATTCGCCACGCGCACCGACCCGCCCACCGCGGCAACGTTCGCGCCGAGCAGGAAGGGGCGCGCGAGACGCACGAGCGCGTCGGGTTCAATCAGCGTGTCGGCATCGACCGCCACGACGAAGGGATGCCGGCAGGCATTCATGGCCGCATTCAGCGCATCAGCCTTTCCGCCATTGTCTTTATCGATCACCAGCAACCGCGCATGCCGACGCGAGCGATAGTACGCGCGCACCGGTTTCGATGGGAGGCGCACGGCGAAGGCCGGCGGCACCTCGTAGAGGTCGAACTCCCGCATCATGACCTCGACCGTCCTGTCCTTCGACCCATCGTTCACGACCACGACTTCGAGATGCGGATACTCGAGCGTGAGGAACGAGAGCACACTGGCCGCAATCGTGACCTCCTCGTCGTGCGCCGGCACGAGGAGCGAGAGCGGCGGCAGCGCATCGGAGGCGAGGAGACGTCGCAGATGTTCATCGGCCGCCAAGCGCCAGTGCCGCCACAGCTCAGGAATCGAGAGAATCAGCAGGAGCGCATACCCGGTACTGAGCAGCAGCAGATACGTGAGCGCGAACCGATCGGTCCACAGCACCACCGCGCGCAAGAACTCCATAAGACTCGGACTCATGTATCGCCCAGTTCGAGCACGGCGCCATCGGTGAGGCCACTCACCATGGTCGCCATCTCGCGCGCGAATCGATCATTCCCGTCCCGGGCGGCGCGCAGCGCCGCGCGGCCGCGCTCGCCGAGCTGCGCGAGGGAAAGCGCGGCGCGCAGACGCACCTGCCAGACCCCGTCCATCAGTAACGGCGCGAGGGCCGGCACGGCCGTCGAGGACCCGAGCTGCCCGAGGCCGCGCGCCGCGAGCGCACGGACGCTGAAGTCGGTGTCCTTGAGCAGCCCCACCAGCGTGCGCGCCGCGTCAGGCCCGGGGTGCCGCGCCAGCGCTTTCGCCACCGCGCGCCGCACCGCCGGCGCGCGGTGCGTGGCGTGCGGAATCGACGCGGCAATCGCCTGCGGATGGTCAATGCTCGCCGCGAGTTCGATCCACGCGGCGAGCTCCGCCATTTGTGTTCCGTTCGCGATGCGTCCGGTGAGGGCCTCGCCCGCCATGCCGCGCGTCTCGCGCAGCACCGACGTCACGTATTGTCGCACGACCTTCGGCAGCGTGAAGATCTCGTCCACCACCAAGCCGAGCATCGCGGCGTCCGCCACGCGCGGGAGCGCGGAGGCCGCGGCCACCTGCACCGCGGGATGCTCGTCGCGCAGCAACGCCGCAATCGCGGGCTGATCGTCCACCGTCCCAAGGATCGAGAGCGCGCGGGCCGCCTCAAGGCGACGCCACCAGTAGCGGGAATGCCGCTGCGCAAGCGCGTCGTGGATCCACGGCTCCTTCCGTAAGTTCACCGCGAGCAGATCCCGCTGGTCGATCGTGATCGTCTGCCGCGCCAACAACGCGAGGTAGCCCACCGCGGTGCCCTTGGGTAGCGCCCGCAGGGCCGCGACCAATGCTTCGGGATTCGCCCCCGCCACGACCCAGTCGCGTAGCGGTACGGAGAGCGACGCCTTGCTCGCGAGGTAGGCCGCCTGCCGCTGCCGGTCGTACCGTCGACGGACCGCGAGGAAGATGAACAGCAGGAACAGGAAGACGGCCTGCACGGCCGCCATCACTCCAAAGACGACCGCGGAGCTCATTCCGCGATTGCGGCGAGGCGCCAGCCCGCGATCTTCGCCATCAACACCCGGAGACTGACGGGCTTCGGGATGTAGTCGAGGGCGCCGGCGCGAATCGCCCGCAGCTGATCGGCCTCGCTCGTGTGCACCGTCACGAAGACCACGCGGAACACGCTCGGCCGCTCGACGCGCAACCGCTCGAAGAGGGAGAACCCGTCGAGTCCGGGGAGATCGACGTCGAGCAGGACAATCGGAGAGCGCCCACGCACCCGCATCGCCCGCAACCCATCGAGTGCCGCTGGACCATCCGCGAACCGCACCCAGGTGAGGCCGCGCGCCGAGAGCGCGAACGTCAAGAGATCGGCCAGCGCTTCATCGTCCTCGACCACGATCACGTCGGGGGCGACCCCAGCGTCCACGGGATCCCAGATGCGCAATGCCTCCCCGTGCTCACGCGCCAGATGCCAGGCCTCTTCGCCGAGCCGAACGAGTTGCGCGGTCGACGGTTCCGCGCCGGGACGCAACTCGGCCAATCCCGCGCACCACGGCACCGGGTCCGACTGCGACGCCTCGGCAAAGGCGTCGAGCCGGGCCGCGGCGGCCGCCGCGGGCATCGCGAAGAGCAGCAGCACCGCCACCTCGTCGCGAAAACCGATGCGCACCTGTTCCGACCCGAGCGCCCCCGCGAGCATCCGGAGTTCGCGGTGCCACGAGGCGGTGGCGAGCACCCCATCCACGAGATGGGTCGGCCGTACGACCGCGAGGGTCGCTGGATTCGCCTCGGCCGCAATTGAGGCAAGCTCGCCGTCGAACACCTGCAACGTGCGCGGCGGCAAGAACAGCCCCGTGATCGGGTGAATCCCGAGGGCGAGTTGACGTTGCCGTTGCGTCTCGAGCAGGCGCTCAACGCGACGCATGAGTTCTTCGGGCGAGACCGGCTTCGACTGGAAATCGTCCGCGCCCGCGGCGAACGCGGCAGATCGCGTCGCCACATCGGTGGAGGCCGAGACGAGCACGATCGGGAGGTCACGATACTTGGGATTCTCGCGCAGCGATCGCGTGACCTCGAGACCGTTGCGTCCGGGCAAATTGATGTCGAGCAACATCACCGCGGGCCGTACGGTCTCGAGCGCGTCGATGATTGCCGACGCATCCGGACGCGTTTCCACGAACATTCCCTGCCGCTCGCCGATGGCCCGGAGCAGCAGCGACATCTCCGGATCGTCCTCGATCACGAGCAAGGTCACGCCGGTGAGCGTCGAGTGCGGGGTGCGCGCCTCGATGGTCATCATGAGATCATGCGCGTCGACGCCGGAGTCGACAACGGTCATGTTCGCCGTCAGGCGCGGGAGCGGCGAGTCGGCGTCTCTCATAATGACAAGCGGGGTATCCGCAGAGACGCGGAGTGTCGTGCGCGGCCCCGCGACGACAATGGCACCGGGGGCGGCCTCCGTCAGTGCCGTCACGGCGTCAGCGCTCACCTGCTCCACACGGTAGCCGCGATGAATGGCCTCCGCGACGAGTCGCGCGGCGGCGGCCTCGGGCACGTCCACCAGCAGGAGCCGCGCCGGCGCGTCGGTATCGCCGGTCGCGGCGGATTCACCCGAGGAGGTGAATGAGGCCTGCAATGCCAGCACGAACTTGCGCACGATGGCCCCGCGACGCGACCGATCAAGCTCGCGATCGTTCGTCCATTTCACGGCGACCGGCTCCAGTGCGGCGGCCAGACGACTCGTCTCATGGAACCCGTAGCTTCCCGCCGTGCCGCGCAGCCGATGCAACTCGCGGCGCAGCGCATCGATCACCTCCGGGGCATCGGGCGCGCTCTGCAGTTGGTCCGCGAGCTGCACGAAGGCTTGGACCGTGTTGCCGCTGCCCGCCAGGTATCGCTCGCGCAATTGCGCCAGAACGTCCTTGAGGTCACCCGGGGCTGGCATGAATCGGAAAGGGGGAGCGGGGAGGTAATGCGACGACTGGGTTGTCCCTAACAAACTACTGCCCGCACACCCGGGAGTCGACCATTCGAGGCCGCGGCCCAACACATTCTGACTGGCCCGTTGCGGGGGTCTCGCGCGCTCAGCACATTCCTCAGCATGCGACTTCTCTGCGCCGACGACGAGCCGGACATCCGCACCATTCTTGAGCTCGCCCTGAGCCTAGAACCCCGTATTGAAGCGGAGATCCTCGAGTCTGGGCTTTTGTTGCTCGCCCGCGCGATCGAATCGCCCCCCGATGCGATCCTGCTCGATGCCATGATGCCCGACCTCGACGGCTACGAGACCTGCCGGCGGCTCAAGGCCGACCCGCGCACACAGCATGTTCCCGTCGTCTTCCTCACCGCGCGGGCGCAGCGCGGCGACCGAGACTCGGCGCTCGAGGTGGGAGCGATCGCCTGCCTGACCAAGCCATTCGACCCCCTCACCATTGCCGGTGAACTCTTGGTCGTGCTCGGTCACTGATCCCAAACGCGACTTGGGTGCGCCGAGCGAAAGCTCGACGCACCCAAGTCGGTGGAACGCAGGCGGAGTGCGGGACAGGCCCTGAGACTTACCGGGCAGCCCAATCCGTGGAGAGGTGGAGCGTCCCCCACTGAATGTTCAGCGTGCCACGGGCCGACTGACTGTCGGTCGGCACCATCGTGATCTGCAACGACTCCAGGGCCTCGGTCGTGTTGCGAACGCGGAGCGGCACACGGGCGAGATCCTTGGTGGCGTCGTACTCAGTGCCCCACTGTCCCGTGTTGTTGTTGATGATCAGGAGGGTGCGGCCCCCTTCACGGATGGTGTACAGCGAGTAGTGGCCGGCCGGGACCGCCACGCCGCCGATCGTCAGGTCGGTTTCGGTCTTGAGCGTCGTGGAGGTGTTCGCCCCCGTCCGCCAGACAGTGGCGTCCTTGGAGAGCTCGGTCGGCACTTCGCGACCACGCGCATGCGGCTGTCCGTAGTCAATCGTCACCAGCTTCGGCGTGGGGGCAGGCTGCCCCTGCACGCGGGGGAGCGCGAGCGGCATTGAGAAGGTGGCGCGCGTGCTGAGCGGCGCGCGCAGCGCACTCTGCGCGGTGAGCGGAGCCGCGGCAAGAATGGCGAGCATCGCGAGGGCGAGAGCAGGAACAAGACGCATGGGAGCGATTCCAATGGAGGGAGAGTCCGCGGGCCCCGACGCGGGACCCCGAATGCACGTTAAGATACCCCGCTCCCCGCAGCCACTCCACCTCCACCCTCCTCGGAGCCTCACCGCCCATGCGCGCACCCGAACCGCCAGACCACCACGACGCCGAACTCGTCCTCCGGCTCTACGAGCTCCGCCGTGAGCCGACCATGCGCGAGTCGCGCGATCTCCTCAACAGCAAGTTCATGCCCAAGAGCTTCGAGGACCTCACGGCCGTCGCGGCCGCGGACCACCCCATGTCCCGCGCCTTCCGCCAGGTGTCCACCTATTGGGAAATGGCCTACGGCCTCATGAAGCACGGCACGCTGAACGCCGACCTCGCCATGGAGAGCAACGGCGAGGGCTTCCTGCTCTTCGCGAAGGTGCATCCCTTCCTCACGCAGATCCGCGCCGAAATGAACCCGCGCGCCTTCGTGAACGCCGAATGGGTCGCCACCCAGACGGAGGTCGGACAGCGCGTCTTCTCGATGTTCCAAGCCCGGGTGGAGAAGGCACGGAACTGATCGTCGGCGCCGGGGTATGTCCAGCCTAATGGATGGCTTTGTCCAGCCATTAGCTTGACAAAGCTCCCCCACGTCCACATTGTAAGTACATGCCTACTGCCAACGGTCTCCATCCCGTCCGCATTGTGTCTCAGCGAACCGGGCTCACCCCAGATGTGCTTCGCGCCTGGGAGCGTCGGTACAGCGCCGTCAAGCCGATGCGGTCGGCCGGAGGGCAACGCCACTACACCGATGGCGATCTGGAACGGCTCTCGCTCCTGTCGCGTGCCTCGCGCTCGGGGCGTCAGATCGGACAACTTGTGCCGCTCGCCAATGAGGAACTCGGGCGCCTGATCGAAGCCGACGAGCGCGAATCGCGTTCGCGCAACGGCCTCGGTACCGATCAACCCGCCGTCGAGTCGTATCTCTCCACGGCGCTGATCGCCGTCGAGGAGTTCGACGCGCAGCGGCTCGAGCAGACCCTCCGCGCGGCCGTCCTCCGCATGCCGGCAGAAGAAGTGCTGGACCAGGTGATCGGCCCCCTGCTCTTCACGATCGGGTCGCTCTGGCATCAGGGGCTCTTGCGTCCCGCCAACGAACATCTGTCCACTACCACCATCCGCCGCGTGCTCACCTGGATGGCGGATCTCACCGTCCCCGACGCCGGGGCCCCGCTCGTCGTCGTCGGCACGCCGGCCAACCAGTTGCACGAGCTCGGCGCCATGCTCGCCGCGACGACCGCGGCCGGCAATGGCTGGCGCGTGGCCTATCTCTCCCCGAACCTCCCAGCCGAGGAACTCGCGCGCGTCGTGCAACACGCGAAGGCCGATGCGCTCGCCCTCTCGATCGTCTATCCCACGGACGATCCGGCGCTCCCAGACGAGCTTCGCCTCCTCCGGAAGCATCTCCCCGCCAACGCCGGGCTGATCGTCGGCGGTAGCGGGGCGGCGTACTACAGCGACGTGCTCGACGAGATCGGCGCGACCCCGCTCACTTCACTCGCTGGGATGCGGCAGTGGCTTCGCATCCGCGCGATCAACGTCCTGGCGGCGCGCGGCGCTCGATAGTCGCCGTGCTCGGCGCGCGCTCCCGCTGGAGCCGCGCCGCCACCCGTTCGGCCTGATCCATCACGCGGAGGATGTTCTCGCCCGCGAGCTTCTTCAGGTCGCCCTCGCTCCAGCCGCGTCGCGCAAGCTCAGCGAAGAGCGCCGGGTACGTCGAGACATCCTCCAGGCCCTCGACGACGGTATCGATGCCGTCAAAGTCCCCGCCGATCCCGACGTGGTCGACGCCGGCCACCCGCTTGATGTGATCGATGTGATCAGCCACCTGCACGAGAGTCGCCTTGGGCGCGCTCGTCACAAAGCCCGGTACGAAGGTCACCATCACGACGCCGCCATTCCGTGGGAGGCGGCGCAGAATGTCATCGGGCACGTTGCGCGTGTGGTCGTGCACCGCGCGCGCATTCGCGTGCGACCACATCACCGGCGCCGCACTCACGTCGAGCGCATCGCTCATTGTCGCCACCGACGTGTGCGAGAGATCCACCAACATGCCAAGGCGATTCATCTCGCGCACGACTTCGTTGCCGAACGCCGTGAGTCCGTCGTGCCGCGGATTCGCGACGTGCGCATCGGCCCAATCGAGGTGCACGTTGTGCGTGAGCGTCATGTACCGCACGCCCATCGCATGGAAGGCGCGGAGCGCACCGAGCGAGTTCTCGATCGCGTGCCCTCCCTCCATCCCCATCACCGAGCCGATGCGGCCCGCGGCGAAGGCCTGACGGAAGCCCGCCGCGGTGGTGATGGACTGGAATGTGTCGGGATACTTCGCCATCACCCGCAGCGCGATGTCGATTTGCTCGAGCTGCACCTTGGCGTAGCCGAGTCGCGCCACGCTCGTATCGCCCGGGATGTATACGGACCAGAACTGCCCACCGACCATGCCAGCGCGGAGCCGTGCGATGTCCGTGTGACCCTTGGTGGGGCCACGGAGATCATACGCCTCGACGTCGAACGGAGCGTCCGGGGCGTTCCGGATCGCCCACGGGAGATCGTTGTGTCCGTCGATCAGCGGGGTCGCACGCAGCGCCCGCTGCGCACGCGCCAGGTGTGGGTCGGTGCTGACTGGGGCCTGCGCGCAGGCGAGGGCGGGGGCCGCGGCGAGCGCGGCGACGAGAGCGGAGCGGAGTCGCATGCACGGAATGTACGCGCGACTCCCCACGTGTCACCTGCTCCCCTTCACTTCACCGTCTTGATTCCGCAGGTGTTCATGCCGAGCACGGCGTAGAGCGGGCACCAGCCGATGAGCGACGTGGCGAGCGGAATGATCCCCAGCCAGCCCCACGGGGTCTGTGGGCCGACGAACACGAGCGAGATGAGTCCGAGACCGACCGCCGCGCGCACGAGGCGGTCCGCCGAGCCTTCATTCACTTTGAACATGGGAGACTCCAGGAGATGACGTGATGCCGAGCGCAAACGAGCGGTTGCTCGCTGCCATGTGAATTCTGTTGTCCTGCCACACGTTCCGCTGTCAGCGTTGCACCCGGGCCTGCGCCAAGGAATCCCTGACGCACGGCGGCGGTATATTCACGATAGCCCTCAGAAGCGAATCACCTCCAGCCCGACCGCACATGCTCAGACTCTTGGTGCTCGTCGCCACCCTCGCCCCCGCGCTCGTCCTCGCCCAGCAGGCACCGGCTGCCTCGACCAAACCCTCGCCGATCGCGCCCATCGCGCGCATCGCGCGCATCGTGGTCTCCCCGGTGCAAAAGGTGGTGGCCGCAGGCGACACCTTGCGCCTCACCGCTGAGGCGCGGGACGCGAGCGGCGCGGTGATTCCGGGCGTCCAGTTCCGCTGGGGGGCACGCGGAGCACGATTCGAGGGCACGGTCTCGCCCACCGGGCTGGTGACCTCTGGCTCCACCGGCACGCTACCGGCGGCGGTCGTGGCAATCGTGCCGGGCGAGGCGCCGAAGGTCGAAGAGTTCGAGGTGCGCATGGTGCCGGGCGCCGCGTCACGCATTGCCATCACGCCGGCCCCGACGCGTCTCGCGCCCGGTCAGCGCATTCGCCTCACCGGGGAGGTGTACTCCGCGATCGGCGACAAGCGCGACGACAAGGTGATCTGGACGACATCCAACACTGCGGTCGTGCGTGTGAGTGATGTCGGACTTGTCTCCGCCGTTGCGGCGGGACGCGCCACGATCACCGCGCGTGTTGGGACCGTGCAGCAGACGCTCCCTGTTCAGGTCGTCGCGACCGCGGTGAGTGCGCTGAGCGTCGAGCCTGGCGTCAGTGACGCGCGCACCGGCGATGTGATCCGATTCACGGCCGTGGCGAAGGACGCGAACGGCCGCGCGATCACCGGTCTCACCCCGGTCTGGAGCATCAGCCCCGGGCACGGGATGATTGAGGCCGATGGCGCCTTCGTGGGCTATGAGGCGGGGAGCTACACCGTCACCGCGTCCCTGGGGAATCGCACGGCCGAAGGGGTCGTGACGCTCACCGCACGCGATGTGCGTCGCCCGCTGACCGTGGTGGGACGTCTCCCGCGCACCCGCTTCAACACCGAAGAGATCTGGCTTCACCCGAATGGCCAAGTCGCGTACCTCGGCTCCGGTGGCGGCGGCGATGTGCTCTATACGATCGATATCTCCGATCCCGCGTCGCCGACGGTGACCGACTCGATCATCGCCAACACGCGCCGCGTGAATGACGTGATGACGACCCCCGACGGCAAGTTCCTGGTGTTCACGCGCGAGGGGGCGGCGGACCGCAAGAACGGCGTCGTCTTCGCATCGCTCGAGGATCCGCGCCATCCGAAGGTGATCTCCGAGTTCACCGAGGGCGTGACGGGGGGCGTGCACTCCAGCTTCATCTATAAAGACCCGCGCTACGGCCAGCACGTCTTTCTCACCAACGACGGCACCGGCGCGCTGCACGTGCTGAATATCGACGACCCGTACCAGCCGCGCGAAGTCGCGCAGTGGAAAACAGAGAATCGTCCCGACGTCGGGCGCACGTTGCATGACATCGATGTGCAGGATGGCCTGCTTTACGGCTCGTGGTGGAACGACGGCCTCGTGATCCTCGATGTCGGCAACGGCATCAAGGGCGGCACGCCCTCGAACCCGGTGATGGTGGCGCAATACAAGTACGACCTGAACGCGCTGTATCGGAACGTCGAGGTCGATGGCGGCCCGGGCTTCATTCGCGGCACCCACACCGCTTGGCGGCACAAGAACTACGTGTTCATCGCCGACGAAGTCTTTCCGTCGAGCGGCGTTCGCGGGGCGCGGGATGCGGCCGCCGGGCGTGCCTACGGGCGGTTGCACGTGATTGATGTGAGCGACCTCAACAACCCGCGATCGGTCGCTTGGTACGAGCCGGAGCATGGCGGCGTGCACAACGTGTGGGTGGCCGGTGACTCGCTCTACATGGGGGCCTACAACGCGGGCTTCCGCGTGTTCGATATCTCTGGCGAGCTCCGTGGTGATCTCCGCGCGCAGGGGCGCGAGATCGGCCACTTGAACACCGCCGACATGGAAGGCCGCACCCGCAACACGGCGATGACGTGGGGCGTGGTCGTGCGCGATGGACTCGCGTATGTGAATGATATGAACAACGGACTGTGGATCGTGCGCATCGAGCCGAAGTCGGGCGTGGTGCCATGATGGTCTCGCTCGGCGGCCATCGCGACCCGGTCCGCGACCCGGCCCGCGATGCTTTCCGCGTGGCGGTCGTGTGTGCCGCACTGCTGGCGCTGAGGGCCTGTGCGCCGCCACCGCAGGAGGTCGCGGTCCTCGCGCCGCGCATGCTGAGCGAAGTGGTGCCGCCGACGCGCGAGTATGTCGCGTTCGCCGTCTCGGAGTCGGTCGATGAAATCGCGCGCATTACATTCGGGCCGAGCGGCGCGCGGTTGGAGCGCGTCGTACCGGTCGGGATGTCGTTGATCGATCCTGACGGCCCACACGGCGTGGCCGTCGCGCCGGACGAGGCATTCTATTACGTCACGACGGCGCACGGGCTGCCCGGAGGCTCGTTGTGGAAGTTCCGCACGCGCGACGACGAACCGGTCGGGCGCGCCGTGCTCGGTCCCTTCCCGGCGACGGCGCAAGTGAGCCCCGACGGCTACTTCGCGTGGGTGGTGAACTTCAATCTTCACGGCGACCTGGTGACCTCGAGCGTCTCCGCCGTGGAGACCGGCGCAATGATCGAGGTCGCGCGCATCCCAACGTGCACCATGCCGCACGGCTCGCGCCTCAATGCGGCGGGAACGAAGCATTACTCCGCCTGCATGATGGATGACGCACTGGTGGAGATCGACACGCGCAGCTTCAGCGTGGCGCGCCACTTCTTCCTCACGCGCGGGCAAGAGATGGGCATGACCGGTTCCCCGCCCGTGCGCGCCGCCGGCGCGCACGCCAGCGCGAACGCGGGGCACGACCTGGGCGGGCATGGGATGGAGCCGCCGAAGCCGGGTGACGTGAGTTGCTCGCCCACGTGGGCGCAGCCCTCCCCCGACGGCGCGCGCGTCTGGGTCGCCTGCAACAAGTCGAGCGAGATCGTCGAAGTGGACGTCGCATCGTGGACCATGACGCGTCGCATCCCGGCGGGCCCTGGCGTCTACAACCTCGCGGTGACGCACGATGGGCGCCTGTTGATCGGCACCAACAAGCGCTGTCTCTTATACACATCTCCGAGCCCACGAGACTAAGGCGAATCTCGTATGCCGTCTTCTGCTTGAAAA
>ENA-ORBV01005732-ORBV01005732.1-microbial-mat-metagenome-genome-assembly--contig:-NODE-5732-length-22536-cov-9.378646_pt1 | contig 22536 bp, 19 predicted proteins | sample MGYA00237777_ERZ505514 | MGnify/ENA primary metagenome ERZ505514 (study PRJEB26160, sample SAMN06269048) | microbial mat metagenome | isolation source: Oligotrophic lake microbial mat | place... | reverse complement strand
CCGCCATTCTATCTGCTTGTGGTGCTGGCGGTGGACGGTGGACGGTGGACGGTGGACGGTGGACGGTGGCGGGGGCGATTGATGCTTGGCGTGCTGGTTGTCTGTGGGGTTGTTATGCTTGGTGTGAATGGCGTGAGCATTGGCAGGCGTGGTGATGCGGGGCGCGACTTGCAGCGCATTGCTGCCGCCGCTGTGGCTGTGCAAAGCGCGCCGGGCGACTTGATTGTGGCCGAGGATGGGCTGCCGGAGCTGTATCTGCCGTTCTACGCTGGTCGGCCCAATGTCTTCTCGCTCAGCCAGGCGATGACGGCCACAGACGGCGATTGGGAGGTGGCCTGTGGTCTGATCCGCGCGCGGATCGAGGCGGCGCAGGCAGGCGGCTACGCCGTGCTGATCGCCGACGCGGCGATGCGGCCCGCGCCTGCGCCGCCTGGCGAGCCGCCTACGCCGGCCGAGCGCCTGGGCCTTACGCCCGACACGGTGGCCGCCTGCTATGCGCCCTTTGCGCCCGCGCTCGTGCCTGTAGACATGGGGGCGGGTCTGCCAGGCTACGCTCGCATCCCCTCCGCGCAGGCCCTCGCCGACGGCCCCGGCTGGGACTTTACGCGCGCGCGCTGGGGCTGGCGGGCGGCGAACGTGGAGCCTGCCACGAGCGCGCTGCCCGGCTGGGCCATACGCCCCCTGGCCGACCCGTTTGTGGTGAGCTCGCCCCTGAGCATCGACACCGCGCTCTACAGCGCGATCGAGCTGCGGCTGGCGACAGATACGGCAGCGCGCGACGCGCAGCTCTTCTTGCTCGATGCCGCTGGGCAGGCCGATGAGGCGCGCTCGATCCGCTGGGAGCTCCGCCCTGGCACGGCGCCCCAGACCTATCGGCTGAACCTGCGCGGCGCGCCGGGCTGGGCTGGGACGATCAGCGGCCTACGGCTCGACCCTGTGGGGCTTGGGGATGGCGGGACGGTGGTGCTGGAGTCGATCAGGCTACTGCCGTGACCGGGAGACAGGGAGACAGGGAGACAGGGAGACAGGGTGACACGGTGACAGGGTGACAGGGTGACAGGGTGACAGGGTGACCCCTATCGGCACCGTCAGGTGTCAGATGTCACCCGGTCACCTGGTCAGCGCAAGCGGAGCGCGCGCATGTCACCTGGTCAGCGCAAGCGAAGCGCGCGCACGGTCACCTGGTCAGCGCAAGCGAAGCGCGCGCACGTCACCTGGTCAGCGCGAGCGGCCGACGCCCAGCAGATAGGTGTAGAGCGCGGCGCCGGAGCCGGCGGCAACGGCGAGCTTGACGGCGAGGGGCAGGGAGGAAGGCGAGATGAAGCCCTCGATCAGGCCGGTGATGATCAGCAGGGGCACGCAGCCGAGGATGAGTAGCAGGGCGCGGCGGGCGGCCACCACGAGGGCGGCGCGGCGGGTGAGCAGGCCGGGGCGCAGGATGGCCCAGCCGAGCTGAAGCCCCGCCCCGCCCGCGATGAAGATCACGCTCAGCTCGACCACGCCGTGGGCCGCAACGAAGCCCCAGAGGTTGGCGGCGAAGTCGAAGCGCTGGGCGGCTCCGGCGACCACGCCGAGCAGCAGGCCGTTGTTTACCAGCACGTAGAGCGTGTAGATGCCGAGGGTGACGCCGCCAGCGAAGGCGCGGAAGGCCACGCCGATGTTGTTGGTCATGATCTCGGCGGACGAGCTGGCCTGCCCCTCCTCGTTGATGCGCAGCCACCACTCCTCGCCGGCCTGCACCTGCTCGACGATCTGCTCGGCGCCGGGCACGAGGGCGCCCGCGAGCGCCGGATCGTTGTAGGTGGCGATGAAGGCGGCGATGGCGGGCAGCATAAACATGAGGAAGGCAGCGAGGGTTGCGGGCCAGGTGGCGCGGAAGGCACGCGGGAAGTCGCGGGCGAAGAAGGCGCCAACACGGGCCGCCCCGCCAGCGCCGCTCTCGCGGTAGACGGCGCCGTGGCCGCGGGCGACGAGGGCGTTGAGGAAGCTGATCACGGCGTGGCCCGGCAGGTCGCGCCGGGCCACGGCGAGGTCGGCGGCGGCCTGGCGATAGAGGCGCCCAAGCTCGCGCAGCTCGTCGGCGGAGAGGCCAGAGACGCCAGCGCCGGCCCGCGTGAGCAGCTTGTCGAGGCGCTCCCAGGCTGTGCGGCGGCGGGCGATAAAGTCGTCGGGGCGCATGAAGTGTCCGCAGATTACGCAGATTACGCAGATGGTAGCGCACCCCACCGCGCTAGATTCGGAAATGGGCCGGAAATCTGCGCAATCTGCGGATGATTACTGGGCTAGCTGAGGCGGATCGTGGTGCCGATGGTGAGCGGCGCGTCGCCGAGGGCGGCAGCGAGGTTGCCAGGGGCTGGGCCGATCAGGCGCACCTCCAGGTCGGGGATGCGCTGGACGAGGCGCCACATCAGCGCGAGCTTGCTGCGCATGCCGCCGGTGACATCGACGGCGTGGGAGCCGGAGGCGCCGTGAAGCACCGCGTCGAGGTTGGCGGCGGTGATCAGCGGCACGCGCTCGGCGTCGGGGTGCGCGCGCGGGTCGGCGCTGTAAACGGCATCCTCCCCAACGAGGATGATGCGTGCGGGCCGCAGCTCGGTGGCCTCGGCGAGGAAGGCGAGCAGAGCCTCGGTGGAGATGATCGCGCTGCCCTGGGCGGAGTCGAAGGCGACATCGCCGTGTATGACGGGGACGAGACCGTGGCGCAGGGCCAGGGCCAGCGGGGCAGTGTCCCAGCTGCTGATGGCGCCGCCGCTGGCCTGGAGGCTGGCGGAGGGCTGGAGCGCGAGGGCGGGCACGCCAGCCGCGAGCAGGGCGTCGACCACGATGCGGTTGAGGCGCAGGGCGGCCCCCGCGGTGAGCGCAAAGCCGGTGTAGTCGCTGCCGGGGGGGAGGCCGCGATGCACGCCGTAGCGGGCGGCGTAGTGGTGGCCGAAGGAGCCGCTGCCGTGGCCAAGGATGAGGCGCAGGGCTGGGCGGGCGGTGCGCGCGGCGGCGAGCTCGGCGGCGAGGCGCGCGATCAGCGGGGCGTCGGCGGCCTCGCGGCCGGCCTTGTCGGTGATCACGGAGCCGCCAAGCTTGATGAACGTGTACATAGGAGACGGTAGACGGTAGACGGTAGACGGTAGACGTGGCCTGCTACCGTCCACCGTCCATCGTCCACCGTCGTGCGAAGCGCTAGTTCGGAAAGAGCAGCAGCACGCTCAGCACGGTGATGCCCCAGAGCAGCACGCTGCCGGCGAGGGGCAAGTCTTTGAGGATGAGCTCGTCGGGGGCGCCGCCCTCGCCGCGCTGGTAGATCAGGTAGAGATAGCGGAAGATGGCGTAGATCACGAAGGGGATCGTGATCATCAGCATAGGGTACGGCTCCTGGGGCGCCACAGGGGCCAGGAAGGCCGTGATGCTGTAGGCCATCACGATGCTCGCTGTAACGATCGACATCATCTGGTCGAGCATTGGCACAGAGTATTCCTGGAGGATGCGGCGGTGCTCGCCCGCGCCGCCCTCCAGCAGCGTGAGCTCGTGGCGGCGCTTGCCGATGCCGAGGAAGAGCGCCAGGAGCAGCATGCAGAGCAGCAGCCAGGGTGTGATGGCGACATCGATCACGGCGGCGCCGCCGACGGCGCGCAGCACGAAGCCCGCCGCGAGCACGAGGATGTCCATGATCACGACATTTTTGAGCCAGTAGGTGTAGAGGAAGCCCTGGATCACCACATAGGCCACGAGGACGGCCAGGAAGCCGAGGTTGGAGTTGAGGAAATAAGCCAGCGGGATCACGGCGAGGATCAGGACGCCTGCGGCGACCATGCCCACGGCGGGGCTGAGGCGACCGGAGGCGAAGGGGCGGTGGCGCTTCTTGGGGTGGGCGCGATCCTTCTCGATGTCAACGAGGTCGTTGACGAGATAGATCGCGCTGGCAGCCATGCAGAAGGCTACGAAGGCGCCGATGACGCGCAGCAGCGGCTCGGAGCCGACGGCGGGGTTCCAGAACTGCCAGAGCCGCTCCTCGGAGAAGGCGATTGCCGCGAAGACGAAGCTGTTCTTGACCCACTGCTTCGGGCGCATGGCCTTCAGCAGCTCGCGGGCCGGGTTGGGGCGAGTGTCTGCCACAGCGCTGAACGGGGTGCCTGACGAGAGATTACTCATATTCCCTGGCGCGGCGCGATACACCGCGGGTGAGGCTTTCCGAAGACGGCTGATTGTACTTCATGGGGTAGGGGGCGTCAATTTGTGGGCTTGCGCGCGCCGCCCTTGACAGAAGCCCTGCACCGGACGTAGACTCCGCTCTATGCACGAGCTTCTGATCGCGACGCGCAACCCCGGCAAGCTGCGCGAGTTCGCCGCCATCTTCGAAGGCCTCGGCCTGCGCCTGCGCACGCTCGACGAGCTCGGGATTCCCGACGAGGTCGAGGAGACGGGCGAGACGTTTGCGTCCAACGCTCTTTTGAAGGCCGAGGCCTACATGGCCCTGAGCGGCCTGCCCACCCTGGCCGACGACAGCGGCCTGGAGGTTGCCGCCCTGCGCGGCGCCCCCGGCGTCTACTCGGCGCGCTACGGCGGCGTAAAGGGCGAGGCCCAGCTGCGCTACTTGCTGGAGCAGATGCGCGACGTGCCCTGGCACGCGCGCCTGGCCCGCTTTGTCTGCGTGATCGCTCTGGCTCGCCCTGGCCACGCCCCGGAGCTGGCCGAGGGCACGCTGCCCGGCGTAATCGAGCTTGAGCCGAAGGGCAGTGGCGGCTTTGGGTACGACCCGCTCTTCTACCTGCTGGACGAGGACTGCACCCTGGCCGAGCTGCCCGCCGAGCGCAAGAACCAGATCAGCCACCGCGCCAACGCCGCCCGCGCCGCGCGTGAGATCCTGGCGCGCTGGGGAGCCTAGAACTTATTTTATCCGCAGATTGCGCAGATTTCCGGCCCATTTCCGGACGCTGCACTAAAGGCCGGGCAAAGCACGTGAGCGGACATCTGCGCAATCTGCGCAATCTGCGGATAGTTCAGCCATGAGTCTCTCGGTGACATCACTTGCGAGCGGCAGCAGCGGCAACGCCCTGCTGGTGCGCTGCGGCGACGCGGCGCTGCTGGTGGACTGCGGCATCCCGCTGCGCACGCTGGAGAGCCTGCTGCGCTACCAGGCCGCCGAGCCGTGCCAGATCAAGGCGCTGGTGCTGACCCACGAGCACGGCGACCACGCCTTTAGCGCCGCCGCCCTGGCCCGCCGCCACAAGGTGCCCGTGCTGCTGAACGCCGCCACCCGCGCCGCGATGGGCGCCGAGCTCGATGGGCTCCCCGTGGAGCTGCTCCCCGTGGGCGAGCTGGCCGCCGTCGGCCCCTTCGAGCTGCGCAGCTTTCGGGTGTCTCACGACGCCGCCGACCCGGTGGGGCTGCGCGTGTGCGCCGCCGGGGCCACTGTGGCCGTGGCTGTGGATCTGGGCAGCTGGAGCGACGAGACGGTGGAGAACCTGTGCGGCGCCGACCTGATCGTGGTGGAGGCGAACCACGACCGCGAGCTGCTGCGCGGCTCGCCCTATCCGTGGCCGATCCAGCAGCGCATCTTCGGCCCGCGTGGCCACCTGGACAACGTGCAGTGCGGCGAGCTGATCGCCCGCGCCTGCGGCGTGGCCGCCTGCGATGTCTGGCTGGCCCACCTCTCGCAGCAGACCAATTCGCCCAAGGTGGCCGCCGCCGGGGTGCGCCGGGTGCTCAGCCTCGCTGGGGTTACGGGCGTGCGCCTCGGCGTGCTGCCCCGCCGCTCGGCGAAGGGGCCAACGGGCGCGCCCACTTGGCGCAGCGAAGATCGCATGCTGGTGCAGCAAAGCCTTTTCTAAGTACTGAGTCGAAAGTGCTGAGTGCTGAGTCCTGTCGGTGGCAACACATGCCTTGCACTACTCAGCACTCAGCACTCAGCACTGGGCCCGGCACTCAGCACTAGGCCCGGCACTCAGCACTCAGTACTTGCCCGGCCCTCAGCACTCAGCACTCAGCACTCAGCACTATGCCCGGCACTCAGCACTAAGAGAAGAGGAGCGGATCGATGCCGATCAAGAAGATGGAGTTCATCTGGTTCAATGGCAAGCTCGTGCCCTGGGACGAGGCGCAGCTCCACGTGCTGGCCCATGTGGTCCACTATGGCAGCAGCTTCTTTGAGGGTGTGCGCTGCTACGAGACGCCGCGCGGCACCGCGATCTTTCGGCTTACGGCCCACATGCGTCGCCTGATCGACTCGGCGCGGATCTATCGCACCGAGCTGCCCTACAGCCTGGAGCAGCTGGTGGCGGCGGTGAAGGAGACCGTGCGCGCCAACGGTCTGAAGGCTGGCTACATCCGCCCGGTGGTCTACCGGGGCTACGGCGAGATCGGCGTGAACCCGCTGAACAACCCGGTGGAGCTGGCGATCGCCACGATCGAGTGGGGCAAGTATCTGGGCGCCGAGGCGATGGAGCAGGGCGTGGATGTCTGCGTCTCCTCGTGGAACCGCTTCGCGCCGAACACCATGCCGGCCATGGCGAAGGCGGGCGGCAACTACATGAACTCGCAGCTGATCAAGATGGAGGCGCTTGCCAACGGCTACGCCGAGGGGATCGCCCTGGACACCAACGGCCAGGTGAGCGAGGGCAGCGGCGAGAACCTGTTCCTGGTGCGTGACGGCGTGGCCTACACGCCGCCGGCGGGCGCCTCGATCCTCAGCGGGATCACGCGTGACACGGTGATCACGCTGCTGGGCGAGCTTGGGGTGGAGCTGCGCCAGCAGGTGATGCCGCGCGAGATGCTGTATGTGGCCGACGAGCTGTTTTTTACGGGCACGGCCGCCGAGGTGACGCCGATCCGCTCGGTTGATCGCATGACTGTGGGCAAGGGACGGCGCGGGCCAGTGACCAGCGCGGTGCAGGCGGCCTTCTTTGAGGTGGTGCAGGGCGAGCGCGAGGATCGCTACGGCTGGTTGGAGTATGCCGAGCTGTAGTAGGGGTTGGCCACGGCCAACCCTGGCTATTGCGTGGCCTGGGGCGATGGGCTATAATGCCGCCGGTTAGTAGACCCGCTGGAAAAGGAAAGAGGCCGGCGTCCGGGAAGGACACTGGCCTCTGGTGCGGAAGGGTTTGCGAGGATGTTAGCGAGGTTCCTTCACAAGCGTGCGCATGCACTGGGTGCAGATCTTAACCTGAACGCCCTTGCCATCGGGGGCCGGGAGCGTAGTCTTCTGAAGGTTCGGGCGCCACATTCGGTTGGTGCGGTTTTTAGAGAAGCTTACGTTGTGGCCAAACGAAGGCTTTTTGCCGCACATCTCACACTTCGCCATGATCGTTATACTCCGATACCCGTTGTTTCTTTTGAAGCTCCGCGAAAATATACCATATCGTGGAGTCTTTGGCAAACGTAGCAGGCTCGTGCATGGCGCAGATTAAAGTTGTTACAGACGGATCCGCTGATCTCCCACCCGACCTCGCACGTGAGCTTGGGATCGAGGTGGTGCCCCTGATCGCCCACGTAGGCGAGAAGGTCTATCGCATCGGTATTGATATCTCCGACGATCAGCTGTACGAGCTGATCTCCTCTGGCAGCGCGCGTTTCCACGTTTCCGCGCCCTCGTCGGCGGTGATCGAGCAGGTGTATCGCGGGCTGATCGGCGATGTTGATCATGTCTGCTCGATCCATCTTGGCACGCGGCTCGGCAATATCTACGCCAACGCGGCCCTCGCACGCTCGCGCCTGCCCGCCAGCACCACGAAGGTAGAGCTGATCGATAGTAAGTCGGCCTCGACGGGCATGGGCTCGGTGGTGCTTGCGGCCGCCCACGCCGTGCGTGCGGGCGCCACCCCTGATCAGGTGAGCCGCATGGTTCACGCGATGATCCGCCACACGCACGCGGCCTTCTTCGTGGACACGATGGAGCATCTGGAGGCGAGCGGTCGCCTGACGATCGCCGGGGCGGTGCTTGGCTCGATGCAGCGCATCAAGCCGCTGATGATCCTTGACGAGGGTGAGATTGTGCCCTACGAGCGCACGCGCACGCGCGCCAAGGCGATCGAGGGGCTGTTCACGTTTATCGAGGATTTTCCGCGCGTGCAGGAGGTGATCGTGCAGTACGCCACCACGCCCGAGGATGTGGAGAAGCTGCTCGAAAAGGTCGATCCGATCTTCCCACGCGGCCGCGTGCAGATCGCCCGCTTCGGCCCCGCCGTGGCCGCCCATCTCGGCTCTGGCGCCATGGGCGTGACGGTGTACGAGGGGATCGACGAGGAATAGACGGTAGACGGTGGACGGTGGACGGTGGCCCGGCCGTAAAGTCCTGAAGGCTGTGCTGCTACCGTCTACCGTCTGTCGTCCACCGTCCAGAGCTATGCAGGATAAAGAGCACATCATCGGCCTTGGCAAGGCTTTGGCTGCCGAGCAGCGCGGCGGCTACGCCGATGGCGCCGTGGCGGGGGGGATCGAGCGCTTTCTGGCCGCGTGGAGCGCCCAGGCGAATGGGGCGCTCGCCCAGCCACCTGTGCAGGCCGTGCTTATGCTGCTGGCCGACTATGGCGCCCAGAGCGTGATCGAGCGCCGCGCGCGCCTCGGCCAGGCGCTTGCCGGGCTGCGCGGCATGTTTCGTGAGCCGACGGCCAGTAGCTCCGGGCCGGGCGATGGCCTGCTTGCCACGCCCGCCACAGCTGCGAAGCCTGCCGTCAAGAAAGCAGCAGCTACAGCGAAACTGCCCGAGATCACGAAGCTGGCGAGCGCGCTTACGCCCGCCGATCCCGTGGAGTCCGTGCCGGGGATCGGGCGCGCCAACGCCAACTCGTTTAAGCGCCTTGGGCTCAAGACCGTCCACGATATTCTCTACCATTTCCCACACCGCTACGACGATCTCTCGCGCCAGAAGCAGATCGCCGACCTTGTGGCGGGCGCAATCGAGACGATCACCGCCGAGGTGACGGATGTGCGCACGGTTGGCGGTGGCCCGCGCACCCGCGTGGAGGTGACGTTCAGCGACGAGAGCGGGTCGATCAAGGCAGTGTTCTTTAACCAGCCCTGGCTGCCGAAGCAGCTCTTCACGGGCCGCATGGTGGTGGTGAGCGGCAAGGTGGGCGCCTACCAGGGCCTGCGCCAGTTGGCGAGCCCCACCTGGGAGCCGTTTGTGCCCGATGGCGACATGGTGCATACGGGCCGTCTGGTGCCGGTGCATCCGCTCACCAAAGGCCTGCACGAGAAGAACGCCCGCAAGGTGATCAAGCAGGTGGTAGACGCGGTGACGCCCAGGGTGGCCGACCATCTGCCCGATCCCACCCGCGCCCGCGTGGGGCTGCTGCCGCTTGGCCAGGCCCTCAGCCAGATCCACTACCCCGACACGCCGGAGCAGCTGGAGCGCGCCCGTATGCGCCTCGGCTTCGACGAGTTTCTGTTTATCCAGCTGGGCGTGGTGCAGCGCAAGCTGCTCTGGCAGGGCGAGCTCGGCTACGCCATGCGGCTGCTCCCCGAGCTACACGGTGAGCTTCAGGCGCAGCTGCCCTTCAGCCTAACGGGGGCGCAGCAGCGCTCGATCGGCGAGATCTTCGCCGACATGGGCCGCCCCATCCCGATGGCCCGGCTGCTCCAGGGCGATGTGGGCTCGGGCAAGACGGTGGTGGCCGCCGCCGCGCTGGTGCAGGCGATTGGCAACGGCTTCCAGGGCGCGATGATGGCCCCTACCGAGATCCTCGCCGAGCAGCACTACAAGGGCCTGAAGAAGCTTCTGAGTAAGGTGCCGGTGCCGCGTGCCGCCAAAGCCGCCGCCGAGGGCGAGAGCTGGCAGGATCGGCTCGACCCGGAGGAGGCCGCGCGCCTGGCCGAGATCAAGGCGCTGCTCGGCATGACGGTGGAGGACGATATGGGCGGCGCCGGGGTGCGCGTGGCGCTGCTCACTGGCAGCCTTGGTGCCAAGGAGCGCCGCCGCGTGCTGGAGGCGATCGCCAAGGGCGAGGTCGATCTGGTGGTCGGCACGCACGCCCTGATCACCGAGAGCGTGCGCTTCAGCTCGCTTGGGCTAGTGGTGGTGGACGAGCAGCATCGCTTTGGGGTGGAGCAGCGCCAGCGCCTGCGCGACAAAGGCTTCAACCCGCATCTGCTGGTGATGACGGCCACGCCCATCCCGCGCACGCTCACGCTAACGATCTATGGCGACCTCGACACGTCGGTGCTAGACGAGCTGCCCCCCGGCCGCCAGGTGATCCGCACGCGCTGGGTGCGCAAGACCGACCGCGCAAAGACGTATCGCCACATCCGCCGCGAGATCGAGAAGGGCCGCCAGGCCTTTGTGATCTGTCCGCTGGTGGAGGAGAGCGACAAGATCGACCTGCCCTCTGCGGAGGAGATGTACGAGAAGCTGCAAAGTGAGATCTTCCCCGACCTGCGGGTGAGCCTGCTGCACGGGCGCATGCTGCCGCGCGAGAAGGACGAGGTGATGGTGGCCTTCCGCGAGCGGCTGTTCGACATCCTCGTGGCCACCGCCGTGATCGAGGTTGGCATCGATATCCCGAACGCCAGCACGATCGCGATCGAGGGCGCCGAGCGCTTTGGGCTGGCCCAGCTGCACCAGTTTCGCGGGCGGGTGGGGCGCGGTGTACACCAGAGCTTCTGCATCCTTGTGTCCGACAAAGACGACAACGAGGTGACGAAGCAGCGCCTGGAGGCGATGGAGCAGACCACCGACGGCTTCAAGCTGGCCGAGATCGACTTGCTGCTGCGCGGCCCCGGCGAGTTTTTTGGCACGCGCCAGAGTGGCACGCCTGATCTGAAGATCGCCCAGCTGGCCGACACGCGGCTGCTCCACGCCGCACGCGTGGAGGCCGAGCTGCTGCTGGCCGACGACCCGCAGCTCGCCAAGCCCGAGCACGCCTCGCTTAAGCAGAAGGTAGATGCGTTCTGGGCTGAGTCTACCAAGGCGGGCTAGCTTGACCGGGTGACACGGTGATACGGTGACCGGGTGAACGGGTGACATCCATCTCCGGTGAGAGGTGTCACCGTGTCACCTGGTCAGCGCGAGCGCAGCAAGCGCACGGTCACCGTGTCACCTGATCAGCGAAGGAGCGATGATGCTCTACATAACGCTCCCGGCGCTGCCAGGCGGGGCGGCGCGGGTGTTGCGCTGGCTGGTGGCGGAGGGGACGGCGGTGAAGCAGGGCGCCCCGCTGGCGATTGTGCTCACGGGGCGCGCTGAGCTGTTGCTGCCCGCGCCTGCGGCTGGAACGCTACGCGAGCCCGTTGCGGAGGGTGCGAGCGTGGCGCCGGGCGAGGTGCTGGGGCGGCTTGTGCCGACGACCGACGACCGACGACCGACGACTGACGACTGCGATCAAGTTAGCGACAGAGTGTTCGTCACACCGCTTGCGCGCAGTATCGCCAAAGCCCACGGGATCGCGCTTACGCTCGTCGCTGGCAGCGGTGCCGGTGGCCGTATCCTCGCCGCAGACGTACGCGCCGCATTGTCTGTTGACGGTAGACGATGGACGGTGGACGGTGCCAGACCCTACCGTCTACCGTCCACGGTCTACCGTCCAGAAGACGGTGCCGGACCCTACCGTCTACTGTCTACCGTCTACCGTCCAGAACTGGCACTTGACGTTCAAAGAGCTGTACCAGCCCCGCTCGCCAGCGCCACCTTCGAGCTAGACGCGAGCGCGACCCTGGCGCGGATGGCGGCGCTGCGCGAGGGGTTTGCGCTGCTGCGGCTGCCGCTGAGCTTTGGCGCTTGTGTGGTGGAGGCGGTGGCGGCGCTGCTGCCGGCCCACCCGCTGCTGAACGCCCGCTGGGACGAGCAGGCGCTGGTGCTGCGGCGCCGGGTGCATCTGGCGCTGGGCGAGGGCGGCGAGGCGGGCCTGTGCTGGAGTCTGGTTCGCGACGCGGGCGATCTGACGCTGCGCGGGGTGGCGCGAGCCCTGGCGACGCGGGGCGGCGAGCAGACCGAGGCCGCAACATTTGCGGTGGTGAGTATGGCGACTGGCACCGCGTGGCACAGCGCCCACCCGCCACTGCCTCAGACTGCGGCGGCCCTGAGCGTGGGCCAGCCAGTGCAGCAGGCCGTGGCTGTGGGCGAGCATATGGCCATGCGACCTATGGCGAGTCTCACGCTTTGCTACGATGCTCGTGTGGTCGATCATCAGGGCGCTGCGCGCTTTCTGTCCGCGCTTTGTGGCGTGCTGGCGGGCGGCTGAGTGGTATAATTGGCCCACAAGACGGGACAAACCTCACGCCGGACGAAACAAGTGCGCGAAAAGCGGCTAAAGGGAGAGCAGGCATGACGATGAGCACGCGCCCGCGGATCGGTGTGCTGACCAGCGGCGGCGACGCCCCCGGTCTGAACGCAGTGATCCGTGCGGTAGTCAAGTCGGCGTCGGGGCTTGGCTGGGAGGTGCTAGGGATCGAGTACGGCTTCGAGGGGCTGATCGGCGAGCGCTCGTACCGTGTGCTGGCCAACGCCGACGTGCAGGGGCTACTGCCGCGCGGTGGCACGATCTTGCGCACCACGAACAAGGGGCATTTCGGCCCGCACCAGCCTAATCTGGCCCCTGAAGACGACCCATACGTGCAGGCGGTGGCCGCGATCAAGGATCTAGGCCTCAGAGGCCTGATTACAATCGGCGGCGAGGGCACGCAGCGCATTGCGATGGAGCTGTATAAGCTGGGCGCGCCCGTGATCGGTGTGCCGAAGACGATCGACAACGACTTGGCGGGCACCGACCGCACCTTCGGCTTCGACACGGCGCTACAGGTTGCCACCGACGCGATCGACCGCCTGCATACCACCGCCGCCAGCCACAACCGCATGATGGTGCTGGAGGTAATGGGCCGCCACACAGGCTGGATCGCGCTCCATGCCGGGATCGGCGGCGGCGCCGACATTATTCTCATTCCCGAGATTCCCTTCAGCATGGAGAGCATCGCCAAAAAGGTGAAGGAGCGCGAGGCTTCTGGCAGCACCTTCAGCATCATCGTGGTTGCCGAGGGCGCGCGGCCAAGCGGCGGCAGCGAGATGTACATCGCCGACGGGCGCCTCGGCGGCGTGGGCCACTATGTCGGCAGCATGCTGGAGGAGATGACGGGCAAGGAAACGCGGGTGGTGGTGCTTGGCCACTTGCAGCGCGGCGGCTCGCCCTCGCCGTACGACCGCCTGCTCTCCACGCGCTACGGCACCGCCGCCGTGAAGGCGATTGCCGAGGGTGTGTTTGGCGAGATGGTCGCACTGCGCTCGCAGGAGATCGTCACCGTGCCGCTTGCCGAGGCCACAGGCCACCTGAAGACCGTTCGCCCCAAGAGCGATCTGGTCATCTGCGCCCGCGATCTTGGGATCAGCTTCGGCGACGAGCCATGATTGCAGTGTACAGCTCACAGGAGTTAGCAATCAGTTCACAGTTCACAGGGCCAGGATCAGTTCGAGCTGCCAGCTGATCCTGTAATCCTGGCAACTGGCAACTGATCCTGGCAACTGATCCTGAATCCTGACTCCTGACTCCTGACTCCTGACTCCTGACACATGGATACACTGCTCTGGCTCGGCTACGACGACCTCGCCCTGCCGTTCCGCGAGATCGCGGCGCTGCTGCTCTACCAACCGGCGCTGGATGCGCGCATTCTTCATGGCTACGGCAGCGTGCCACGCGGCGTGCAGGCAGTGGTGGTAACGGTCAATGGGATCTACCTCCCCGCCCGCGTCCCCTTGCCTCAGCTGCGCCGCCGCTGGGCGCTCTGGAGGAAGCAGGGGCTCGCGCAACGCGAACTGTGACGACTCCCACATGCTCCACTGTCCCCTGTTCCCTGTTCCCTGTTCCCTGTTCCCTGTTCCCCTCCCTGCTATGATCAGCTACGAGATCTCTGCCACTACCATCACCAGCGCGCCGCCAGAGCGGATCTTCGCGGTGCTCGACGACTTTGGCCGCTGGCCGACCTGGATGCCCGCGTTCGATCAGATCAGCGTAGAGCTGCCCGGCGACGCCCGGCCCGGCCCTGGCTACCGCTTCCGCCTGCGCAGCGGCCTGCTGCATACCGACATGCAGGTTGTCGACTTCACGCCCCTGGCGCGGGCCACGAGTTTCCGCATCAGCTTTCCGCCCATTACTGGCACGAACCGCTGCCGCGTGGTGCCGCTAGCCGATGGGCGCTTCCGGATCGAGCGGGTGGATAGCATCGACCTGCCGGAGCTTGTGGTGGGCCTGATCAGCGCTGCCCAGCGCGAGCGCTTCGCCCGCCTGGCCGGGGAGTTTTTACAGGCGCTGCGGCGCACCGTGGAGAGCGAGCCATGAACGATCCTGCCGACGCGCTTGCGCGGTTGGCCGCCAAGATGGACGCAACCGGCCTGCGCGTGCCGATGGCCCTGCTGCTCGACGCACTCAGCCCGCTCGACATCATCGGCAGCCAACTGGCCCGCTTTAGCCTGCCGCTCACTGGCGGCACCTCGGCTGAACCGATCGCCCTCGCCCTCGCCGACAGCGCCGGCTGGCGTGAGCTGCGCCGCCTGCTCGACGAGCCGCCCGCGCCTGCTCCGTAGTACGACACGCGCTCCTATGATACGCCCCACGGCGCCTGTGCTGGCGCTGCTGTAGCCATTTTTTGGTGTTCAAGGCCAGCTGTGCTGTTGACAAAGCGTAGTGGCTAGGTTACACTCATAACGAGGATTCGCGCCGAATCTGTAAAGAGTTGTGTCGGCGCCAACGCTCGGAGCCCGTAGCATGCTCCTCCCCCCAGAGACGATTCTTATCCTGGCTGCGTTCCTCGTAGTGGTCGCCCTAACGTGGCTGCACCACGCGCGAGTTTTGGGCGGGCGCTTCCCGAGTCGCCGCCCGCTCCCCGCCCTCGATACGCTTCGGGCTGCGCTTGGGCGTGGCGCGGAAACCGGCCAGGCCATGCATATTTCGCCTGGCGCCAGCAGCCTCGGCGCCGCCGACGGCAGCAGAGCAACTACGGCAGAACTGGTGGCCGGCCTGCTGGTTGCGGAGCGTGTGGCCGCCGAGGCCGCGCTGAACGGTGCGCCGATCCTGGTAAGCTCCGGCGATGTTGTGGCCCACCTGGCCCTGCGGGGTAGCGTGCGGCAGGCATATCAGGTAGCGGGGCAGGCCCAGGACTACGACCCGGCCCGCGTGCAGCTGCTGGCCCACCACGACGACCTTGCCTATGCCACGGGCGTCACAACGCTCCAGGGCCGCGAAGGCCTGGAGGCCAGCGCCATGATCGGTGGCTTTGGCCAGGAGTATCTGCTGATCGGCGAGGATGGCGCCCAGCGCGGCCTGCCTCAGGTGGCCGGAACCACTGGCAGCGTCGCGCTCCCGCTGATGGTGCTTACCACGGCCTCTACCTTGCTCGGTGAAGAGATCTACGCGGCCGAGGCGTACATCGCGCCGCCTGGCCCCGCCCAGGCGCGCCTGCTCACCCAGGATGCGCTGCGCACGGGCGTGATCGCGCTCCTGATCGGTGGCTTCATCTACGCGCTTGTTCAGCCCGCCCTGGGGTTGCCGCCACTGCCCGGATTGTAGAGCGCTATGCTACTGCGCGACCCGAAACGCCTGCTCGCCGTGATGATCGCCGGGGTCGCCGGCCTGATCGTGCTGCTAGATTTTGCCGGCGCCGGCGGGGCGTTCGCGCCGTTGGCGCGCGGGCTGGTGGATTGGGCCGCCGTGATTACCTCGATCGGCTTGCTGCTCGGGATTGTGAGCGTGGTTGGCGCCCATGTGGCGCGGGTGCGCGCCCGCAGGCCCGACTGGGCCTACAGCCTGATTTTGATCCTGGCGATGCTGGCGGTCATTGTGGCCGGGATCTTCTTCCCGCTGCCGGGCGGCGGCGGCTTTGTGCTGCCGCGCAGCCTCGCCGAGATCCCCATCCGTACGCTGTTCCGCGTGGTCTACGAGCCGCTTGCGAGCAGCCTGCTCGCCCTGCTGGCCTTCTTCAGCCTCAGCGCCGCCCTGCGCGCCCTTGGCCGCGGCAGCCTAGAGGCAGCCGTAATCGTCGCCGTGGCCGCGCTGGTGCTCGTTACCCAGTTGCCACCCATCGCCGCCCTGCCGGGCGTGGGGGCAACCATGCAGTGGCTCAACGACTATGTGGCCCTTGCTGGCGCCCGTGGCCTGCTGCTTGGCGCCGCGATTGGTGCGCTGGTCGCTGGCGTGCGCGTGCTGATCGGCTTCGACACACCCTACATTGATCGCTGACTATGGAACATCTGCCGCTCTGGCTCCGCAATCTGCCGCTCCCCGCTCGGCCCGCAAGCTCCGCCGACAGCAGCGCGGGTAGCGAGATGCCCGACTGGCTGCGCGAGCTGCAAAGTGAGGTCGACGCTAGTTCGGAGCTTCCCTTCGACACGAGGGCTGCCGCTGGCGCGCCCGACTGGCTGGCCAATCTGGAGGGCGATGCGTCCACTGCGAACCAGGCCGCGCCGCCCGCTAGCAGCGAGCCGCCCGCCCGCCCGCAGCCCTTTGGCGCAACCTCGTGGCTGGCAAGCCTTGGCGCCAGCGATGTAGCGCCCGCCGACCGCGCTGCGCCTGAGCCCCCGAAGGCCCAGGACGCCGATCAGCAGACCAGTACGACCTCACGCGTGCGCATGCCGGTTGGCGCCACCGACTGGCTGCGCAGCATTGGGCAGGACCCTGATCGCAAGTCGGAGCCGATCTCCGAGCCGCTCTCAGCCTCGGAGGACAGCGGCGTGCCCGAGTGGCTGCGCGACCTTTCCGCCGATGAGGTCGCCCGTGCGGTCGAGGCCGAGCTTCCGGACTCGCAGCCCCGCTTCGACCCGCAGGCCCCTGGCTGGCTGGCCGACGATGGTCGCATGCCCGACGCTAGCACCGTCTCGGCGAACTGGGCGCGGCGTGAGCCGCAAGCCGACACTGCCAGCGATGATGTGCCTGAGTGGCTGCGCGATGTGGCCGAGCGTGAGGGCTCGGAGCCGCCGCAGCTGGAGCAGCCCGACGCAAGGCAGCCCGAGCACGAAGCGCTGACAAATCTTGCTGGTGGTGCAGAGGTGCCGGCGTGGCTGCGCGATCTTGGCGAGCCGCCTGAGGCTGAGCCGCCCGCCCGCGCTGCCGCGCCGGACTGGTTGAGCGCGGCCGACGAGCAGCCCGCCTCGTCCTGGGATGCTCCCGCCACACAGGATGACGAGGTACCGGGGTGGCTGCGCGAGTCGGAGCAGAGCCCGCCGCCCCAGGCGCCCGCGCCGCGCGCCGCGCGCGAAGAGGAGGAGATGCCGGCGTGGCTGCGCGAGGCGGAGCAGAGCCCACCGCCCCAGGCGCCCGCGCCGCGCGCCGCGCGCGAAGAGGGGGATATGCCAGCGTGGCTGCGCGAGGCGGAGCAGAGCCCACCAGCGCCTACGGCAGGTGAGCCTGAGGCACCCACCTGGCTGCGCGACGCCATCGCGGAGCGCCAGGGCGCCGCCTCTCTCGCCACGCCCCCTGACAGCGACATGCCCGCCTGGCTGATGGAAGAGGCTGCGCTGCCCCCCGCAGCATTGCCACTTGCGCCGCCGCCTAAGCCGCGCCCCGCGAGTGATCTACCGGCGTGGCTGGCGGCTGAAGCGCCAGCGGAGGAGCTCAGGCAGCCGTCTGCGTCAACTAGCGGCGACGCCGGCCTGCCCTCGTGGCTGCGTGGCGTGGCCGACGAGCCGCCTGTAGCGCCGCCCATCGCCCGCGCCGAGCCACCGTGGCGTCCGTCGCCCGTGGCCGAGGAAGGCGAGAGCAATAGCTTTCTTAAAGGCGCCGAGCTGCCGAGCTGGCTGCGCGTGTCCGCGCCGGAGCTGCCGACAGAAAGCCCCGAGGGCCAGCAGCTGGATTGGCTGCGCCGCCTGGGCAGTGCTGAGCAGGAAGAGGAGGCCGAACCTGGCGCCTCTGTGGCTGCGATTGTGCGGCCGCAGCGCTTAGAGTATCAGCGCAGCCCCGATCAGCTAGAGGCCATCGCGCTGCTGCGTAGCCTCACACGCTCCCCCTATCCGGCCCCAGTTGCGGCTCCCACCCCTGTGCCGAAGACATGGCTAGAGCGGATCGGACTCGACCGCATCCTGTATGCGCTGTTCGCCCTAGCGCTGGTGCTGGGCCTGCTCTTCCCGCAGCTCACGGCACCCTTCCAGACAGTGGCGCCCACGGCGCCCGGCGCAGCTGAGCTTGGCGCCCTGCTCGATGGCCTGGGCAGCGAGGATGTGGTGCTAGTGGCCTATGAGTGGGCCGCCCAGCGCAGCGGCGAGCTGCGTCCGCTCGAAGACGCCGCTCTGCGGCGTCTGATCGCCAACAAGACCAAGCTCATTCTTGTGAGCACCGATATGCAGGGCACGCTGCTGGCCTTCGATCTGCGTGAGCCGCTGCGGGCCGCCGGCTATAACCTTGACCCTAACGGCCAGGTGTTTGGCGGGCGCGACTATGTGCTGCTCGGCTATCGCCCCGGCGGCGAGCTGGCGCTGCGCAGCCTGGCACAAGATCTGCGCGGCGAGCTGGCCTCCGACTTCGAGGGCCGCGATGCGACCAAGGGCTTGCTGGCGACCAACCTGGACGGGACGCCGCGCATCAGTGGGCTCCAGGATCTTAGCCTGATCCTGGTGCTGGCCGACCAGCCTCAGGATGTGCAGGCCTGGATGGAGCAGATCAGGAGTGCCGCGCGCGATGTGCCGATCGCCTTTGTGCTTCCCGAAGAGACGCAGCCGGTGGCGCAGCCGTACTTGCGCCTGCCGGGGGTCTACCATGTGTCGGGGCAGCAGGGCGCCCTGGCGCTGCTCGCCGCACAGGGTCTGGCTGAGCCGGGCGTGATCGCGCGGGCTTCCGGCGCGCTCTGGTACGCGGTGCTCATCTTCCTTGTGCTGCTGCTGCTGGGGGCGCTTGTGGCTACAGCGACACGTTCGCGCTCCAGAGGAGGTTCGGCGTGAGCCTCGAAGCCCTGATCGGCGGCCTGATTGCGGTTCTGCTCACGCTGCTGGTCTTCAGCCGGCTACTCGGCGACAACCCGGCCTTCCGCGTGGTGCAATATCTCTTTGTGGGCACCTCGCTCGGCTACGCCTTTGTGGTGGTCTACCACCAGGTGCTGCGGCCGAACGCCATCGTGATGGCCGGAAGCCTTGCGAATCCCGCGCAGCTTACGTTCCTGCTTGTGCCCTGGGTGCTTGGGCTGCTGCTGCTCGCACGGCTCACCCGGCGCCAGCAGCTCTCGTGGGTCGCCAACGTTCCGCTGGCCTTGCTGTTCGGCATCGGCACGGCCCTGGCCGTGGGCGGCGCGCTCAAGGGCACCCTTGTGCCGCAGCTGCTCGACAGCGCCAAGCCCGTGGGCGGCGGCCCGCTCCAGATCCTGGGGTCGGTGCTGCTTGTACTCGGCGTAGTGCTCACGCTCTGCTACTTCTACTTCACGGTGCCGCGCACCACGGCGGGCGGGAGCGTGGTGGCGTTCGGGGCGCGGATCGGGCGCTGGCTGCTGATGGTCGCCTTCGGCTTCTTCTTCGCCGGGGCGCTGCTTAGCTACATCACGGCGCTGAACGCGCGCATCGAGTTCATTCTTGCGTGGTTCCGAGCGCCGCTCGGATAATACACTTCGGCGTCCATAACTCGACGGTTTGAAGTGGGCTTGAGCCCGCCACAATGCGGCGTTCGTCGTAGGCGAACCTACGCTTTAGCGTACTAGAGGATCTATGGCAGAGACACTGGGCGCGCTGCTGGTGGCCGAGATCGGCAGCCTGTTCACGCGGGTGACGCTGATCGACCAGGTGGACGGCGAGAGCCGTATGGTCGGCCACGCGGAGACCACAAGCAGCGTCGAGGCGCCGTACCAGAACGCGCTCTACGGCATTCTGGAGGCGACCGCCCAGATCTCCGAGCTCACCGGACGCCAGCTGATCCGTGACGGCCAGCTGCTGATGCCCCAGAGCGGCGAGCGCGACGGCGTGAATCAGCTTGTGGCCATCACCAGCGCGGCCGGTACGATGGCCCTAGTGATCACCGCCATCGCGAGCGATGTGTCGGCCCGCAGCGCCACCCACGCTAGCCGCGCTACCTACACCGCGCTGCTTCAGACCGTAACGCTCGACGACGCCGCCGAGCAGGTGGCGCTCGGCCCCGCCGATAGCTCGTGGATCGAACGCCAGGTGGAGACGCTGCTTACGCTGCGGCCCGACGCCGTGCTGATCGCGGGCGGCCTAGAGCGCGGCGCTGTGGATGCTGTGAACCGGCTGGCCCATATTGTGGCCCTTACGGCCCCGAGCAACGGCGTGGATGAGAGCAGCCAGCAGCGCCAGAAGGTGCTTGCGCGCCCCGTGATCTACGCCGGTAACAGCATGGCGCGCGAGCGGGTGGTGGCCGCGCTCTCGGACCGCTCTGAGATCTCGGTCGTGGACAATCTGCGCCCTTCACTGGAGCTAGCCAACCTCGACCCGGCCCGCCAGGAGCTGTCCCGGCTCTACGAGAAGCAGATCCTGCCGCGCCTGCCCGGCATCGCCGCGCTGCGCCGCCTGGGGCGCGCCCCCGTTCGCACCGTCTGCGATGTCGAAGGCCTGATGACGCGCTTCCTGGCCGAGCGCACCGGGCGCCGCGTGCTCACCGCCGATGTGGGCGCGAGCGCCACGGCCCTCTTCTACGCCGCCCCCGGCCGCTACCACCCCGCCGTGCTCGGCACTACCGGCGTGGTCTACGGCCTCACGGAGTTGCTGGCGACAGTGGGCGCCCATGGGATCAGGCGCTGGCTGCCCTTCGCCATCGGCGAGCGGGCGCTCACCGAGCGGCTGCTGAACCGGGTGCTGCGCCCGCAGACCCTGCCGGCCGACCGCGAGGATCTCTACATCGAGCACGCCCTCACCCGCGAGGCGCTGCGAGCCGGCTACAAGGCGCTACGCGACGAGGCCGACGTAAGCGACTACGACTGGCTCGTAGCCTGCGGCGGAACGCTCGCCCACGCGCCGCAGCCCGGCCTGGCGCTGCTGACGATCCTGGACGGCCTGGAGCCCGCCGGTGCCAACGACCAGCCTATCTTCGATGTTTACCTCGACGTGCTCGGGCTGCTGCCGGTGGGTGGCGCGCTCGCCTCGCTTGACCCAGACGCCGCTGTGACGGTGGTGGACCGCGATCTGCTGCGCAACATGCCGCTGGCGAGCGTAGTGGTGCCGCACGGCGAGGGCCGCCCTGGCGAGCTGGCCCTGGAGGTGGAGCTGAGCGTAGTTGGCGGCGGCAGCGAGCGACGCAGCGTGCGCCACGGCGAGATCCTGCGCCTCCCGCTTGCGCAAGGGCGCTTTGGGCGGCTCACGCTGCGCCCGGTGGGCGGCGTGCGGATCGGCGCGGCCGCGCCTGGCGAGGCGGTCTCGTCGGAGGGCGGCGATGTGGCGGGGAGTGCGCTGGGCGTGGTGATCGACGCGCGCGGTCGGCCGCTCGTGCTGCCAAGCGACTCGTATCAGCGACGGGCGCGCATCTGGGAGTGGCTCGTGGCCCTCGGCGCAGAGCGCGGCGCGAGCCCGTATCTCGATAAAGAGGTCGTCTCGGAGCCGATCTCGGAGCCGATCGAGGCCGCAGCCCTTGTGGGGGAGGTGCTCGCCGAGGGGCCTGCCCCGAGCGCCACGGCGGGCCGACGCATCTCGCTGGAGGAGCTGAAGGCCGAGGAGGCGCGCAAGGCGGCGCTGTCGCCAGAGGGGCCAGTCGGCGACCTCGACGCGCTGCGGCAGACGGTGGAGGCGCCCAAGCGGCGCGGGCTGTTCGGGCGGCGACGGTGACACGGTGACAGGCGCTCGCGTTGCTCGCTTGACCGGGTGACACCTATCGGCGCCGATAGGTGTCACCCGGTCTCCCGGTCTCCCGGTCTCCCGGTCTCCCGGTCTCCCGGTCACCCGGTCACCCGGTCTCCCTGTCTCGCTACGGCTCGCTGATCGTTACACCGAGGATGGCCTCGCCGAGGGTGGCGAGATCTGCGGGATTCTCGGGGTCGCGTAGGGGTATGCCGTTGACGATCTCCTGGCCGGAGACGACGCGCCCGAAGATGGTGTACTGGCCGTCAAGAAACGGGGCGGGGCCGGTGGTGATGAAGAACTGCGAGCCGGCGCTGTCCGGGTCGGAGGAGCGGGCCATGGCCACAAGGCCGGGGGCGTCGAAGGTGATCTGCTCCGAGAACTCGGCGGGGATGGAGTAGCCGGGGCCGCCGGTGCCGTCGCCAAGCGGGTCGCCGCCCTGAGCCATAAAATCGGGCAGCACGCGGTGCCATTGGAGGCCGTTGTAGAAGTTCTCGCGGGCCAGGAAGACGAAGTTGTTCACAGTCTGGGGGGCGACGTCGGGTAGCAGTTCCACGACGATGTCGCCGCGCGGCGTGGCGATGGTGGCGGTGTACTGCTTCGCCGGGTCGATGCTCATCGGGGGCGCGGCGGCGAAGCTGTAGCTACTGGCCGTGGGCTGCGTCTCGGCGGAGACGGGCGCCTGCGGGGCGGCGACGGGGCTGGCGACGGCGGCGCTGTCGGTGGCGAAGGGTGCGACAACCGTCGGCTGGACAGCGCTGTCGCCGCCGGAGCGGCGGATCAGCAGGCCGACCACGAGGCCGAGCACGACGAGCACAACGGCGGCCGATATGATGCCCGGCAGCGGGCTTGCGGGCGGGGGTGTCTGGGGT
>ENA-ORBV01005731-ORBV01005731.1-microbial-mat-metagenome-genome-assembly--contig:-NODE-5731-length-22540-cov-6.519298_pt1 | contig 22540 bp, 20 predicted proteins | sample MGYA00237777_ERZ505514 | MGnify/ENA primary metagenome ERZ505514 (study PRJEB26160, sample SAMN06269048) | microbial mat metagenome | isolation source: Oligotrophic lake microbial mat | place... | reverse complement strand
CGTCGACGCAATCCCGGTCGGGGCAGACGAGTGGTATCTGGAGCGACCGGGGTTTTCGTGGGGCGGGATCGGGGTTGCAGCGGTCTGGTACGGCGCGAGTGTCGCGCTTGGCAGACGACTGCGCAGTGCGCTGGCAGCCCGTGAACCCGATCAGATTGGCCTCATGCTGCTCGGCGATGTCGACCTCGAGCTTCACCAGGCGAGAACCCTGTTGTTTGCGGCAAGCGTCGAGGTGGACGGTGGATCGACAGCGCCCGCGGTCGTTGCCCAGCGCGTACGAAGCGCCGTCAGCCGATCAGCCGAGCGAGTGAGCCAAGCACTCGGTCATGCGCTCGGCCCTGGCCCTCTCGCCACCGACGAGGACCACTCGCGACGCATAGCCGACCTCGCGCTCTACATCCGGCAGGACCACGCCGAGCGGGACCTCGCTCGACTCGGGAAGGCGGTTCTCGACATGGACGCACCGCCGTGGTGAGCTTCGACCATGAAGATGCCGGCACTGCCGAATCGGACTGGCTGGCCAGTCCGCGTTGGCAATCCGTACCGCATCTCACGGTTGGCGCGGTGCCGAGCGTTGTGGTTATCGCTGCCCACCCCGATGACGAGACACTGGGGGCGGGTGGGCTCATCGCCCGACTGCATGCTGTAGGCGCAGTGATAACTGTCATCCTCGCCACTCGCGGCGAGCGCGCGTTCAAACGCGATATATCTGCGCAGCGGCTTGCCGAATTCCAAATCGCAGTCGAGCGTCTCGCTCCTCGTGCCCGCATCGTTGACCTCGCACTCCCGGATGCCGACCTTGGCATGTGCGCCGCTGAGCTTCGAACGGCCATTACGGGTGCCGCAATTGGGGCCGAGTTAATCATTGCCCCGTGGCGTGGCGATGGTCACGGCGACCACTCGGCCGCAGGCGAGGCCTCATCGTCGGCTGCGGTAGAAACCGGAGCACGATTACTTGAGTATCCAATCTGGCTTTGGCATTGGGCGAAGCCAAACGATGACACGGTGCCGTGGGACCGTTTCGTGCGCCTGCCGCTCGACCCAGCGACACGTCAAGCCAAGGGAGATGCTTTAGCCGCATACGCCTCGCAGACCTCCGGAGTCGACGGCGAGGCACCAATCATCCACAGCGGCATGCTGGCACACTTCACGCGCAGCTGGGAGACCTTCGTGGACACAGCGCGATGACAATCAGAACCGAGTACTTCAACGAACTGTACGCAGCCAACGACGACCCGTGGAGCTTCACGACACGGTGGTACGAGCGGCGCAAGCGGTCGCTCACGGTTGCAGCCCTGCCGCATCCTCGATACGAGCGCGCTTTCGAGATCGGATGCTCGATCGGCAACCTGACCGCCGAGCTTGCCGATCGCTGCGGCAGCCTATTGGCAGTCGACGCCGCGGCGGCAGCTGTGGCGACCGCTCGCATCCGCCTCGCTTCAGTGAGACACGTGGAGGTTGCTGTCATGAGCGTCCCCGTCGAATGGCCGGCTGGCACATTTGACCTCATCGTCATGTCAGAGATCGCCTATTACTTCGACGAGAGCGACCTTGCGGCCCTGCTTGGTGTGGCCGTCGACAGCCTGAGCCCTGCCGGAGTGCTCGTCGCATGCCACTGGCGGCATCCGGTTGCACATCACCCGCTCGACGGGAACAGGGTGCACGAACTGATTCGGGCCTCTAGAACTCTCGTGTCGGTATCGGAGTACGTCGACGCAGACATGCGCCTTGAGGTGTTCAGTGTTGCAGCAGCGCAATCGGTAGCCCAACGCGAAGGACTCGTCTGAACGCGAGAGGTCGTGAAACGTCATTAGGGGCGGTCTCGCGACCGCCCCCAATGACGCAGATTGCCGTTACCCGCGGCGAGAGCCTCGCGTGACGAGCCCATAAATCAAGAGCACGAGGATTGCCCCGCCAATGGCGAGCAGCCATGTCTCGATGGAGAAGAACCCCTCCAGGCCAATTCCAAACAGCGTGCTGCCGATGAACCCGCCGAGCAGTGCACCGACCACACCAAGAATAAGAGTGACGACCCAGCCACCCCCTTGGTTTCCTGGCAGGATCGCCTTGGCGATCGCTCCCGCAATGAGCCCAAGTACTATCCAGGCAATGATTCCCATGACGATCTCCAGTCCGTTGTATCTGGCCCCCGTATTGGGGACGACTCAAACTCAACCACAGCTTGCGAAAGCCGCTCCGGCCCCTTGAATGTGCATCCCTGGCGTGGTAGTGGTTGGACCCGCAACTCGTCCGAGTGTGTCGCTGTACTACACTCGTCACACGAGATGGCTGTGCGGCAACATCGTTGTTCAACGAGGGGTTCATTGTGGGCAAGCTGATATACGGCTCGCAGGACGCCGAGTTCGAGTTCGAAGACCGGCTGCTCGCGCACTTGCGCGTGGTGATTGTCACAAAGCTTCGCCGACGTGAAAGCTTCACGTTCACGTGGGATTTTCCGACCTCGAACGGGAGCGGCCGGATGTCGCTCTGGATGGATGCCTCAATCCCGCTGCAATTCCGGTTTTACGGTGGACGGGAGCCGGCCCTAAACCGGGCATGGATCGAATCGCTTTCTGGGATTGCTGCGAGCACTGCTGGACTCGTCGTCCTCCCGGAGCCTCAAGCGGCCGATCCGTCATCGTGAGCTGACCGCGAGCGTCCCTGCGGCTACGCGCTCTCGATTCGCACGGCGTTTCTGCCAGCTTCTTTGGCGAGATACAACTGGCGATCGGCATCCCGTAGCAAGTCGTCGAGATCGAACTGAACGCCCTCTCGCTGGAGCGCACCTCCGACACTCGCGGTGACCGGGGGGCTCACATCGAGTTGCTCGATTGCTTCTCGCAGCCGGTCGGCGATCACCGCGAGATCTTCAGTTCCGACCACAATCGTGAACAGCGCAAACTCTTCGCCGCCGAGGCGGACGAACAGATCGGAGCGCCTGGCCACTTCTGCCGCTCGTTGCGCTGTGGCAACGAGCACCCGGTCCCCGGCCTCGTGGCCATGAGTGTCGTTGATCGCCTTGAAGCGATCCAGATCGAGCATCAAGCAGCCGACGCGCTGCTGCAACTGTTCGGCGATCACGCTCAATTCGGCGACCCCCTGCAGCATCCCGCGCCGATTGATCATTCCAGTGAGCGGATCCTTCGCCGAGTCAGCGATCGCGGCGGCAGTAGTGATGGCGGCGGCCCGACGGAAACCGAATACCGCATACAGGCTGACGATGGCGACCGCCGCAAACACCGCGCCAGCCGTGGCAGGCAGCGAAGATCGCAAGGTGATCGCGATTATTCCTGACAACACTGCGAGCGAAGCGAGCAGTGCACCGGCGACGATCCGCTCGTAGGAGGCGATACCAACTGCGATACCGAGGAACACGAACGCAGAGATTGTTCCATACGGTGCCGGCTGGATCGTCAATGCAATAGTGAGCACCACGCTCATGAAGATAACCAAGCCCACTCGTACGAAGAGTTCCGAGCGTGCTCTCAGCCAACTCAGTGCCGCGCTGAAGAGCGCGCATGACACGGCCGCTATCGCTGCTACGCCCCTGACCCAGTCGGGTTCGAAGGCGGCCGCTACGCTCGCCGCTCCGAAACCGACCGCCAGGCCGCCGCCGATCAGTCGGAGCACTGCGACCTGGAGCGCAGAATGATCCATGGCTGATGGTGGCATGCTCCCTCTTCCATGAACGCGGGTGGCGAGATGGAACGCACCGCCCTCTATCATCCCAAAAATCCGCGTCCCTAGCAGTAGGGGTTGACTGTGCGCCTTAGTGGTGTAATAGGGTTCCGACTTCCGCCGCGGGCACTGCCGGTGAAAAGAGAAACCCTTGCCCAAGCTGGTAGCCGAGTGCAAGCAAAATCGCGAGCTGTGATTCCCGCTCAATGCCCTCAACGACGACCTCGAGACCGGCGCGCCTGGCAATGGTGGAGAGCTTCTCGAGATAGCGGCGGCGGTCCGGGCTTGTCTCGATGTCAGCGATCATGCTGATGTCGAGCTTGAGGGCGTCGGCGGCGAGCTCGATGAGGCGGTGTACGTCCGAGGCACCCGTGCCATAGTCATCCACCATCACAAAAACCTCCTCGCGTCTGAAGGTTTCAAGGTTCGCGCGAACCTCTTGGCGGTCGAGGTCGAAGAAGCTCTCAATGACTTCGACTCTGAGGTCTTGGCAACGGTGCTCACAGTCGACGCATATGGTGACCACGGCCTCGCTATAGGCGAACTGCTGGAGTTCGTACCCTGAGACGTTGACGCTGAGATACATCGCCTGATTGAGCTCGCGCGCCCGACGATGCCACACTGCGGCTTCGGTCATCGCGCGACGCACCACCCATTCCCCAAAAGCCGCGATGGCCCCGTTGCGCTCGAACGCGGGAATGAAGTCGCTTGGGGATACCTCGCCACGAGTCGGATGCGCCCACCGCGCGAGAGCCTCGAACCCAACGACGTCGCGAGAATTGAGCATCACGATCGGCTGGTACACCAGCCGGAATTGATCTTGCTCGAGAGCGGCTTGCACGGTGCTTCGCGGAAACTTCACGCTGAACCCTTCACGATTCTTGGATCCGCGGGGCTAGGGGACGCCCGGTAATGCTTGCAGGGTTATCGACGTAGCGCAAGCCCCACCCGAATTGATCCAGCGTGTGCCTAGAGTTGAGGCGCAAACATCAACCGGATTGGGGCGATCGCGTGCAGCGCATTCATTACTCTGGAGCTAGCCTGCTCACCGGCGACGAACTCGCTCGAGGTTTGATCGAGTACGCCCAAGTGCTGGCTGATTCGGGCGGCTCGGCCCAAGTCACCCTCCCCGTGCGCCTGAACGACGGCGGAACCGGCAGCGCAACTCTACTCATCGGCCCGTCCAGTGAGCTCGTGACTATCGCGGAGTCCAGCCCATTCGGCGAGCTGAACGCCCCAGAGGTGCTCGCTGAATGGCGAGAAGCCCTTGCGGCAGCCGACGCTGAGGCCTGAGTTCAAAACGCTGGTTCTGGTGGAGCGGCGAGATCGTTGCTCGTGCCCGGCCCTTCATGACGGGGCATGGCGAAGGCCCGTGCGATCGCTCTGACCGCTATCCATCCGGGGCTCACCATCGCCCGGCACCTCGACCGGGATGGTATCAGTCCACCCGCGGTCTCAACCGTCCGGCGCGTCACTGCCAACGCCGGCATGGTCGCCACTCAACCGAGAAAGCGACCCACGTAATCCCACCGCCGCGTTGAGGCGCACCAACCGCGCGGGACTTGGCAGTGGGACTTCCCCACTGCGCGCCCACTACGGGGTGCGGCAGAACATCGTCGGCCGGTCAGGGAAATCGCCCTCCGCACTCGTTGACCGAGCCCGCACGCACCCAGTGCGCAAAAAACAAGAGCCCGGCCAAGGGCCCGGACTCTTCCCAACTATCGACGATCTCTTGACTCATCACAGGGAGCCAACGTTGACTGGCTACCCACGGTAGGCGAATACCACCATGCTCACGCAGGTGTCGAAGGAGAGAGACTCGCCGACGGGGACGGCGTCGTCTGAGGACGAGCCCATGAGTGCGATGAAGCTATTCCCCTGCTTGCGAGCGAATCCAATGGTGCCGGTCGCGCCGTCGAGGCGGTAGGTATGGTCATCGCTCAGCGAGATGTCGAGGGATTCGGTCACGAATCGTAACTCGCGCTTCGTGAGGTCGTCGCTCGGCATGGTCAGCTGCAGTGTCATATGGGGCTCCTTGTTGTGTTCTGCAATCCAATACTCGAATGGCTCGAACCTCCGACCCGTTGACAAACGATGCGAACTGTGCAGCGGCGGTGACCCCACACAGAGCAGCTTCACTCGTTGCTGAGCGCCAATCGCTCAAGCGATCTGTCAAGCCCCGAGACGATACAGAACATACGTGACACCCTGATCGAATCAAGCACGACAACAAAAGGAGAACAGCATGGGTGTCGACGACAAGTTCAAGAATGCTGCCGATGAGGCGGCCGGCCGCGCCAAGGAAGCTGTCGGGAAGGTGACCGACAACGACCGTCTCGAAAATGAGGGCAAGCTAGACCAGGCTGGCGCCAACCTTCGCCAAGCTGGCGAGAACGTGAAGGACGCTGCACGGGATGCGCTCAAGTAGCGATCCCAAGTAAGGCCCGAGCACGAGAAGTACGAGAAGCAGGAGAAGTACAAGAAGCAGGAGAAGCACGAGAAGCACAAGAAGCAGGAGGCGGTGCCGTTGTGCGGCGCCGCCTCCTGCTTCTTCTACGCCCGATCGGCGCCCTCCGACTCAGATCTGAATGTCCGCATCGGGAAGTTGTGTACCGGACTCCACGTGGCGCTTGAAGTCATTGAGCGCAGATGAGACCGCGTGGTCCGGGACGCTGAGACCTGCACCGAGATTCTCGAGCAGCCCTTCGGGTTCCCAGTCGATCTGAACCGCGACCCTGGACTGGTCGTCGCTCAGCCGGTGGAAGGTGACAACGCCGCCGTGGTCAACATCGCCGCCTACGCTCGTCCAAGCGATGCGGTTGTCTTCGATGTCCTCTGCGATCTGGGTGTCAAACTCGCGGGTTGCCCCGGCGATGGTGACGACCCAGTGATGGTGGGTTGCGTCGATCTTGGTGACCGAGTCGACGAAGCTGAGGAAATCGCCGAACGATTCGAATTGCTGCCAGCCGCGGTACGCCTCGCTGACAGGCACTTCAACATCTACTGTTTCGACCAATTGGGCCATTGTTGCTCCTTCGGTGTCGTATGTCATACCACCGTGCCACGCCCCTCTTCGGGGGTCAAACTTAGCTGTGGCCCTTGACAACGAGCTCATTGTTCCCATGCATCAGGGGTCCGGCGCCGCGCCATCATCGTAGGCGGGCGCATGCGCCAAGACGCGGGCGCACCCGCCAAGAAACGGGTGCACCCGCCAAGAAACGGGTGCACGCGTTGATGCGAGCAAGTTCTTGCTCGACACACGCGCGAAACCCAGCAGCGACACCAATGAGTCGGATGAGGCGCTCGAGTCCTGAAACTCCGACGAGATGGCGCGAGCCATGCGACCGGATGGGAGCGAGGTCGCGCTCGACGACGTTTACAACCGCACTGCTGTAGCGACGGCGACCGCTGGCACGAATCGATGCCGAACAGCTGCCGTCAGTCGGTCACTCTGGTCACGGGACTCTGTTCGTGGCCGCTCGAGCTTTCGCCCTTCGCCGCAATCGCCCGGCCCTCGCCGCAATCGCCCGGCCCTCTCAGGCGCTATCTCGGCTTGACGGCCCCGTCGATGCCGCGGGACACCGGATCGGCGTCGATTCGAGTGGCGCTAGGACCGTTGCGACGCGGTTCTCGCTTCGGCTCGCCTGCACCGGGCGTCGGCGAGCGACGAGCCTGCTCGTTCCGTACCGGTGGATGCACGATGTGATCACGGGGGGGAGGTCGGACGGGGAAGAGCGCGAGTTCTCGGAGCTGCTCGCGGAGCTGCCGTCAGAGCTGCTCTCAGAGCTGCTCGCGAGGGATCCGGTCCCGCTTTGCGGCGCCGATCGATTGACTCGCGAGTCGCCTTGGCCGGGGCGCGGAAAAGGCGATGAGCTAAACTGGGGCCTCGTGGGAAAGTATTGGCGAGCGGCAGAGCTTCGAGCTCTGCGACGGAGCGAGGGCGGCGACGTGTCCGGGCGGCACAGCCGCACCCCGTGGTCTCTACCGGTGTTCGCGAGTTTCGTGAGTGTGGCCTTCGTTCTCGCGGCCATTGCACCACCCGCCGGCACCTCGGTTGCCGCCCCCGTAGCCGTCCCCGGTCAGACCGGGGCGGGTGTGCAGTCTCTCACCGCCACGGGTGCCCACAGCAACACGACTGCCCGTGACGGCTTCACTGTGACCAAGATCGAACCGCCAAACCCCGTTGCTCCAGCCGTCGGTGAGCCTGACCCTGGAAGCGCCCAGGCAATCGCGCTGCAGATGTTGAGCGCACGAGGGTTTGGAAGTGACCAGTTCGATTGCCTCGTTGCCCTGTGGAATCGCGAATCGCGCTGGAACGTCTACGCGCAGAACCCTTCGAGCGGTGCGTACGGCATCCCTCAGGCCTTGCCTGGCGACAAGATGGCGTCGGCCGGTGCGGATTGGGCGACCAACCCGGTCACGCAGATCGCCTGGGGACTGGGGTATATCGAAGCTCGCTATGGCAATCCTTGTGGCGCCTGGGGGCACTCGGAAGAGAAGAACTGGTACTGAGCCTCGAGCCGGTGCTGCACTCGAGCCGGGTCTCCGAGACGCGAGCACCGAACCTAAGCTGGATGCATGCCTCGTTCTAACCGACCGCGCAGCCGTCGCGGCGAGCCTGAAGAGGCTCCTGAAGTGGATCTGGCGCGAGCGCTCATTGGCCGCGCTCGCACCGAGTCCAAGCGGGACGGGCTGTGGTCCGTGCAAGCGGTGGCCGCGGCATCCGCAGTCAAGGTCTACAGTTGCCCCGGTTGCGTCGTGTCAATCTCTCCCAGCACCGCGCACGTCGTTGCGTGGCGGGCCGACGGCCTGATGGGCGAGGCAGACGACCTTGCAGCACGGCGACACTGGCACGCCCACTGCTGGAAGATCAAGCCATGACGGTGACGCCGAAACCGGCATCGGCGCCGATACCAATTCGAGGTGGCACCCAGTTGCCGGCGCTCCGCGAGGACATCGAACTGAGGACGGTTGACGGGCTGACGCTCGTCGGTGAGCTCGCGATGCCGCTGTCCGGCGCTCCCGTCGCAACTCTCGTTGCACTGCACCCACTGCCGACGGCTGGCGGGTACATGGATTCGCACATCATTCGCAAGGCGGCGGCGAGACTGCCGGCGCTCGCTGACATCGCTGTGCTTCGCTTCAACTTTCGTGGAGTCACGTCCCCGCGAGGAACCTCCGACGGCAGCTTCGGCGAGGGAATCGAAGAGCAGCACGACCTGCGGGCAGCGATGGATTTTGTGATCGCGCGAGGTCTGCCGCGACCGTGGTTGCTTGGCTGGTCGTTCGGCAGCGAGGTTGCGATCAAGTACGGCCTGCGGCATCCGATCGAAGGAGCGATCTTGATCTCGCCGCCTCTCCATCGCGCGACCGAGGACGAACTGGCCGCGTGGGCCGACAACTCACGCCGACTTGTTGCCGTTATTCCCGAGTTGGATGACTACTTGCGGCCAGCAGAGGCTGCTCAGCGATTCGCGGTGGTACCGGATGTCGAACTCGTCGCCGTCGAAGGTGGAACGCACTTGTGGGTCGGTGAGAACCAGACCTACCGAGTGCTTACCGAAATCGTCACTCGGCTGAACTCTCACGCGCTTCCGCTGCCACGAGAGTACGTTGCCTAAGGGGCGGGCCTACAGCTCGTTCTGGCGCGGGATGAGCACTTGGTTGATCACGAGCAGGATGGCCGCCGCAACCGGGATTGCGACAAGCGCTCCAAGAATGCCCAACAGGGTTCCACCGGCGACTGCCGCGATCACGACCACCGCGCCCGGGATCTTGACCGCTTGCGCCATCACCCGAGGGCTGAACACGTAGGCCTCGATCTGCATATACACGAGGTAGTACGCCGCAACCCAGATCACTGCCGGTGATCCATCAAAGGCCAATACGATGAGACTGATGATGACCGAACCGGAGATCGTGCCGACGAGCGGGATCGTTGAGCCAAGGAATGCGATGAAGGCAAGGAGAAGCGAGTAGCTGATTGGCACACCGATCAGGGGCAGGAATAGGGTCAGATAGATGAATGACAGCACGCCGTTGATGGCAGCGAGCGAGCCCTGACCGATGACATAGCGACCGACCGCGCTGCTGATTTGCTCGGCGAGCCCGATGAAGCTTTCGCGCTTCGACGCGGGAACCAATCGGTAGATGCCGCGCTTCAGGTTTGCTAGGGATGCGACGAAGTAGATCGTGAGGATGACGACGATGGTCGCACCAGTCACTCCGGTGGCGATGCCGATACCGACGTTAAGAACGCCCCCGCCGATGCTCGTAAAGTCGAGCGAGGTGACCCAACTCGCTAGGCCATCCAATACAGCTTGCACTTGCAGCCACGGAAGGGCGTTCTCAATGTTGGCTCGTAGGCTCGGATCCTCAAGCGCGACGAGTAGCCCAGGAAGAGCACCGATTGCTCGTCCAACTTGTTCGACAATGATGGGGATGATGGCCAGCACTAGGCCAGTGATCAGCGCAAACACCCCAACCAGAACAATCACGATAGCGAATGGTCGCGGAACCTTGCGCTTCTCAAGCCAGCTGACAATGGGGTCGAGGCCGAGCGCAAGGAACAGCGCGGCACCGACGTAGGTCAGCACAGTGGCGAGCGAGCCGATCGTAGCCCCAATCCCAACGGCGGCCAATACCCCCAATCCACCGAACAGTCCGAGTCTGAACGCCTGCTGGATCTTCATCGGTTACCCCCCGAGGTCTCACCAGTCATGGACTCGACTTGGTGTAGCACCCCGCGCAAGTTCTCAAGATAGCCAGCGATACTCTCGCGCTCTGCACTGATCTTCTTGAGGCGCTCCTCGGCATCGGCGAGCAAGCGGGTACTGCGCTGGTGGGCGTCGTCGAGAAGCGCGCGTGACCGCGACTCGGCATCTCTCAGCACACTCTGAGCGTGCTGATCAGCGGAATCTCGAGTTGAACGGGCCGACGAGAGACTCGTCGACTCGAGCTCTGAAGCTTCTTGCTGCTTCTCATTGGACTTCCGAATCGCCTCTGAGAGCTGGGTCTGTGCCTCATCGACATACTGCTTCAACTGCGCGGCCGCGTCCTGCTGACGGCGCAGTGATTCCGTCTCCGCTTCGTCGCGTCGCGCAGCAATCTCTACTCCCAGATCCGTTCGCGCTTGCTCGGCCTCTGCCGAGATGCGGCTCGCAGACTCCGTGCGATCGTGGGCAATGGCCGCGCGCGCCGACTCAGTTTCGCTCGCAAGCTCCGCATGCCGTCGCTCGATTTCGCGTGCGAGATCGGTTCGCTGCTTCTCGAGTTCGGATGCGAGTTCCGAGCGCCCGTTCGTGACCTCTCGCTCAAGCGCCGAACGCTGCTCGGCAGTTTGGGCCCTGAGAGCCGCGTGAGCTTCGTTCGTGTCGGCCTCGAGCGCCGCACGGGCGTCGCGAGATTCAGTATCAAAAGCGACAGTGCGTTGTTCCTGCTCAGCTTCGAAGGCGACTCTGGCTTGCTGCTGTTCTGCGCTCAGGGCCGCGCGCGCGACGTCCGTTTCAGCTTCCAGTCCCGCAGTCGCTGCTCGAGCATCCGCCTCGAGCTTCTCGCGGGCGCTCGCCGTTTCAGCCGCCAGCTGGGCTTGAGCGGCGGTGGTGTCGTTGGCAAGCTTTTCGTTGGCAGCAGCTGTCTCGTTGGCGAGGGCTTCGCGCGCCGACTTGGTTGCAGCCTTGAGCGTCGCGCGGCCGGTGCTCAGCTCACGGGCAAGGTCGGTTCGACCCTGATCGAGATCGCGAGCCAGATCCGCGCGCAGCTTGCCGTTCTCGTTTTCGTAGTTTGCGCGCCCCAACTCGGTCTCGCGATCCAATTGCGCGGCGAGCTCGCGAGCTTCAGCGGCTGCACTCGTGGCGGCAGCGGTCAACTCCGCAGCTGCGCGCTCCGCCGCGGCACGCACCATAGCTGCCTCGCGTTGCGCCGTTGTGAGTAGCTCCGTCGCCTCGGTCGATGCAGCAAGCCGCACGGAAGCCGCCTCAGCGTCAGCTGTACCGCTCAAGCTCGCGGCATCAGCCTGTGCCCGGCTCACAATTCCTTCGGCCTCAGCGGTGGCGGTATTCAGGATTGTGGTTGAGCGAACGCTTGTCTCGTCAACGGTGCGCCTGGCAAACTCGTTCGATTCGCTGCGAAGCTTCTGCGTTTCCGCCTGCACCGATGCGCGCAGTTTCTCCGCTTCGATGTCGGCTTCGCTGATGAGCTTGGTTGATTGCTCTTCTGCGATGCGCAGTGTGCTCTCAAGTCGAGTGCCCAGGCCGCTGTATGTCGGAGTTCCGGCTTCGTCAAGCTCAGCCTGAATGTCTTCGTTTACCGCAAGCAGCCGTTTGATTTCTCGCACTGACTCGGCCTTCTCGGCGTCGCTTGCAATGAGCTCGCGCCGCAGATCCTGAATAACCCGGTCGACCTCGTCCTTACGGTAGCCGCGCATCTCGGTGCCGAAATCAGTGTCGTCAGCAGCCATAACATCTCCTTGAGACCGGGTGGGAACCCTCCGAGTTTAGTGTGAGATTCCGAGTGGTTAGGGCGGCTGGGGAGGCATCCGCTATTCTTGAATGTCTTTGTTGTTGCCGCTCCTGTCTTCTCGGGAGCCCCTCCTCTCGTTCCTAGTGCGAGTATCCGTCCATCGGCGGAGGGTGCCTGACCATGGGTCGGGGAGGGCAGCGCGAAAGGAGTAATCTCGTGCGATTTGTTCTCGCAATTATCTGCTTCGTTGTCGCCGCCGGAATGATCGGCGTCGGCATTGCACAGCGCACGTTTCTGGCGTCCCCTGACTCAGTTGTGCTGTCGGCCAGCATCCGAGGTACCGCCCCACTCACGGTGATCGACGGCGCTTCGCTCAACGCGTTCGACGGCAATCAGACGTTCCGAATCAAAGGGGTTGACGCGACCTTTGCCGCATACGGCCGCACCGATGACGTGCTCGGCTGGGTCGGAGATGCCAGCCACAACGTGCTCAGGTACGACGCAGAAACTGGCGAACTTGTCTCGACGCTCGTGCGCGGCACCGAGTCGAACGTGCCGAATCCTGACGGCTCGGACCTATGGTTCGAAGGGTTCACTAGCGAAGATGGTGACTTGCGGTTCACGGTGGATGTGCCGAAGGACGTTTCGTTCATCCTCGCCTCGGATGGCACATTGCCGGCGCCAGTAAACCTCGAACTGACGTGGCCGCTCGATAATCGCACGCCGTTCTCGACGCCGCTCATCATTGGCGGCGGCGGCGTGCTCCTCGGTGGGCTTGCGCTGTTGCTGTGGGCAATCAATGCGGAGCGTCGCCACGGCGGGCCGGTACGGAAGCCTCAGAAGATGCCGAAGCTGCCGCGTCAGCGCCGGTACAAGCCGAGTCGAACGGCCGTGACTACTGGAGAGGCCCCGTCCGGTCGTCGCGCGGCGCGACCTATGGTTGCCCTGACGCTGCTGCTTGCCGCGAGCGTGGCCGTGACCGGGTGTAGTCCTGGTGTCGACACTGCGGCTTCCATCGCTGCGCCGAGCCCCGGGGCGAGCGGTCCGGCGGAGACCATCGATTCAACGCTCCTTGCCCCAGCTGTGACGGTTCGGCAGATCGAGCGGATAGTGGCTCGCATCAGCGAGGTTTCAGTTGAGGCGGATGCTGCACTCAACGCCGAACTCATCGCCACCAGATTCGCTGGCCCTGCCCTGGAACTGCGCACCGCAGAATACAAGATCCGAACGGCGGATTCCGCAATTGCAAGCAGTGTGCCCGCCATCCCGGCTGGCCCAATTCGTGTGACGCTACCGCAGCAATCCGGTCCCGATTGGCCGCGAACGGTGTTTACGGTGATTCAGGACGAGGCAGACGCGACGATCCCCCCTGTCGCGCTGCTGCTGATACAGGATGATGCTCGATCAAGCTACAAGGTTCATTACGCCGTCACACTCGAACCGTCAGCAGTACTGCCGGACGTCGCGCCCGCGAGTATCGGAACCGCGCGATTGGGCGTCGATACCCCGGTGCTCCGGCTCGCACCCTCGGCGATCGCGCTCGCCTATGCCGACATTCTCGCGAAGGATATCGAGAGCGACTCCTACCTCATCTTCGAGGCAGAGGGTGACAGCCTGCGCGTGGCCGTTGGGCTCGCGGCCCAGCAACAGCGGACCGCAGATCTGCCTGCGACCGCGCAGATTGCATTTGACCAGACGCCTGGCCCAGGCCAGATCATCGTGATGGCCACAAATGACTCCGGTGCTCTTGTCGCGGTCAACCTGAACGAGACCGTGACCGTGAAGCCGATCGAAGCGGGTGCGGCGGTCAACACCTCCGGCGCGGTCAAGGCGCTGTCCGGCGTCGCGACAAGCAATCGAGGCGTCATTGCCACCTACGGCGACCAGCTACTGTTCTATGTGCCCGCTGCCGACAGCACAGACAAGATCGTGTTGCTCGGGTACAGCCAAGGCCTCGTCGCCGCTTCGGAGGTTCCATGACCAACCCCTCAACTACCGGCGCTGGATTGACCGGAGCGAACCTTCGCGGAGCAGTTGATCTCTCGTCCCTCGTGCGGCCAACCGTCTCTGCTCCTGAAGCATCCGGCAGCGCAGTGGCGAGCGGTGCCGTTGTTCGCGAGGCGAGCGACGCAACGTTCACCGAAGTGCTTGATCTGTCGGCGACAGTTCCAGTGTTGGTCGAGTTCTACGGTCAAGGGACTGAACCCGCCCTCGGGCCGATCGTCAAGCAGTACGGGGGCCGGATTGCGCTCGCGACAGTCGACGGCACGAAGAACCCGCAACTCGCGCAGGCCTTTCAAGTGCAGCAAGTGCCCACGGTCGCTGCCGTCGTCGGCGGGCGCCCAGTTCAGCTTTTTGTTGGTTCGGTGCCAGAGCAAGAACTCCGCGACGCCATCGAACAGGTGCTTCAGCTCGCCGCGCAGAACGGGGTCAACGGTTCGCTCCAGGTGACGGCCGATGATGGCCCGAACGCGCCGGAGGGCGATGCCGGGGCTGCTGTCGAGCCGCCGTTACCTCCGCATCACCAAGAGGCATTCGACGCAATCGCCGCTGGTGACTTCGCGTTGGCGATCAAGCAGTACGAGACCGCGATCGCTCAAAACCCGCGCGATCAGCTCGCGGTCGCGGGGCTTGCGCAAGTCTCGTTGCTGGCCCGATTGGCGACGGTCTCTGGCGAGTCGGCGCGAGCTGCCGCTGCGGCTGAGCCTGACAGTGTCGCGGCGGCGCTCAACGTCGCTGATCTCGATATGTCAGGCGGTCAGTTCGACGACGCGTTTGCTCGCCTACTCGACCTGTTCCCCCGTCTGGATGCCGCGAACAAGAACCTGGTGCGCACGCGTATCCTCGACTACTTCGAGATCGTCGGCGCGGAGGACCCCCGTGTGGTTGTTGCCCGGCGCCGCCTCACCGGTTTACTGTACTAACCGCTAGCGGAATCTCACATTGCCCAGAATGCCCAGAACGCCCCGAATCCCGATGACTCGCGACCCTGCCATGATCCCCGGCCCAACTGCAGCCCAGTGGGACCTGTTTGCCAAGCTTGCTCTCGCCGGCTCGGTCTTCGCAATCGCGGTCGGGATCATCGCCGTGGCGGTCGGAGTCCCGCCAACGATCGAGTTCGCAATCGGCGTGCTCATCGTCGTCGTCGCATTCTTCGTGGTCTGGCTCGGCTTCAGTCAACGCGGGCTCGCAGCCCTTCGCGCCGAGCAGCGCGCTGGCTACTCGACAGTCCTCGATGTTGCCGGCTACGCGTTGCGCCACCCCGTGACGGGTCAACTCGAGCGCGCCGAAGACGAGCCACCGGCCGACTCCAACCCACCACGTCGGTCACTTGTCGCTGGAATGTTTCGGATTCGACCGGGATCTCCGCTCGACAAACGTCTCGAAGACTGACGGCGGGGAGCGTGGCCGTATGGCCCGAGCGGTTACCGGTGCGGCGCCAACCAAAGTCCGGCGAGCGGCGGCAGGGTCAGCTGGACCGATGCCTCTCGGCCCTGGAACGGCTCGCTGGTCACTTCGACCGCGCCGAAGTTGCCGACTCCTGATCCACCGAAGTCCGCGGCATCCGTGTTAATGATCTCGTCCCAGACGCCCGCGAACGGCATTCCGACGCGGTAGTGCTCAACCGGGTTCCCGCTGAAGTTGAACAAGCCGACGAGCGGCTCCCCGGACCGCGACCAACGCAGGAACGACACGACGTTCTGGGCGGCATTGCCTCCGTCGAGCCACTCGAATCCGCCGGATTCGTTGTCCTGTTCCCACAGCGCCGGAGTCGCGCGATAGGTGCGGTTGAGTTGGCCGACGAGGCGCTGAAGCCCCTGATGCATCGGTTGGTCGAGAATCCACCAATCGAGTCCGCGATCCTCGCTCCACTCGCTCGGCTGCCCGAACTCGCTGCCCATGAACAGCAATTGTTTCCCGGGATGCGCCCACATGAACGACAGGTAGGCGCGCACATTGGCGAGCTTCTGCCACTGGTCGCCGGGCATCTTCGACAAGAGCGAGCCTTTTCCGTGAACAACCTCGTCGTGACTGATTGGCAGCAAAAAGTTCTCACTGAAGGCATACAGAAACGAGAAGGTGATGTCGTTGTGGTGGTACGAGCGGTACATCGGGTCCTCGCTCATGTATTGCAGCGAGTCGTGCATCCACCCCATGTTCCATTTCAGGCCGAAACCCAGCCCGGATGACGCGGTCGGCTTGGTCACGCCCGGCCAACTCGTTGACTCCTCTGCGATCATCACGATGCCCGGGTTGCGCTTATATGCCGTTGCGTTGACCTCCTGCAAGAAGCTGATCGCCTCGAGATTCTCGCGCCCGCCATCCTTATTCGGTAGCCACTGGCCGTCTTCGCGTGAGTAGTCGAGGTAGAGCATGGATGCCACGGCATCGACTCGCAGGCCGTCGATGTGAAACTCCTCAAGCCAGAACAGCGCGTTCGCGACGAGAAAGTTGCGCACTTGGGACTGGCCGAAATTGAAGATCAGGGTGCCCCAGTCGTGCTGTTCGCCACGACGTGGATCTGAGTGCTCATAGAGCGGCTCACCGTCGAACCGCGCGAGCGCCCACTCGTCCTTTGGAAAATGGCCGGGAACCCAGTCCATGATCACGCCGATATCGGCCTGGTGTAGGCGATCGATGAGGTACTTGAGGTCGTCTGGATGCCCGAACCGGCTTGTCGCCGCGTAGTACCCGGTCACCTGATAGCCCCATGAACCGCCAAACGGATGCTCGGCGAGCGGCATGAACTCGACGTGGGTGAAAGCGAGTTCCGTCAGATACTCGATGAGTTGATCGGCAAGGTCGCGATAGCTCAATCCCGGTCGCCACGAGCCAACGTGCAGCTCGTACACGCTCATCGCGGTGTTGTGCGGGTCGGTGGTGGCTCGGCGATCGAGCCACGCGCGATCCCCCCACTCATAGAGGCTCTGCCCGATCTTGGATGCTGTTGCCGGCGGCACCTCGGTGTAGCGCGCCATCGGGTCTGCGCGCGCCACCCACGTGCCAGCGGCCGTCAGGAGTTCGAACTTGTATGCCGTACCGGGTTCGAGGTTGGGGATAAAGAGTTCCCACACACCGTTGTCGTCGAGGCGCCGCATCGCGTGCCGCACCCCGTTCCAGTCGTTGAAGTCGCCAACCACTCTCGCGGCTATCGCGTGCGGTGCCCAGACCGAAAAGCTCGTGCCGGTCACGCCTTCGTGCGGTCGGTAGTGCGAGCCGAGCACGTGCCAGAGCTGTTCGTGTCGACCCTCCGCCCACAGGTAGAGGTCGATCTCGCCGACCGATGGTACGAAACGGTATGGGTCGTCTGCCACCCAGTCGTCGCCATCATCGTCGCCGCCGCCGTAGCTCGTTTCGAGCACGTAGGCCTGTCCCGGAGCGGGCGCGACACCCTGCCAGAGTCCGTGATCGACGTGAGTCAGTGGCACGCGGATGCCGTCGGCGCGAATTGCCGTTACCGCACTCGCGAGCGGGCGAACCGCTCGGATCAGAAACTCGTCTCCGAATCCGTGCTGGCCGAGCGCCGCGTGCGGCTGCGGATGACGCCCCTCAACGAGAGCGAGAAGGTGATCGGCGTGCAGTTCGCCTGGCGCAAGCCCGGGCGGTGGCGGTGCAGCCGCAGGCTCACCTAACTCGACAGCATCGGCGGAACCGCCCTGTGCGCCTAGGGTTGCTGCCTTCGGTGACTTGCCGGGCTTGTCGGGCTTCGCGGGCTTGGCGGGCTTGCCGAGCTTGGCGGGCTTCGTGGGCTTGCCGGGCTTGCCACTCTTTTTCGCCATCACTTGCCTTTCGGGTGACGCACGTCAAGCACGTGCACCGGCTGGGTGAACGCATCCAATCGAACGTAGTTGTCGCGCGACCAATCGAAGGTTGCCCCGGTGATGAGGTCAACAGCGGAGAATCGTGCTTCGGTATCGAGCCCGAGTCGGCTCAGATCGAGGTGCACGGTCGTCTCCCGCACCGAGTGCGGGTCGAGATTGACGACGACGATGACCGTGTCTGGCGCGCCGCCATCGACAAATGCGCCATCCAGATGCTTGGAGAACACGAGGATCGATTCGTCGTCGCTCCAATGCATCGCGAGATTGCGCAACTGGCGAAGTGCCGGGTGCGCGGCGCGAATCTCATTGAGCGTGCGAAGGTATGGCGCAAGAGACTTTCCCGACTTCTCGGCGCCGGCCCAATCCCGATCCTTGTACTCATACTTCTCGTTGTCGATGTTCTCCTCGCTGCCGGGCCGCGCAACGTGTTCAACGAGCTCGAAGCCGGCATAGACCCCCCAACTCGGGCTCGCCGTCGCGGCGATCGCTGCGCGCACCTTGTACGCGGCACGCCCGCCGAACTGCAGGTACTCGGTCAGGATGTCCGGGGTGTTGACGAAGAGATTTGGTCGCAGAAAGGCGGCAGTTTCGGTCGAAAGCCCGAGCAGAAATTCCTCGAGTTCCGTCTTGGTGTTGCGCCAGGTGAAGTAGGTATACGACTGTTGGAATCCGACCTGCGCGAGAGACTGGAGCATCGGCGGCCGAGTGAATGCCTCCGCGAGAAAGACCACTTCGGCAAACTCCGTGTTGATCTCACGAAGCACGAGCTCCCAAAACTGCAGCGGCTTGGTGTGCGGATTGTCGACGCGGAAGATCTTGACACCGAGGCCGATCCAATAGCGCAACAATCGGAGCACTTCAGTGCGGATGCCCTCTGGGTCGTTGTCGAAGTTGATCGGGTAAATATCTTGATACTTCTTCGGCGGATTCTCCGCGTATGCGATCGTGTCGTCAGGAAGCGTCGTGAACCACTCTGGATGCTCCGTTACCCACGGGTGATCAGGGGATGCTTGGAGCGCGAAATCGAGCGCAATCTCGATCCCGAGCTCCTGCGCTGCGGCAACGAACGCACTGAAATCGGCGACCGTGCCAAGGTCGGGATGGATGGCATCGTGTCCGCCGGCTTTCGATCCGATCGCCCACGGCGATCCAGGGTCGCCGGGCTTGGTGACCAGCGTGTTGTTCGGTCCCTTGCGAAACGACTGACCGATCGGGTGAATTGGCGGAAGATAGAGCACATCGAAGCCCATCGCGGCAACCGCCGGGAGCCGCTTCATCGCGGTGCGGAACGTCCCACTCACCCATGTGCCGTCCTTGCCGCGCTTGGCCCCCTCACTCCGTGGGAAGAACTCGTACCAGCTGCCGACTCCCGCTCGCGAGCGTTCGACCCGCAGTTCGAGCGATTCGCTCGTGGTTGTGAGGCTCGCGAGCGGCTTGGATTCGATTGCCAGACTCAGTTTCGGGTCGAGTGCGATTTCCAGTTTCTGGGTCGGGGCGATGGCGGGGTCTGCGAAGGCGGCAGCGGCATCCACAATGATCTTTCGACCGCCGGCTCGCGCGAGCAGCTCCGCTCCCATGAGGAGCATGAGCTCGATGTCTTGCCCGGCCGGAATCTTGATCTTGGCGTTGTGGAGCCAGCTCGCCCAGTCATCCGAGAAGGCGCGAACGCGCCACGTCCAGGTGCCCTCGAGTGCGAGCAGCACCTCGGCATTCCAGCGGTCAGTGCCGGGAGCGCCGGGTCGCATTCGGTAGCTAGCCAGGCGGCCGTTCGGGTCGGTCAGGTCGAGGCGAACGCCGAGCTTGTCGTGCCCCTCTCGAAACACGGTCGCACCGAACGGAACGACCTCGCCGCGATAGGCCGACGCTGGCCAGTGGTTCTCCGGTTGTTGGGGCGTAAGTGCCCGGATCGGGATTCGACCCAACTTTGGTTCGTACTCGTTGACCACCGTTCGACCGTACCGTCTTTGCTGCGAATTCGACCGCTTTACAGTCACCCAACCTTGCGCACCTAGGCTGAGAACGTGAAGGCTATCCGCAGATTTACCGTCCGAACCGTCCTCCCAGAGTCGCTGTCGGCCCTCGACGAACTGTCAACGAACCTGCGGTGGTCGTGGCATGAGCCAACGAGGCAGTTGTTCCAATCAATAGATCCAACGATTTGGGCGGACACTGGCCACGATCCGATCGCCCTCCTCGGCGCGGTCGACACCGAGCGGCTGGCCGAACTTGCCGACGATGACGAGTTTGTGGCGCGTGCATTCTCCCTCCTCGGCGACCTGCATCACTACCTCACCGAGCCCCGCTGGTATCAGGGTCTCGAGGATGCGCCGGCATCGATCGGCTACTTCTCACCAGAGTTTGGAATCGCTGCTGCACTGCCACAATATTCCGGCGGTCTCGGCATCCTCGCCGGCGACCACCTCAAGAGCGCGAGTGATCTCGGCGTGCCGATCATCGCTGTCGGACTGTTCTACCGTGCTGGATACTTCCGTCAGGCGATTTCGCGCGAAGGATGGCAGCTGGAAAGTTATCCGGTGCTCGACCCGGACGGACTGCCGCTGAGTGTGCTGCGCTACCCTGACGGCTCGGCCGCGAACGTCGCGCTTGCGCTGCCTGATGGCGGCACTCTCACTGCGCGCATCTGGCAAGTTGCCGTTGGGCGCGTCCGTTTGCTGTTGCTCGACACCGACATTCCAGAGAACGACGACAGCCTGTGCGGCGTCACCGACCGGCTGTACGGCGGCGGGGGCGAACACCGACTGCTGCAGGAACTCCTGCTCGGGGTCGGCGGGGTTCGTGCGATCAAGGTATACACCGACTTGACCGGTGGGGTGTTCCCGGAGGTCTTTCATAGCAACGAAGGTCACGCAGGCTTTCTCGGTCTCGAGCGCATTAGCGATCGCATTGGTGAGGGGCTGAGCTTCGCTGAGGCGTTGCAGGTCACGCGCGCCGGCACGCTCTTCACGACGCACACACCGGTTCCTGCCGGGATCGATCGCTTCGAATTCGAGCTCGTCAAGCGCTACTTCAGCACCGACTTGCTCCCGGGAGTCGACCCGAACGATGTGCTCGCGCTCGGCAGCGAGAACTACGAAGGCGGAGACCCGACGAAGTTCAACATGGCCGTCATGGGCTTGCGGCTTGCACAACGAGCCAACGGAGTGTCTCGACTGCACGGTGAAGTCTCGCGCGGCATGTTCGGTGCACTGTGGCCGGGCTTCGACACCGAGGAAGTACCGATCACATCCGTCACCAACGGTGTGCATGCGCCAACCTGGACCGACCCCGTCTTGCTCGACCTCGCAAAGGAACGGCTTGGCACAAGCGACACAACGGCGTGCGAGTGGAATTCGGATGCTGTCAGCGACGGCGACCTGTGGGGTGCGCGCAATCTGATGCGGCAGCAACTTGTCGGCGACGCGCGCCGGCGAATGAGCGAGGCCTGGCAAGAGCAGAACCCGGGACTCGGCGTACCCGGTTGGTATGCGAATCTGCTCGATGCGAACGTTCTCACGATCGGGTTCGCGAGGCGCGTTCCGACCTATAAGCGTCTGACCCTGATGTTGCACGACGAAGATCGACTGCGCGCGCTGCTCACCCACCCGGAACGACCCGTGCAGCTCGTGATCGCTGGCAAGTCGCATCCGGCCGACGATGAGGGCAAGCGGCTGATCCAGCGACTCGTCGAGTTTGCCGCTGGCGCCGACGTTCGCGAGCGAATCGTGTTCCTGCCGAATTACGACATCGCGATGGCGCAGTTGCTCTACCCTGGCACCGATGTCTGGCTGAACAACCCGCTTCGCCCGCTCGAAGCGTGCGGAACATCCGGCATGAAGGCGGCGCTGAACGGTTCGTTGAATCTGTCGATTCTCGACGGCTGGTGGGCTGAGTTCTACGACGAAGAGAACGGCTGGGCGATTCCGTCCGCCGATTCAGCCGGGGATGCCGCGGAGCGCGACAAACTCGAAGCCGAAAGCCTCTACGACCTTATCGAGCATCAGATCGCGCCGCGGTTCTACGACCGAGGCGGCGACTCTGGCAAGGATGGCCTGCCGCATCGCTGGGTCAAGTCCATCCGCCACACCCTAGCGACGCTCTCGCCTCAGCTGTCGGCCGATCGAATGGTTCGCGAGTACGTTGAGCGGCTGTACCGGCCAGCGGCCCTCGCCGAGCGAGCCATGACGGCTGCACACTTCCAGCCAGCGCGCGAACTCGCTGCCTGGAAGCAGCGCGTGAAGTCAGCGTGGTCTCAGGTGCAAGTGACCCACGTCGAGTCCGGGGGAGTTGACACCGTTCCGGAGGTGGGTGACGAGCTGCACTTGCGGGCGCAGGTCTATCTCGACGGACTGTCAGCCAACGACGTTGAAGTGCAGGTCGTGTACGGCCGCGCGCGAGAGGGCGACACCCTCAGCGAAGTGCAGCTCGAGCCGTTGACGGTTGCGGAGCAGCCGGAGGGTCAGGCGGCGACGTTCACAGGCACCGTGCGCTTATCGCGAGCAGGGAGCTTCGGCTACACGGTTCGTGTTGTGCCGAAGCATCCCATGCCTGTCTCTTATACACATCTCCGAGCCCACGAGACT
>ENA-ORBV01005728-ORBV01005728.1-microbial-mat-metagenome-genome-assembly--contig:-NODE-5728-length-22549-cov-4.392844_pt1 | contig 22549 bp, 19 predicted proteins | sample MGYA00237777_ERZ505514 | MGnify/ENA primary metagenome ERZ505514 (study PRJEB26160, sample SAMN06269048) | microbial mat metagenome | isolation source: Oligotrophic lake microbial mat | place... | reverse complement strand
AAATGACAACGCCAAGGATCAGGAGTCTGCTCGCAATCAACACTTAGCAAGTTTGTTCCTTGGAGGAACGGACCAGGTCCGCTACAAGACAGCAGTTGATGAGTTGAATGACAACTATGTCCTCGGCAAGGATGTGTACCCTGCTGATGTGCCCGCAGCCATCATGGTGTTGACCAATCCCAGAGGACATGGTGGATCCCGACAACGACATGTTGAGGATCTTTCTGCTGGTTTGTCGGTGGTGAGTTTTGCTCAAGAGTCCAAACAAGGTCATGGCAGAAGCAAGATCCAATGGCACAGATGCAATCAATGCGGACACATGTCAAAGAAATGCAAAACTGTTCTGGACAACCAAGAGTCCAAGCGTGGTTGATCTCATGACAATGACAGCATTGGCAGTGGCTGTGGAAAGGGTTTTGTCATTTCACAATTTGGTGAGGCGGATGTCAAGTGACAAAAGGCCATGGATGTGGGCTGGAATGACTGGTTGTGCTTTCAATTGATGGCAGTGCAGCTGATTCAACCTGTGCGATGCATGCAGAACAGTCCAAAGACATGATCACATCCATGTCTCCACAGAAGTGTCTTGGAAGACACAACCACAATTTCTAGCAAACTGATCTTTTGCACCAAAACAGACCTCTGCATTCAACAGTTGCCACCTGTCAAGAGATGGCATGTTTGGTGGCTGGACACCAGACCCTTGCTGGGCATGATCAGAACAAACCGATTGCAGTAGCAGTGGGTGTTGAAGGAACACCGTTTCCACCATCATTGTGAAAATGACAAATTGGCTTTTTTGACAAAAGCACTGTTTTGTCATTCATTTTGCTCTGTTGGAAAAAAGCACGTTCCTTGCTCCTTCCTTTCAAAACTCAGTCTGCAGATAAGGAAGTGGTTAAACACAATGTCAAACTTGCCTTAGGAAACATTGTTGTTGCTGAAATGCTCTTGTTGACACTTCATTTTGATAAATGCATTCCAGAGGAGAATTGAGTTGTTGTGGCCACCCCTGTTGGCAAATGAGATCAGTGGGTAGTGCAACAAACATGTGATGTTGGAACAGATGTGCTCAATTGTGTTGCACTGCAGTGGCACATCAGATTCTTGATTTCTTGCCTGGAGCCAAAGATGCGCATTTTCTATCTGAGTCATTTGTTTCAATGTGCATTGGTTCCCTTGAAGTGAATCATGTCCTTCTTTTGAGGTGACATGAGCACAACTGTTGACATTGTGCATTCTGGGAGCCAAAGCAAAAAAGTTCACCATCATTGTGTGCAGACACAATCATTTTTGAGAACCTCAATGGCTTGTGTCCACCTCTGCAACAAAAATAATGAGTTGAACTCAGCTCGTTGCTCATGGCAAGAGTGTGCTGACAGATCTCAAGACACCCTGACCAACAACATGCCCATTTCTGCTTTGCTAGTCAGGATGAAGCCCGTTAGATGTGATTGAAATCTTAACAAAACAATCAATTGTAAAAAATCTAATTGGCTGTTTCTACAACCAAATCACATTCTAGTCCACCACATCTATCCAAGGAACTATTGCTTTCTTCCAAGCCTAATCCTTTGGACAGCAATGCAGTTTTCATTTGCCTTTTCATATTGGAGAGAACCCTTTGTTGCATTTCAGACTCTTGTGAGTCTCACTTGTAGGGTCATCAATTGGTGTGCACATTTGTGGAGTGTCTGAATTGTCAATTCAAGATGCAATGTCCAGGTGCATCTGTGAAGGAAATTATGTGTCACAAAAGCCAATGACAGATCGAGTCAAGAACAGAGGGAATGATGTTGATTTGCAAAGCAGTTTGGCAGATGACTTTCTTGTTGTGATTGGCATCATTGCTGTAGGTGCATCTCTTTCCCTCCAAAGAAATTCCTCATTTCCTCTGTTCTATTTCTTTCGGGGCCCAACCACAAAGGAATGCCAGACAGAAAATTCATCCCTAATTGCCTTGTGTTGTGTTGACTTTGTTTATTAAGAGGCGCTTTCAGAGGACTTGTGCCATACCAATTTTGACTGATTAATTATTGTTTATTACATTTCAAACATAAATCTTGCTGCCAAAAAGTAGAATGAAGGGAGGCCTTTCTGGATAAAAATATGTAAGCCAATTCACTGCTCAGTTTTGTGAGATCTTTTGAGATCCCGATGCACTGATAATATTTTCCAGTGTCTTTCGGAAATATCTTTCCAATAGCTAGAAGCTCAACTCCTGGGAAGAACGAGTCCAATTCTTTCACATGTAAGAGAAAGAAGTCATCAATTTGGGCCTCCATCGGTAGACAGGTCTGATCCATCCTTGTCTTAACAAAGAAGGGGCGAATATCATGTCCACCGTGGGCAAGTGTACAGCCTCCTCTATGCCTTCAACCGCGAGATCCCGCAACGAATCGACACAGACGGAGTTGTCCTCGCTTCTTGCCGGTAATGTCTCCATTTTCTCTGCACCACAATGGCGCACCATCTCATTCGTGCCACTTCCTCTCCAAAGGGATGGGATATTAAAACCGCTGGGCCTACCAATGGAATAGCACAGAAAGACAGAAACACCAAAGAGAAAGGCTTGTCAGGAAATAGGTTTTGCTTGCGGGCGTTCATAATGCAGCGGGTAATACTGCAAAAACATGATCTTGCTGCTCCTCCGCGACATTTTCGGTAGTGTTCGACTGGCGCCGATTCTTCAAGTTTCCTTCGGCATTGTTCCTTGTACTCATTTGACATCTTTCCACACCAAGTGCAGGTGCTTCCCGCCCGGCATTTTATGAAGTGCCTGGCATCTGCGACAGCTTTTGCAACCTCGAATCTGTCCTTTCTAACCACCACCAGAGACATATCGAATAACAAGTGAATGGATGAAAGCAAACAGGTGCTGAATTCGCAATGCTCGGTACTTCCACCGAGGATGATGTAGTGCTGTCGCGGTATGTCGATATGGAGTTATCCAGCGGAAACCGCTTCAAGTTTTATTGTGAATCGTGAGCAAGCGTTGGCGCTCTTAACCAAAAATAGGCGCGTCCTTCCTCCCCCCTGAAACCACAATCTTTCCAAAAAAAGTTTGACGGACAGACGAAATCTAACTCTGGCGTCTGTCGGCCGCCAATCCTCGAACTTCCTACTACAGAGCGGAAAAGGGCAACCATTGCATAATAACTAATAAAATTCACACTATTAAGTCGCATTCATGTACATCACATTATTTCTAATCATTCAGATATGTACTACAATTCATCATTTTTTTCAGTGTCCTCTTCTTCTGACGAATCATCTGACGAGTCTGACGAGTCTGATGCGTCCGAGTCTTCAAATTCATCTTCCGCTTCCAGTAAATAGGCTAACACTCGATCCACGGCATCTTCCTCGTCCTGGTCCGAGTCAAAGTCTCTGGCATCTCTCACAATATCCGTCAGTATAATCTGCGCATCATCTCGAAAGTCAGAACTTTCGGCGTAGAGTTTGTCGTAAAAGGCAACCGTTTCCTGCAATGTCGTGTAAAGGCTGATCGGAACAAATCCCAGCTTGTCCTTGGCTTTGGTAATATCCATGGGTCCCTTGGTCACGGAGGGATAAAAAGACACGTCAAAATCTTCCAGTTTGTCGGGAATAATCTCGTGTTGTCCCATGATTTGGGTCAGAGTCGTAATGGCAGACGTGATATTGAAAATTTCCTCACATGCAATATTGTAAGCTTCGTCCCACGTCTCATTCTTTTCCATGGCGGTAATAATACTTTGTGCGGCATCATTGACATAGGTAATGGAAGTGGCTTCGACAACGTTTTCGGGCAAGGCAATTTCGGGAATGTCTTCTAGATGATGATATTTGATCCAAGTGTAGTACTTGATAAATCGTTCCGTTCCGTCGCGTGGACCAATCACATCGGCAAACCTTAACGATACAAATGGAATTCCTTGATTACTGGCCGCATGTCGTTGCTTTCTCAACACTTCTTCTCCTTGCAATTTTTCATCTCCATATCCATCCGCCTCATTCAAATTTTCTCGGACTTCTTCATTTTCGGGTCGAACGGCATCCGTTTCCACCAATCGTTTTCCCGTGTCTTTATAGGGCAAAACTTCCGTTACTTCATAGACAGAATCGGTCGAAACATAAATATACACGCGTGCCTTGTCTTGCAAGGCCGCGACCGCTTCTACCACCCACGTCGGTTGAAATCCCGAAAAATCCAAGACGGCATGATAGGAATTGGGCTCTCCATCTGTCGCGGCCGATAATTTGTCGATTTCTTCCATCAAATCCTCGCAGGATTCCGAATCCAAGCCTTCTTCGCGATCACACACGATCGTAGCGACGTGGGGAGCAATCCGATCTTCGGCATCAAAGGGCCAGCTTCCTCTGGACACCAAGGTAATGTCGTACTCGTCGGTTTCAATCAGTCGATGCAAGGTTTCCGATCCAATCATGCCATTGCCGCCAAAGGACAAAATCTTTTTCTTGTATTTCTGGGTCGTTGTGGTCCCCACAATTTGAGAAGAACTTTTGGCAATGACCAACAACACCAACAGTAGTAGAGTTGGAACGAATTTTGCTGCTACCATGGTTTCTAGAATAGCTATTACTTAATCTTTTCATTCATTCCGAGAATAGTAACAACAATAATGGTATTGAATTCTGGATGTTGCTTACTGTTGGCTTCCTTTGTTTGCCAGACAATTAAAAAAAAAGATCCGGGCAAAATTCCCAAGATCCAAGTAAGCCGAAGCAATGTGCGCACCAAACTGGAGACAAGCGCCAAAAAAACCTAAACCCTAACAAATGAGAATGCACCAAGCAAGATTGACTCAAAATGATGGACACTCTCATCTGCTTTTGTCACTCTGACTAGCTAGTAGTTGCAAGTAGCAAACTTGCCATGCTTAGCCATGCTTAGCAATTTATGTAAAAACATTTAGCATGTGCAAGCTAAGGTGGCCAGGCAGCTGTCATGTCAAACCTTTTGTGCCTTCGACAACACGTGACCAATGACAGAAGAAAATGTTGAAAACAAGGGTGATCCTGACGGCTGATCAAATGACACAACACCCAGCTGTTTGTTGTCTTGTTTTCAGGTGCTTGATGGGAAAAGCATGAAGCTTTGGGGAAAAATCTCCATTGGCTTCAAAATGGGTGAGCTCAAATTGAACAAACAACCCAAAACGCGAAACAATGCAAACTGAGGACTCCACACTCCAGCTGGTAGCAGTGGTAGTCAAAAAACATTGACCACTGCACCACACTAAAAGTAATTCTGTGCATTGCACCATGACATTTGCTCATCAGAGATGCAACTGAATGATTTGTCACATGGTCATGCTGACAAAAAAGGTTTGAAACAACAAAAATTCTTCAATCACACAATGCTGAGATTGTTAATGTGAATCTGATGCAACCGCAACACTGTTCATTTTCATTACAAATCTTCAGGGAAAGTCACCAAAAACATCCATGCTGAATTCATGAAAATGGAACATCAGAAGATTTGACAAAAGTTTCCGTCCCGAAACATTTGCAAACGAATGCAAACTTTTTTGAATGATTCCAAGGAGGAGAAAATGTCCAACCCTGACACAGGCATGTTGCTCCCATGCTGGCACCCCAGCTTTGGAATGCATCAGGTGGAAAATTCACCCCAACAAAAAGCTTGTGTGTGCCAATGCTTGCAGCATGCTCGGATTAGGGTTATGGTGCAGCGGAGTTTTTTTGCGTGACTGGTTTGTTTTTGGCAGGTCGCGCTTCCGACAGCCCTTTAAAAATGATAATAATTAAGGTGTGCACCCCTTTCAGAGATCCGGCGATTTGCAGGGTAGGGGCACAGAGTATCAATTTAGTACATTATTATTACACTGTAAAGGTAAGTGTACCAACAATCGTGGTTGATACAAAGCATGTTATTCGGAAAAATATGATTCATGTTTTTCCGATCTCGCTGGGTGAGGCGTGAGCCAACAGAACAAACTAGTGTAATCGTTTCTCTTTCGACCGACAAACTACTGTGTAAATCTGGCGTTTTACAAGATCTCTCGCTACAATGAAGCATGCCATCACAAATTCCACAAGTCCATAACCAAAACCAAGGCTAACAACAACCAATTCAAAACACAAAATGGCAGAAATGATACCCGACCTGTCCACGCAGTTTCTACTCGTGGACCAGCTCTGCAAGCTCTCCATGAAAGAGCTCAACATGACTTGCGCTGAGTGCCCTCAAAGGAAACCTGAATGGGTTTCCTTTATTCGACCACCCGTTGACGGTGGAAAAGCCTTGGGAGCTTTTGTCTGCCAAAAGTGTGCGGGACATCATCGAAAACTACTAAGAGAAGGAACGAGTGTCAGCGCAGTCAAACGCTGGACATCCAATAGTGTAATCTGTAAGCAAAAAAGGGCAGAAAGTGCCTGATGTCTGCAAAACCTTCGTATTTCTTATCTATCTGTTTCACATTATCATGACATAGGGACCAAAGAGGAAGTAGATATAGCGATCAAGAGTGGCAATGATGTTGTCAACGCAGTCTTCGAACATGCTTTAGATGACGGCAATTGGGACAACGAAAAAGATTTCATTACACTGGATCAGCGAGAAGAAGCTAGCAAGAGACTGTCTTTCATAAAAAAGAAGTATCTAGAAAGAAAGTTCTTTAGTTATGCCGCTTACAGAACGGCGATGATGGAAACATATCCAAATCTTGTCTTTGGATGCAATGAAGGGAATACTGAGGGAGCAACCCGAGAGAAAACACAATCGCTGCGACTAGAGCGGTCATATATTCGTGATGACATTTGTGACAGTAATAAAGATTGCCGGCGAAGGGGCAGCACTGCTAGGGTGACGAGGGTCATGCTAAATTCGTCGGGCCATATGAAGAACAAGTCGTCATCTTCTAACCTCGAGCTGATGGAAAAACTCAACAGTGTTGCACTGGTCGAATCTTCAGCAAGTGAAACTTCTTCAGATGCTTCGGATGCTGATTGTGCGGCACACTGTCATTCGTTCATTGAGAAGAGCAATAGTCCACAAGCAAAACAGGAACGCCCCGCCATACACATGTTTGGGAAGTCTTGTTCGGTCCCACTTGTCGATATCTACATGTCAGATTCTGAAACAGAAAATGACAGTGATTCGGACGAAGAAAATACAGCTGCCCTTTTCCTCAGCCGTCCCAAGCTCCGCGGATCAACATCATTTCGAGCTGAGCTTACAATGTTGACATGGAATTCTCGACGTCATCCAACAAGTGCACCGGCACCATTGATTGACATGCAAATATCCGATTCCGAAGATGAGCTGGAGCCCCAAAGTCAACCACAACAAAGGCCCAAGACTGCTCGACGTCGTCCAGCAGATGCACCTCCGCCACTGATCGACATGTACATGTCGGATTCCGATGATGAGGCAGGATTCTTACATAGCTCCAATCGCCGAACTGCGACAGGCATTGATATAAAACGTATTGCCGACAACACCGTGTCCGGCAATAATCCTTGTAACGAGATTGCTGTATCCGATGAGGTGGAGTCAGGATCCTTGCAGAGAGCCAGCCGCCTAAGTGCGACAGCCATTGCTATAAAACGTATTGCCGACAGCAACGTGTCCGGCAATACTACCTGGAACGAGATTGCTGCTAAGGATCCGAGGCCGGTAAGGTGCGCAAGTGATCGTAGCCTCAGGAGCGAGCGCTATCATCCTGCTGTTAGAAGCAAGCTCAACTCGCTTATTGGCGGGAAGGATCACCGACGTCATCGCGGCGAAAAAAGCCCGGTGTCATTGGAGGAAGAACTTGCGTTGTTTCATACAAACGCCGATGCTTGGCAAGAAAGCACATCCCACCACGATGCCACCACCTTTTGCAGCGACAACAGTATCAGCAGCAGAATGAGCCTTAGCAGTAATCACAGTGTCGGGATTCGACGTGGTACAAGAAGCTCACGACGACTGGTACGCCGTCACGTGGATGAAGTTGAAGAGTTTCTCGCCAAAGTAGGGGTCCCCATCGATCAAGATGAAAGCTTATTGAAGGAAAGGCGGGACACGCACTTGTCGACAAGACTCAGATGGTGATTTTTTATGATTAGATAATTGTTACTGCAAAAAAAGATGTTGATATTGGCATGTCTTCCATGATAGGATTCTGTATTTTGTCTGTACACCAACGGCGCATGTGCGTCTTGTTCCATTCTTCCTGCCATTGTTGTGGTTGGGTAGCAATGATGCCTAACCCGGATGATGGTGTGCCAGTGTCGTATCTTTAGTTGACGGTAAATAAATATGTACAGTTGTTGCTTCGGAGGAGAAAGCAAACTGGGAGGACAAAGCTCGCGCAAAAGAAGCGGCTTTTCTGTGGGAGAGGAGACGACCCAAGACGCCGCTAGAAGCCAAAATTGAGCAGGTCGCCAGCTGTCCACATGTTCGCCTTGTTCTATACAAATCGCAATTGCTTGTCACCCCAACCATGGGCTTCCTTGTGTTTATCAAAGACTTCTTGGTAAGCCTGTAACAATAGGCCGTGATAATGGTCAATTTGTTCCCGTGTCGGATGATCAATTTGCGGACACATGACAGGTTCTCCCAAGCACACGGTCACCGGCAATCGACGAGGTGGTCCTAGGAGCCAGCCCCATCGTCCCACGAACGGTGTAATGGAAACTTGCAACGCTCGGCTTATTTGTTCCAACCAACCAAAGGGATCCACACAAACGGTATACAAGGATGTATGGCCAAATCCATAGACTGTGGCAATATTAATATTAAAGTGTGATCAAGAGCATGAGCAAACGATGACCGGATGATGAAAGGACGGCTAGAATCATCCACAAACTGATATATACTGTAAAGAACGAACATACCTGGTACAATCGGAGCACCCGCTTTGAGTGCAATTTTGACAATCCCTTTGCGTTGTTTTAAAAAGGCCGTTTCCACATTGCCCGATTTGTCATAGGTCGAAGTAAACATTCCGGCAATCCCATCCAACACCAATCCCACATTTTCATTTCGCTTGGTCAAGGTTTCCAAAATGGGTTGCGCCTTGGCGGGAATATATCCCACTTTGCGTGCCACGTAGGAAATGGCTGTCATAAACCGGTGAGGTAAATTGCAAACAGAATATGAGAGATGTGGCGATTCGGTTCCGACAACACAATTCGAGAGGCTTCCGCGAACTTCCAGAGATCGTTCAGGATGATTCAAGAGATCCCAGTGGGTGGCACGAGTACCAAACTTTTACACAAACAAAGCCAATCCAAACATCCTTCCATAATTATAGTTCTCCGCAGATTCCTGGAACGTACCCGGTATTTTCAAGACAATCGGGGCGATGCACCATCGACAGACTCGATCATTCCATACTTTACTCCACAATGGATACGCCGCAATCCCCCAGGAAATGACGCCATGGGGGACGATGCAAAAAATGGCCGACGTATTTTGCAAAGCAGGTCGTTGAAGGGCGCGGGGCCAAACAAATTTGACACTCAAATATTTGGTCGTATTGCGTTCGGTGTAGACGTATTGATTGCGCTTGACATCTTGCATACTCGCCAACATGAACCGCGACTGTTGATATTTGTGAAGAAAGACGGGTTCCAAACAGGCCGTCATCAAGCACAAGACTCCCACATACGATACTACAAAGTAGACAAGGGCATGGGCCCATACCGACGCGCAGGCAAAATACAAACACGACAATGGTCCCACTAAAAAGGGAAAGACGTTCATGAATTGATAGAGTGGAAATCCCACGAGGCGTTCCAGAGCGACGTCCCACGTCAACGGAAATATCGCGGTGAACGAATGCGGAGGAAAGCCCCGGTCGTCCGCCACATCGCAATGATCCAACCACGCTTGAACGGGAATGTGATCCTGCCACAGGGCATCGGGTAACTTGGCCACATCCAATTTGTAGTACGCAGGAGTCGTACTACCACGACTACTGGCATGACTGCTCGTAGCACTACATGTACCAAAAGAAGACGTATTGGAAGAGTCGGTCGCCGAAGCAGTACTGCTGCAAAGACTTCTCGTCGAGTCATCGGATTTCACTCGGCAAATCACGTGCTGCTGCTGTTGCTGTTGCTGTTGTGAGTCCTGATGATTGTTGGCGTGGTGAGGATGGCGGTGCACGAGACTGGGAGAATGGTTGTGGCTGTCTTTGCGGGGCAACAGAGGTTCCTGATGAGAGTCCTCCACTAGGAACATGTTGTTGTGGTTGTTGTTGCTGCCTTGGGCAATTCGTTCCAGCATGATGGATTGTTGTGTTATGTAGTATAGATTTCGTCTTTGTTGTTACTCTGCTTCGCTGCTAGAATCTAGTGGTAGTGCAATTAGCAAGGTCATTTGAAGATCCAAAGGAAGGGAGGTAGCTCTCCATTTGTTGTGAGGTCGATGAGAATGGTGGTGTCGTCGTGACAACACGCAACTTCATGGAGGAAGGCGTTTTCGTCCTGGACTTGCATTATTGGCAAATTTTTCAGATGTGCGTCCGCCTTCATCGGTTTGCCTCCGACGTCACACTAAAATACATAAGTAGGTGTCATGGCCATGCGACCGTTTTGGGGAGCCCCCGGCGCGGGCTATTCTTCCTTCTTCTTCGTTCTTCTTTGTCTGAGTTGGTTCTTGTTTCCAAAATCTTTCCACAGCAGTGTTGGAACTGTGTCATCTCCAAGATGAATTCAGAATTCATTCAACTAGTAGTGCTGTGGTGGTTTCTATGGGGACAGACCTCCAACGGATCCATCAAGAAAAACAAGCAGATCTGCAACAAGTGTGGTTGTGGTGCACAAAAACATTCAATTTGGAATTTGAATTGCCATCCTGCAACTTGTGTCTGTCTGGTCTTTGCAGCAGTGGAAAAAATGGTGTTGATCAGAATGCTTGTGCTGACCAGTGTTTGTTTTTTGTGCATGTTTCATTCATTGTGATCTTGTTGTCCACAATGTCACACTTCCTTTTCAAGTTTTTGAATCTTGCAAGTGATCACACAATGCCTCATTTCTTTTCAATCAGTGAAGAAGAGCAGAACATGAGTTGTCCCTGCTGTTTTTCTGACATGTTGTGAGAAAAGTGTGGGGGTGCATTTGCTTTCACTCAGCCATCGGTTGCCTCTTTTGTGCCTCTTTTGGCAGCACGCGTTCTGACAAAAGTGTGATCATCTAACTGCACCACTAGAACAAAACAAGTGGTTTTTGTGTGTGTGCTGTGGCAGCCATGATTGCTCATTTTAACTGACATTTTGTTGGAGATGCAAATCCACCAGCAATCTGTGACACACGTTTCTGACAAAATGCATTGATGATTGTTGCATGTGATGACAAGCAACCACTTTAATTGAACAGTGTGACGAGCCACCAACATAAATCTTTGCATCACCAGTCTGTTTGCTAAAATTTATCACCATTGTGCTTCCACAAGTGCTGCTGCAGCAGATGAGCCCTTTTGCAGGAGGGCCTTTTTGGATTAGGGGTTGGTGTTTCGGGCAGTTGTGCGTCGTGCCTTGGTTGGCCGAGTCGTGTGTTTCTGCGGGTCATTCGTCAATGACCATGCAACGATGCGGCGTTCGCTTTCAACTTCTTAACTCGTCTTGGCTACAATGACATCTGACCGGTGCAGCAGAAGCCATACAGCGGGCAATGGTTGCAGATGGCATAATTGATGAGATCACACACGTCTGAACCCTCTCTCCGCCCTGGAGCTCCATGGCGCACATTATCGATCTGCCCCTGTTTTCATACCAAAGCAACATGCACAAGTTCCTTCAATTGGTGAATGCGAGAAAGGATGCAAGTCCACTTCGCCTTCGACGATGACGTTAGCATCGATCGGACGATTGAACTCTTTCGTGGACGAGGCTGCCCCACATTTGGGCGTCATCCAATTGGAAAAGGATAAAAAATTGCGACCGAAAAAGATGCCACCCGTGCCAGTGGAACTTAGTATTGGCCGATCAGAGCCGTTGCAGTGTACTGGCAGAAGCGGTTGCACGTGTTTTATCCTGGAGCGCGAACGCCGTCATCCTCCCAAAAGATATTTCCAAGCCATGCTCCTCGAAAAACTACATGCCTCCTTCGTCAACAGCGACAGGAACACTGACAAGCACAGGTGCTACTCCTTCCACAAAGATCCGTACAGTGAATATCTCATGCCCCAGCAACCACTTTCTGGTTACGAAAAAAGATTGAAATCTCTACTGGGTGTATAGCAGAAATGGGCTCTCGTGCACGCTTTTCGGTGCGCAAAACATTGCATTGTAAACCAAATGACACTTGCTTCCATGCAAGACCTTCGGGCCGGCAATTTGCTATGACTGAGCATTATTTGACGCAACTGGATCTTCTATAACGAACTAGTCCGCCTCGTTTACAATTGATCAAAATGATAAATTACAATTGCAGTAGGAAATGGTTAGCACTTGCGCTTAGGGCTTATAAAATTAGAAGAATGATCTACACTCCATGACGCGTATGCAGGACAGAAATGTCCTTTACGATTCCTCCATCTTTCGAATTTGCCTGGGCGTGGGAGAGACTTGGTCGTGAATGGCCGCGGCCATGCGGCCGGAAGAAAATCCCCCTTGGGTACTATCGTAGACTTCTTCCCGCGCCATGACTCCTTGCGCTCGTTCGTGCTTCTTTTGTTTGCGAAGGTCTTCCAATTCGGCCCGCAACCAATGTTCCGCCACGGCCAACATTTTGCAAGGATGATTCTGTGCCTTGAGTTGGTTGTAGTACTCCAATTGATCCATGCCACCCTGCCATCCACACGCTCCCAAGTTGGTCAAGTAAAACAAATGGGAGGCCCAGTCATCGAGACCATCAAAAATATGTGTCGCATAAATAATCGTGGCACCGCGGTCGTCTGATTCCTTGACCAACCACCGCAGCAAATCTTGACGGACACAAACATCGAGGGATGTAGTGACCTCGTCCAACAACAAGATTTTAAAGGGCCGCAACAATCCCATCATGATTTGAACCCGTCGACGTTGTCCATCGCTCAATTGATGCATCCGCCAGTCCAAATCAATGCCCAACAAATCGACCAATTCATCCCGGCGTTCCGGATAGGCCGCTTGCAATTTTTCCATCATGTTCTTGACGGCAATGTCGGCCATTAATGGGACCGAACAACCCACAAAGGCCACGGTCCGCATGCCCCAATCGCAATCCAAAGACGTTCGATGAAAGTTGAGTTTGGTATCATGGAAAGCATTCAATCCCAAGACTTTGACTTTACTGGGTTGGCCGGTCACGGGATTTTCCGCTTTGGTCAAATGCTTTCCTGCCAAAATACGAAGGAGAGTGGATTTTCCGGATCCTTGGGAGAAAGGAGAATTATTCGTTGAGTTGTGCGTTGTGTCAGATAAAATTATGTTGAGGGGGAAATCAAGTGAACATACCGTTGGCTCCAATCAACAAACATCGAGATCCCGTCGGCAATTTCAAATCCAAATTGTTGAGAATCAAATGGTCGCCGATTTGGGAAAGGCCCGCAAAATTCTGCGTGTTGTACCCGAAGGTTAGATTTTCCACTTCCACGGAATACTCGCCATAGGGAGGAATGTCGGGGAGAGCTTTGGCCATGATTATAATCAATTAATATTTTTAGCTATTGGGGAAACACTGACTGAATAGTGCAGATAAAATGAAAGGACGAGAGAAAAATATGGAGCACAAAATGAATAAGATGAGGAAACGAAGCAATGATACAGCACCACAGTGTCAGTCTTTTGTTAGTCAGATGTTATGAACTGCTTTTGTGGCTGTGTGATGGCTTGGATTTGGTTGTTGATTCATTCTCATAGGAACGTGCTCATAAAAAATGATGAGTCAGTTTTGCATGCATGGATACGCACGGTTGGGCAAAAAGGGAACAAATGTGCGACATCCATTATTTTACTCCATGTCCCAGTCCTTGAAATTCAAAACACAAAAAATGAGCACAGAACGGGACAGCTCTGGGTTCGAATCCGGGCAAACCGTCTTTTTGTGACGAAAGAAAATGGCAAGAGCTACAGCTGCTGGAGCAGAGCAAAAGACACACTTGGTAAAAACATCTGCTGGTAGTGCCAGTAGCTACTAGTGAAGCAGTGAAGTCATTGTAGCTTTGGTGCTAGTCACAACAGGCATTTAGTATCTTTTAGCAATGCCTGCAGCTAGATAGTGATTGACATTAAAACTTCTTCTTGTTCCACAGATGGATGGCATTTGTTTTTTCACAGAACGAAAAATTGCTCAACATTGTCTCAGTTTGCACAATGTTGTTGAGCGAAAGGACAAATGCACAAACAACAAACATCAGGACATCAAATTGGTGGTAGAATGATCACCAATTGGTTTTGGTTTGCAGTTTATTTTTGAACAGGAAACTGAATTTTGTTGCACTGGGCAGCACTGGTGTGAGCCATGACAAATGTGTTTTGTCACAACAGACAAAATGTCAGTAACATTGTAAATGGAAAGAAGGCTGACATGGCACAATGGGAGACAATGCACTTTGTTTTGCTCTGATGCATTGTGTTTGTGCATCTAAGTGCATCACAATTAAGAAGAAATGTCCTGCACTAGACACTGCATTGAGAAAACAAACTGATCTCTTCTCTGCATGTTGGAGAATGAGGCACATTGTTTACCAGCATAAGATGTTCTGCAGATGTTGTTAATGGCACAACAAGACAACAACTGCTCTTCAAAGAAATTAAGGAAGAATGGGGAAAACAATCAAAATCAAAAGGGTGAGACACACGAGAACAAGAGCAACAGAAATGCACAAATTTATGAGCAAAGATCAATCTGAAACCCAAAAAGATAGATGGTGCAGCTTCTGAAACAAACAACAAAATGCACATACCCCCTTCATTCACAAGAAACAATAGCTCAACGACATGGACACTAAAGGCAAATGATCGAATCCCAAAGACGAGCTGAGGAACTGCTGGTAAGAAAGCCTAACAGTTGTGTTTGCCAACAAACCTGCTTATTCAGCACAGCAAGCAAATGAAACTGTTGCAATTGGGTTGAAGATCACAAGGCTGAAATTAAAAAAACATTCAAAGAACTGAACTGATTGAAGTCCAAGAATGGTCAGACTAGATTGACATGCTGAGCAGCCATGAGTGATTGATTCATTGCAAATTGTTGGAATTGTTTTCTGAGGCTGCTGCTTTGAAAACAAATAGAAAATGATCTCTTTTGATTGGTCCTCACCATGCTCCCAGTCAAACATGAAGCAATTGCAAATGTCAAATGTTGAAATCTTTGGCAACTGAGTGTGTTGAGTGGGACAACTCGTTCATCATTGATTGACTCATCAGTGCAAAGGGGGTCTGCTTTGCAGACCTGTGAAATCGGTGCCTTAGTCTGTGTCCACATGCACCACAGATTTTGTTGTTAGAGGCAATGAGAAGTTGCAGACTGGGTCCTGATTGTTTAAAAATTGTGCATTTTTCTTTGACACACAAGCCACAGTTTTTCTTAGCAAATGTTTTATCTGCAAGTGCACCGGTGTGGTTGCCTTGCAGGTGATGCCTTCACATTGAATGCCTGGGGAGGGATTTGCATCAGGAAATTGAGTCTGGCATCACCAAACATGACTAGCTCTTTGCATGCTGATGCATTCCAACTTTGCACTTTTGTTGAACATTCCCCACTGCATGTGCACTTCTCCTGTGTTGATGCATTTGAATTTGTGCCTTGCTGATCAGTTCCTGTCCACATTGTTGTAACCACAGTCTGCAGTTGTAAGGCAGAGGTTCAAAGTCTTGGGATGTCCTGCTGACCATGAATTTCTTGGATAGATCTCCTCACTCTGAGCTTGGTGAATTGGTGGTCAGTGAGACACAGAGACTCTCAGCCATTGGAGATAGATTGAACTTGGCTGTGATGCGTGGAAAGGTTATGACCAGAGTTTGGAGCATCCAATACAAAAGCAGATGGTTCTTTGTCTTTTCTGTTGGTTGTTGGAATGCAGTTGTTCAGCCAGTGTTGGATTCTTTTGGGTACTGAGACCCGAGTGTTGCAAAGCTTTGAAGTGATGTGGCTAGATTTTGTCTAGCGGTAGATTCTTGTTTGTTTCAGTGGTGGTTTTTATTTTAAATGGACTCTAGTCAATCTGAAGGGATGGCTTTGAAGCACTTTTTGCTAAGTGTTAAAACTGTCAGCCTACAGATGTTGGTTTGGTTTAGCCTTGGAAAAACCACCAATGACCTCTTATAAATTAGTCACTCCTATAAATTAGTCAGTCTTTGCTCTTTAGTATGAAACATCATACAGCAATTAGCTGTTAGTTGAGAGTTGGCTTCACTTTGGGAAATCGTTCGGCTGTGTCCTCTGCAATGAGCTGCCGCCAATATTCCACGCCGTCCAATCCCTCCAAGATTCCGACAATTTCCTCTGTCAGCTCCTTGTAAAATTCGGCGGGTAAATCTTTTCTTGCCTTGCGCAGAGATGACAGAGCACTAACAGGCTTGCCTTGGCATTTAATAGAGTGACGCGCCATGACCACGGCATGTCGAACTTTTTCCTTGTCCGTACTCAAATCTCCAGCGGCGCTGACCCACTTTTTCATTTCTTGTACAGCGGAGTCGAATGAGGTTTTGTCCTCCTCCTCGCCACCAGTAGTAGCCGTAGATTGGTCCACGCTATCATCACTCTTTTTGGTGGACATGACGTGGTCAGACCATGCACCAGCCTTCGCCAGGAGGGCTAGTCTCCAGGCTTTGCGACGCTCTTCCATCTCCTTCTTCGTTTTCTCAGCTTCTTCCTTCTTTTCGTCATCATCGTCATCCTCATCTGGGGGCGGGTTGTTGCAGCCATAGTATTGGGCAATCGCAGCCTCGTCAATTGGGCCTCCATTGCTGCTCTTCATGGCGTCGGTTGCGTTGGAAACCTGCAGAGCACGCCACTTAGTCTCACTCTCGTCGGACTCGGCAGAGACATTGGCTGGCTTCTTGCCCTCTTTGGCCTTTGTCAAAAGCTCTTCCAGCAGTGGCAGATTGTCTGGTTTTTCCGCCTTAAGTTCATCGACGAGTGATTGGTAGATTTCCTCGGAGTTCTTTGCCTTGCGGAGCTTTGCCAAATGCGACAATTTAGTTTTGAAAATAGACTCGGATAGTTCTTCCTCCAATTTCTTTTTCTTCTCCTCTTCGTCATCACTATCGCTTTTCGCCTTGTCTTTTTTATCCTCTTTCTTATCGCCATCCTTCACGTCGTTCTTGGGCGGGACGTCATAAAACAAGTTCAAGACGGTAGCTCCGTCACTTTTTTGATTGAGTTTGATGATTCCAGACATTACATCACCTGGTTGGACCCAGTCAGGTAACTTGGCCGTGGGTCGTGTCACATACAAGTCCCGTTGCGCCCCTCGTCTTAGTTGCACCAATTGAACAGGTTGCCGTCCATCGTCGGTGACACTAGGAGTGGATGCCTTATCCAGCTGGCTATACACGGGACAGTCAAGTTCCTTAGAAAGTTTGATCGCCAATCGAAGCAGCAAGTCTTTTGAAACCTGTTCCAGCACGGCTCGGCTCGGATGACTAATGCGTAGCATTACAGTGTATTCCACGCCAGGTTTGCTGGTTAGCGTGATAGGAGCAGCTTCGTGCATACAGGATCCCCAGCCTAGTAGTGGTAGAAACGTATATACGAGTTGAGGAGAGCAAGAAGCGAAGTGGTGAGATGATTGTGTGGAGTCGCCATGGTGGGTTGTCGTGAGCTGCGACTTACCCAACGCTTTGCCGTTGTTGTCCTGACAGATCCAAAGTTGCGAGTCCAAAGGCGAATCATAAATCTGTTGAAAGATGGAAGGGAAACGCGGAGTAACGGAAACAGTAGCGTCATCCTTGGAATCTATTTTAAAAGAATACTGCAGGGACAGGTTGGGGGGACAACAGAGGAGTTGGAGGAAGCAATTGTGTTCGTGAGCAACCATGGATAAAAAATGATATTAGGAACATAATCGAAACAATGACAAGATCGACGTGACTTACCGTCAACAAGGACTTGTACACCAGCGCCCCATTGCTTGGCGGCTGTTGGTCTTCCCCTTCCTTACAAGCTTCAGATGCTGCATTTATTTCAGCATCCGATAACGGCAACATGTCTCTATCATCGTTATTAGAAGCAGCCGATATTTTGTACTCTTTTGGACGAATTGATCGGTGAACACTTGTCAGCGTCGCTTTGGGGTGGATCTTCTCTGGCCGAAATGGAGCAGAAACTCCAAATCTTCCAAATTCAGTGGCGCCGCTGATCTTCACGGCTTGCGAAGCAAAGAAGTTTGGCTGTCGAACGTCCAAGGAATGAAACTCAACATCCGTCACAACGGATACAGGTGCTAAATGGCGTTGTGATTGGGAAGCGTAGCTGATGAGATCAGAAAGTTACAACTGCAAAGCATTTGATATGCAGTAAACGGTACCATACTTACAAGGATTGGCCAGCCACGACAACTGCAGGCAAACCTCGAGAGTGGATCCTCCTTTCACTTGAACGTAAAAAACTCTCTCCGTCCCTTCGTTGAGTGAAAAGAACTTTTTGATTTGAATCAACGTATTATGCAGGTCACCTCGCGCAAATGGTACAGCATGAAGAATGAGGGAATGTGGGGCAGTCTGGCCGGCAGCTGGAGTGGTGCTACGGATTCGAATGGCGGCCCATTCTGCCTGTGCCGGTACCGAAAGAAAGCGACGTGCAGGCGCTCCAGGCGTCAGATCATATTTCATGGAGACATCAATGCCGTTGTCGTTTGTGGTTATATCCAATGTCTTGTCGTCGGAATCCGCATTCAAATTTTTTGTGGATTGGACAATGTTGCCGGTCTCTGCGAAGGAGAATGGCGGAGCACTCACAATCGCATGCGGTACTATAACAGTGACAGGCACCTGGAAGAGTGGTCCGCGTTTTGGATCTTTTGAGTCAATGCCATCCACAGTAGCATAGTGCGCGCCAGGGGGCAATCCAGTTGGGTCAAGTCGGATCGAGAAGGATTGGCCAGCCCCACGCTCCTTAGCCGATAACAACGTCAGCCGATCAGGGCATTGGATCCAATCTTGGGAAGGGATTAAGTCTAGCTCAAGTTCTAACGACAACATCTTGTCCATCTCTTCCTGGGTTTTCTTTAACGAGTGCTCAATGCGAGGCTGTACGGTAACAGTTTTGGTCATGGGACCGGCGAGTTGCAACGCGTCGCGAATGAAAATGCCTCGAGCATTACCATGGGACGGAATCTTGACATCGTATGCCAGATCTTGTCCAGGTTTGCCATGATGTTCCAATGCATACTCCAAGGCTGCAGTCACTGACACGAGTCCAGCACCTAGAATGTACACGAGAAGTCAGGTGAAAGCGCCAAAAATCGAATTGGTTTAGCTCTGCTTCGTCCGTATATTAATTTAATAAACCATCAACATGCCCATTGACACGTTTCTTACCTTCTGCAAAAGGATCCAAGACACTCGAGTCTTTTCCATTGCCCGGCTTTTTCACGGCAGAATTGACCAAGGCACGACGCAACTCATTAGGATTGAGATTATCAATGTCGACACCTTGCTCCTTCAAGGCCGACAGTAAGCAAGCCGCCACTCCACAAGCGCTGGGCGATGCCATGCTCGTACCATGCTTTTGTCCAACTGCTTGAAGGCAATGCCGAGGAATGGGAGCAATGGCACCACCGGGAGCACAAATGTCAGGCAAGGATCCATCCGGCGTTGGCCCTCGGGAAGAAAAGGAGTAGGACGCTCCTGGAAGGCTATCCGCGTTGTCATCGGTCTGTTGGTTGTCGCTTGTAGTATCGCTGCTAGTGGTGGTGCTGTCCATCAAGGTTGCGTACTGAGCTGCCATCATTTGTGGCGAAACGTAGGCGCCGACTGTAATGAGCGAAGATAATGTTCCAGGAGAGCCCAAGGTCGAAAGTGCTGGTCCATCATTGCCAGCACTTGTAAAGACTGTCATACCCCATTTCTGTACCGCGTCCTGAATTTTTTGAAAATGACAGCCAGCAATTGTTAGAAACGCCGAGAGTCGATAGGATAAAATCAAAATACACCCATATTTCGTAAAGCGAGACGTACATCAAATACTTGTGCCACTCTTCCGCTATCGGGTTGCCAGGAAGGCTCTCCAAAACTCAAGTTGACTAAATGGCATTTGTAGCGTTTGGCGGCAATCAGACCTCGAATCAACCCGGTTCCTGTTTCGGCCGATGCCACTCGAACATCCCCAATTTTAAGAGCTTTATGAAAGTGAAAGAAAAAAAGAAACAGATTATGAATCCAAGGCCTACAAGAGAAAATACCAAAAACACATTTATAAAGTCCACCCTTCAGACTCTGAACTCACCTAACACTTGTGCACCTGGAGCTACACCATCCTTTTGCAGTTTTTCTAACACTGCTGCAGCGTCCTCTTTGTTGACAGTTTTGTCATTTTCATAATTCGCTGCCGCAATGCCGGCGACATGAGTGCCATGAGATCCCGCATCGCATACCAAACTCAAAGTATTTCCGCCTTCGTAAACTTGAATGCAAAAGGTCACATGGGATCCAAATCCTAGTGTTCCAAATTGTTGGTGGCAAGCATACGGTGCCATGGCTTTGGTAGAAGTCAAATTCCCCGTGGCATCGATATCCACCAACGCTTGCCATTCCATTTCTTCCGTGTCGTCATCTCCTTTTTTGGTTTGGTACAAGACAATATCCATAATGGGTCCTGCATCGTTGTAATCTTTCATCATGTCTTGCAATTGTTCCATGAGTAGTTCGCTTTCTTGGATTTGTTTTTTGAGTGATTTTGCTGTAGCGGACTTTGCGGCTTTCGTATTTTTCTTGTCGTCGGATTTCTCTGCATCTGCTTCTTCTTCCTTTTTGGTTGCATTGTTCTTGTCATCATCTGTTTTGTCGTCATCTGTTTTATCCTTTTTCTTGTCAGCACTACTACCACTCGCTTGCTTTTTACGGAGGGTATCCAGCTCCTGTTGGGCTTTTGCCAATCTTGCGTTTTGTGTCCGTGTAAATTGAATTTTGCGTTCGTTTTGGACACGTCTTAGTGCTGTTTTCGGTAGTATATGATACAACGGCATCGAACCCAATCTCACTTTTGGTAAAGGTAGCTGTTCAGTATCATCATCCTTGCTGTCGCCATTTTTGGACACTACTGCATCTTTCAAAACATTCGTCGGCAAAATGAGTTTCTTTCCTGACACACCCGTCACTGTCACGGATTCCGTTTCATTCGATTCATTCTTTTTCACCACAACTTCAACTTGGGTCGTCATATCCACATCCCCATCGCCGGTACAATCGATAAAATCCAAGTATTTGGGTTTTCCGTCACTTGTTTTCTCCATGCCACGCGCCGCCAAATCACAGCCGGTATCCATGATGGCCATTCTCACACCGCGACCATCGGCCTTTGGGTACTTTGCCAGTAACTCCATTACTTGCGTTTCCGATTTGGGAATTTGTTGCCATGGAATGTCGACCATGGTTTTTGTGGGTGTACTGTCACTACTACTGCTACTCACAGTAGTAGTAGAGGCCGATAGTGAGGAGGATGTAATGACAGGAGTCGCAGCTGCCGCCAATACTGGCAAGGAAAAGGAAACACAAACTTTTAACCGGAGCAGCAATACTAGGAATAATGGTAGGAATCGCAAGGGCGAAGAAGAAGTTGATGATGATGCTGAAGGTATAGACGTGTGTTTGAGACGACTTTTGGGCTGATGTTGGCTGTGATGGCTGCGATGCATTCTCAATCTCAATCGATATAAGCTATTTCTTGATCTCTTTTTCTTCTTTTTTAGATGAAGAGAGCTAGTAGTGCAAAACTTGGATGGCTTCCTATGGATGGCACCTGGAAGCTAGCTACTACTACTGAAGTAGTTAGTAGAGCTATATATCTATTGGAGTATCAATGGCACCTGCTGCCAGCCAGTGCAGCAGCTCATTGGCATGAAAGCACAAACATGGGGGGGGTGAACGGTTTGGGTCCAAAGATACTCCCGCTCCACGGATTCTTTTTCGAAAAAACGTCATTGAAGTTTGAATATGAAATGAACAAGTGTGCGAGCCAGAGAAAATCGACCTTGGTCCCACACACTATCAACCGAACCCCAGTGTTGACAACCAGGGAAAATGGTGACAGAAAAGAAACTAACCTGTGACTGTGGTTGGATCTGCTAAGATTATGCATTGTTTTAGACAGCTTAAGTGACAAACAAGGAATTGTATAACCACTAATAGAAAATAGAGAAACAGTTTCACGCGTTGATTGTCTTTGGGGGCCCCAAGCGGTGAAGAGCCGAAGATCTGTGATGACATCCCCATGGTCAGCAAAAAAGAAAGAGTTGATTGCTTCAGAAAAAACTTGAGAAGCAATTGGGAGCATGTCATCATGTGAGGACAAGGGATGCAGGCATCATGAGGTGGGAAGACAAATGGCTACCAGAACTGTCTCGAATCATGAATTCACATTGTTTCTCCCGAGTTCAACGTTGCAGCATTTGCATGAAAGTTGCATGAGTCAAAGAGCAGAACACCAGGTCTTCAAGCACTTGTTC
>ENA-ORBV01005727-ORBV01005727.1-microbial-mat-metagenome-genome-assembly--contig:-NODE-5727-length-22549-cov-5.334105_pt1 | contig 22549 bp, 18 predicted proteins | sample MGYA00237777_ERZ505514 | MGnify/ENA primary metagenome ERZ505514 (study PRJEB26160, sample SAMN06269048) | microbial mat metagenome | isolation source: Oligotrophic lake microbial mat | place... | reverse complement strand
CTTCCGAATACATCGATCGCGAACGCAAATACCTCGCCCAGATTTACAAACCGCTTTCCATCGTGCTCAACCGTGGTGAAGGCGTGTGGCTATGGGATACAGAGGGCAAAAAATATCTCGATTTTCTCTCTGCCTACAGCGCCGTGTCTTTCGGCCATCTGAACCAGCGCATTAAAAAGGCGCTGATGGATCAGATGGAACTGCTCGATATTCCCGCACGCGCCTTCCACACCGACCGTCTGGGTGAATTCGGACAATTGCTCTGCGAATTCACCGGCATGGATCGCATGCAGCCCATGAACTCCGGCGCCGAAGCTGTCGAAACAGGCGTCAAGGCCGCCCGCCGCTGGGGCCACGATGTCAAAAAAATCGCCGATGGCAATCAGCGCATCATTGTTTCTGCCGGCAACTTCCATGGCCGCACCACGACCATCATCAGCTTTTCATCGGATAAGGATTACCAGCGCGGCTTCGGCCCGCTGACGCCAGGATTTGATATCATTCCCTTTGGCGATCTCAATGCGCTGGAAGCAGCCATCACGCCCGATACTTGCGCCTTCATCACCGAACCGATTCAAGGGGAAGGGGGCATTCTCATGCCGCCGCTCAACTTCCTCAAGGGTGCGCAGGAAATCTGCAAACGCAACAACGTCCTGTTCATCCTCGACGAAATCCAGACCGGCATGGGCCGCACCGGCAAGAATTTCTGCTACCAGTATGAAATCGATAAACCCGACGGCCTGATGCTCGGCAAGGCTTTGGGCGGCGGCATTTATCCCGTCTCCGCCTTCCTGGCGCGCGAAGATGTAATGGCGGTGCTCGATCCCGGCTCTCACGGCTCGACCTTTGGCGGCAACCCCCTGGCGGCTGCCATCGGCATCGAAGCTTTGAAAATTCTGATCGAAGACAATCTGGCCGATCGGTCCGCTGAACTGGGCGACCACATGATGCGCCGCCTGTCCGCCATCCAGTCGCCCATGGTCAAGGACGTGCGCGGCAAAGGCCTGCTCATTGGCCTGGAAATCGATCCAGCCTACGCAAGCGCCCGACAGGTTTGCGACCGCCTGCTGGAAAAAGGCCTGCTCTCCAAGGATACGCACGGCACTGTCGTGCGCTTCGCCCCGCCTCTGATTATCGAGAAGGGCGAACTCGACTGGGCTGCCGATACGGTCGCGCAGGTCTTAAGCGAGATGATCAACAAATAAAAAAACCCCGCCATTCCGGCGGGGTTTTTTTCTTAAGCATGTAATCCGTGCGCGCTCTTTGGCTTGGGCGGTCGTACCTCCGGCGCGGCGGCCTTGGCCTCCGGCTTCTTGCCCTTCGACGCGCTGTTGTAAACATCCTGCGCGGTCTTCGCGATTTTCTTGTTCGATTCTTCGCGCTCTGCCAGCTCGCGCGCATCCAGTGCGAACGGCTTGCCATTTTGCGGAAGAATTTTCGCAACCCGCACGCGCACCGCTTCCGGCACCATTTTCAGGAAAGCCTGGTAATCGCCCCCGGCCAGCGCTTTCATCGCGTTCGTGGCAAAATCCGCATCGTGGATGTATTTGCCCATCAGCTTGCCGATAATGGTGCCGACGCGGGTCTCGTATGATTCTTTATTGAAAGAGTCTTTCGGTGTGACTGTCATGATGACCCCTTAGTGCTTCGTCGGCTTTTTGCCGCTCATATCGAGTTCCAGAAAATTCTCTGCCTGCAGCCACACGGCGAATTTACCCAGGTCGGTGCGCATCGGCATCTGCCCCGTAAGACCTGCGCGCACCTCGACGCGGATTTTATTCGGATCGGTTTTCCAGTCGTAAACGACCGTATAGGTGTTTGCGGCTTTCTCCCCGATATGCTGCTTGAATTTAATCTGCCCCGGCGCCAGCGGCTCATCGAGGCCGGCTTTCTTCAGGAAATCTTCAGCACTGATATTCATGTGACACCCTATATATGGACCCGTTTTTTTCAGGCTTTTACGTTGTTACTGCCACTTACTTTATGAAAAACAGATTAAAGCTTGGTTAAGATTTCCCCCACATGAAAAATCGCGATTTTGCCTCAATCTTTTGATATAATCGGACCATGACCAAAACGCTGTTTTTAACCGCACTTTTGCTCTCGGCCCTGGCCGCCGCGCCTGTTCAGGCCCAGTATTTTACTGAACAGGATCTCAACGCCATGGGCGGCACGGTGGATCCTTCGGGTGCAGGCGCTGCAACGCCGGCCGCGCCTGTGGGCGGTATCACGGTTCGTGGCGGCGCACCCATCAACCTCCGCCCCGGCGCTTATATCTCGCGCATGGATGGCATGCCGCCCGGCATGATGGAAGATCCGAACACGCAAAAACCGCGCCCGGTCACCGCGCCATCTGGTGCAAAAACATCGGCCTCCGCCTATAACGCCGGCCTGAAACAGGCGCAAAGCGCGCGTCAGCAATTAACGGCGCCCAAATCGCTGATCCCGTCACCGTTCCCTGAGGGCTGGTAATAGATTAGTCTGGTTCCTCGTTACCGGAGGGGCTTTTTTCAAATGGATTTCATTCTTCTTCTGCTCGCTTATCTCGCGCTCGGCGCGGCGGCGGGTTTGTCTGCGGGCCTTCTCGGCGTGGGCGGGGGCCTCATCATGGTGCCCGGCCTTTACTGGATTCTGACCCACCAGGGCGTGACCGACGGCGCCATGCACATCGCCATCGCCACTTCCATGGCGGTCATCATTCCCACCGGCATCATGTCGGCGCGCGCGCATCACAAACGCGGCGGCGTTGACTGGTCTTTATGGCGCCGCTGGGTGCCGGGCTCTGTCATCGGCGTCATCATCGGCACCCTGACCGTCAGCAACATGGATACGGAGTCTTTGCGCATCTTCTTCGGCTTCGCACTGCTGAGCATGGCTGGCCTGCTGCTATGGACCCCGCATGAAGGCGATCATAAGAAAATTCCCGAACATCCTGCCGCCATGTTGCCGCTGGGCGCGCTCATCGGTGTTATCGCCGCTATGGCGGGTATTGGCGGCGCCACGCTGAGCGTGCCGATCATGCGCTGGATGGGCCGCCCGTTAAAACGCGCTATCGGCACCGCATCCGCGCTTGGCATTGCCATCGCCGCACCTGCCTGCGTCATGTACCTGATGCTGGCGCCGGAAGGCTATGTCACCGCGCCCTGGGTGGTCGGCTCGGTGCATCTCAAGGCCGCTGCCTGTCTGGCGCTGGCTTCCATGCCCATGGCCCCTGTTGGCGCGAAGCTCACGCACACGCTGCCGGTGCGCACCGTGAAAATCATCTTCGTCTGCTTCATGGTCATTGTATCGCTGAAACTTTTATCCGAAGGCCTGCTGTGAGGCTGGCGGCGCTCGCTCTCGCTGCCTTTCTGTACGCTGCTTTCAGCAGCCCGACGCCCGACACGCCGGGATGGATCGAATTTTCTATCCTCACCCTTTTGCCGGTCGCACTGAGCGGCTTTAAAATGCCGCGCGACCGCTGGGTATGGCCGCTGGCTGCGCTGCTGGCTTATGGCATCACAGTGCCGCTCGCCATCGCTGCGCTCTCCGGTCATGCGGCAGGGGATATTGTCCGCGATCTCGTTGCCTTCGGTGCGCTGGCGTTTCCTTTGCTTCTTGCGTGTCTTTTCCCGGCCGGTGACAAACGCGCTCAGAACATCCTTCTGGCCATTCTTCTGGGCATTGGCATGATCTTCTCGCTGCGGTATCTGCTCAACGCCTGGCAAAATTTAGGCGGGCTCGGGCTGAACGCGCTCGACCACAATTTCCTCTACCTCGCCAATTCACCGCTCGTTGCTTTTACGGCGGCATTTTTGCTGCTGCGCGGTTGCTTCTCTGAAAAGCGCCCCCATGTCGCGCTTGCGCTGGTCATGCTCTCGTTCATTCCGCTCGCCGCCATGATCGGTATGATGCAGCGTGCGACCCTGGGTCTGCTCGCATGCGTCTGGCTCGCACTCTTTATTCACGCGCTCATTAAAAATCCGCCACGCGCGGGCGTTATCGTCCTCGTCTGCACACTCATCATGAGCGCATTGTGGCCTCTGCCGCTGCTGACCTGGGGCGCGCTCGCTGATAAAACACTGCAGGTAGGCTGGAATGCGCGTGGCCTCGAACTCGCAGCATTGCTCGACGCGCTCAATCAGAATCCCTTGACCGCAATTTTCGGCACCGGCTGGGGTTCGCTGGTGAAATCGCCCTCTGTCGGCGACCAGTGGGTGCGCTTTTCGCACAGCCTCATGACGTCGTTGCTGTGGAAAACCGGCTGGCTGGGTCTGATTGCAGGCGCAATAGCCATCGGCGCATTGATCATGGCTGCAATGCAGCGCCTGCGCCGCGACATGGTCTTGGCCTCGGCCCTGATTTTGCCCCTTTTGCCCGCTTTATTTTTGTACGGAAGTTATAAATCACTCTGTTTTGGACTGTTGCTGCTGGGGCTTGTCCGGCTCGATTGGACATCGCCCCGGACGAAGTGATAAACCCCTTGGCTTCTTTATAAGATTGGTAAGCATATCCGCCCGACATGACAAAAGACCGCCCGTCCATTCTCATCGTCAACCGCGTCTATCCGCCTTTGCGTGGATCGACGGGGCGCATGATGCACGATCTGGCGCGCCACTTCGTGAAGGCGGGCCACAAGGTCACGATTCTGGCCACATCCACCGGCCGGTCCACCGCCGCAAGCCGCGGCAACATCACCATCGTGCGCATCAGGGACCACGGCAAAACCGGCTTCTGGGGCTACGCTAAAACCTTGTGGCGCCTGTACCGCGCCATGCTGCGCATGCCGCGCCACGACGTGCTGATCACCATGTCCGATCCGCCACTGCTCTACGTGGCGGGCCAGCGCGCTGCCAAAATCAAACGCTCGGCGCATGCCCATTGGTGCCAGGATCTTTATCCCGATTTATTCTCCGCCCTGAAATTCGATATTCCCGATGGTGTTTTAAAACGCGCTTACACGGTCGGCTATAAGGCGCTCGGGCAGATTGACTGCATCGTCGCCATTTCCCGCTGCATGCAGCGTCATCTCATCCGCATCGGCGTCGACCAGCGCAAAACCGCCGTCATTGAAAACTGGCCCGATCAGGAACTCGTCAATCCATTCGCCAAGGCCGCCGCCCCGCCGCCGGAAGCAACATTGCCGCACAAGAAAAAATTGCAGGAACGCAGGCTGTACACCGACCCCACGGGCCAGAAATTCCGCATCCTCTATGCCGGCACGCTGGGCCGCGCCCATCCGACCGATGTCATTATTCAGGCCGCGAAAATTCTCCAGCGCGCGCAGCCGGATATAGAACTGGTCTTCGCTGGCACCGGCCCGGGGTTTGAAGCGCTGGCCGCAGCCCGCGCATCGCAGGGCCTCGACAATATCCGCCTCATGCCGCCGCAACCCCGTGCGTCTTTAAGCGCGTTGATGGAAAGTGGCGATGTGCACCTGGTCACGATGAAAGACGAAGCCATGGGCCTTCTCATGCCGTCTAAATTTTATTCCGCGCTGGGCGCGCACCGACCCGTCATTTTTGCAGGTCCCGCCGAATGTGATATTGCCCGCCTGGTTTCACGCCATAACGCCGGCCGCGTGGTCAGGCCGGATGACGGCAGGGGTCTGGCCACCGCCATTGCCCTGTTCCGCACCGAATCGGAAGTCTGGTTCGCCGGGCAGGAAGGCGCCAAAGCCGCGCTTTCCGGGCGTTTGCCGTCCGATGCTTTTGCCCTGTGGTCCAACGTGGTAAAAAAACTCCACGATGGGAAACACCCTAAACGATCTTCAAAATAGACCCTGGACCACGCTGTGGTCCGTGCGCCGCGCCGGCATCATCGGTCTGGGCATCGGTCTTCTGGTTGCGATTCTTCTGGTTGTTGTCCTTCCCGAAAAATGGGAAGCGCGCATGACCGTGGGCCCCGCGGGCCGCGGCGCAGGGGCCGATCTCTCCGCTTTTCTTCCCGCATCGGAATCTCCGACCATTCAATATCTGTTGCAGCGTGTCGGCTCTGTCACGGCCGCTGATTTTTCCGTCTACGAAACGCTCATGACCAGCCCGCGTGTCGCGGGCGCCTTGCAAAAAGACGAAGCCTTTAAAGGCAGGCTCAAAAACCTCTGCGACCAGTGCGATGTGAACGCCGCCGCTTTGGCCCGCTGGCTCGAATGCCATGTCCGCGTGCGTCCGCTCGGCGCCACGCAGATGCGCCGCATCACCCTGCGCATGAAAGACCAGGACCTCGCGACCGATCTGCTGCGTGCCCTGCATCGCCTCTCGGATGAAACCATTCGCGCCGATGCCCGTATCCGCACCGATCAGCGCATTCAGTACCTGCGCGCGCAGATGGCGGTCGTGAACAGCCCCGATCACCGCGACGCGCTGGTCGATCTGCTCAAGGATCAGGAACGCACCCGCATGATGGTCGGCATCGACCATGATTTCGCAGCCGAAGCTATCGACCCGCCTGTCTTGTCCGACCGCGCGGTTTTCCCGAATGCTTTCATATTTCTGCCCGTCTTCGCATTGCTCGGCTTCCTGACAGGTTTGGGGATCGGGCTTATCCGTAAATGATCCCCGTAACCGCCATTGTTGTCACAAAAAACGAGGGCGATAACATCGCCCATTGCCTGCTGCCGCTGATGCCGCTGTTTCAGCGGGTCATCGTCGTCGATTCGGGTTCAACCGATGACACGATGGCGTCTGCCAAATCCTTCGGCGCGGAATTTCTGCCCTATAGCTGGAACGGCAAATACCCGAAAAAACGCCAATGGTGCCTTGAAAATATTTACGGCCTGGGAGAATGGGTTTTCTTTATCGACGCCGATGAAGTCGCAAGCCCGCAATTGCTGCGCGAAATGCGTCTTCTCTTCGCCCGCGGCCCCCGCGCCGACGGCTATTTCATCAGGGGCCGCTATGTCTGGATGAATAAACGCCTGCGTTTTGGCATGACCAACAACAAGCTGGCGCTCTTCCGCCGCGACGCCTTTGCCTTTCCGCCCGTGAACGATCTCGACCTCCCGATGGGTGAAATAGAAGGCCATTACCAGCCTGTGCCGGTCAGGGAAGACGTCACCATCGGCGAACTCAATCATCCCGTCATTCATCACAATCACAAGGGCAGGGGCGAGTGGGACCGCAAGCATGATCGTTATGCGGATTGGGAAGCTGGCATGATCCGCCGCGATGCTTTCCCGGCGGATCCGGTTGCCTGGCGGCAGGAAGTAAAAGCCCTGACCCGCGCGTCCTTCCTGCGTCCCCAGTTGGTTTTTCTCTACAGCTACATCATAAGACTGGGCTTCCTCGACGGGATCGCAGGCTTCGGCTACGCCATGGCCCGCGCCGGCTATGCGAAAAAAGTGATGCAGCGCCTGCCTTAACCCCCGCGCAAAAACCAGTACAGTGCAGGCGCATGAGTTTTTATCGTCTGCGCTGCCACCTGCATCGGCATAGCCAGCGGCGCATGAATATTCAGCTCGCGCCTGATCTGCGTCTGCTCATGCCGCCCCAGCGCTGTTTTTTGCTGGGAAATGCCGCCCTGTTCGAATACACAAATCGGCAACGGCAGGTATTTTTGGCTGCCGCGCTGCATGTAATACGCCGTGAATTTATAATCCGCGGCAATCTGGTACGCCGTATCGAAGCGGACATGGCTTTTCTTGTAAATCATCGCCTGATGATGCGTCGGCATACCGCGCGTGATCGTGTGGCGCGCGCGTTTCAGCTTGCCGTCTTCAATCGCATCGCCGTAAATAAAATCAAAATCCAGATGCTGTGCCACGGATTTCAATACTTCCGGCCCGGCAAAAATATCACCTGCATTCATGAACATCACGTGATGGTGGCAGGCCCGGTCCAGGCCCTTGTTCATGGCATCGTAAATACCGGCATCGGGCTCGTGCGCGCCGTCAATCACAATCCATTCAAACGCCGGATAGCTCTGTCCTTCCACCGAGGCTTTCGTACGGGCAAACCCCTCTGGATTGTTTTTCGTGATGGTGATGACGCTAATCATCGTTTCTGCTGATCAGCTCATCCGCATAAATGCCGGTGATCGCCAGATTCGATAAAATCTGCGTGATGTCCTTGGCGCTTTCTATGAAATCGAACGGCTTTGGATCGCGCGGCACCACGATGGTGCTGCCCGGCGTGATCATCAGCGGTTTGATCTTGGTCCAGCTGGTCCCCGATACCGGCTGCGCCGACCCATCGGGATGCAGAACAAACGTTCGGCCCTTGTCGGCGTGCAGTGTCAGCCCGCCCGCCTCCGAAATGTAATCGCTCGTATTTTTATCGGCTTTGAATTGCAGCGCCGCGGGCGACAAAACTTCGCCCGTAACCCGCACATTTAAAGGGCGTTTGGGAATATAAATCCGGTCGCCCGATTCCAGCAGAATATCCACCGCCGGGTCGCGGCGTAAAATGCCGGGGTCGCTTTCAACGGTGATGCGTCCCACGGGTTCGATGGTTTTAAGCTCTTCCACCAGGTCTTTGGCCAGCGCCATCTGGCTCATATCCACTTTGCCGTCATCATTCTGCGCAGCCATCGCGATGGCGCGTTCCAGGTCGCGCGCGGCAGCGCCGAATTTTTCTTTTTCGCGCTTGCGCTCAGCCGCGCGTGAAAACACCGTGCCCAGCGGGTACGCCTGATCGGTAATGCCGCCGGCGCGGTCGATCAGCGAGAGCAAAGTATCTCCGCGCATCAGGTCGTAATTGCCTGGGTTGCGCACTTCGCCATACACCGCGACCGTCTGGCGCGTCACGGCTTCAAACCGGTCCGGCACGCGCACCGCATCGCCGAAGGTGACGGTAATCTCGTCCGCGCCCGGTGCTGTCAGGTCAATCACATCGCGGCGGCTCACGGCGCCGGCCGATACGTCAATAAAGCCCACATCGTTGCGGCTGATTTCCGCGCGGCTCATATCGGCATCGCTTAAATGTCCGCCCGCCACATCCAGCAATTTGGCAATTGGCGTCGGTCCTGCAACCGGCCAGCTGCCGGGCAGGCGCACCGCGCCCTTCAGGCTGACCGCATGCTCGCTGACAAAGGTCGAAATCAAAACCGGCACGGCGTCCACCTTGTCGCCGCGCATGATCGCTTCGATATCGTCGCGCGCGAATAATCTGATCTGGTCGCCGTCCTGCAAAGTTGCATTGGCGCGGCCCGCAAAAACATCCTGCGGTGAAAACGCCACCAGATCGCGCACCAGATCGGCATCGCGCCTGCGGCTGATCACACCCAGCAGCGGATATACATCATCGCCAAATGCCTGCGGATCCCGCAAAATACGGGACAATTGCATCCCCGGCGCCAACGGATACGTCCCGCCTTTGCGTGTTTCGCCGCTCAGCGTGAACGATGCCGCGCTACGGTCTTCCGTGCGGTTGACGCTTAAAATCGCGCCATCCGCAATCATCGCCGCCGATGTCGCGTTCACCTGTATCGCTGTGCGCTTGCCGTCCGTTTGCGGGCTTTGCAGTGTTACGCGGTTTTGCCCGCGGGATAATGGTCCGCCCGCCAGCTGCAGACTGCTGAGCACGCTCATGCTCTCGCCGGCAGGCAATTCATAAATACCCGGCTGGCGCACATCGTCGGTAATCGCGATCGTCGGCCCCAGCGGCGGCACGATGATGCGGTCGCCATCCTGCAAGGTCGGGAAGGTGCCGCCATCCTGCGCATGCATCATCGCGTACAGGTCGACCGGAATGGTTTTGCCGCCCCGCACCAGGCGAATCTGCCGCAGACTGCCGTCTTTTTTGATGCCGCCGCTTTTTTCCAGCGCTTCGACAACGCTTTGCATCGGCGTCATGAAGCGCCGTCCGGGGCTGACAACATGGCCTGCCACCAGTACGCCGACCTGCCGCACATTTTCCAGGCTCAGATACACTTCACCGTAATACGCTTGCGCCTTCAGCATCGCATTGATATCGGCGCGCACGGCGCCCAGCGTTTTTCCCATCGCCGCAAGCGGGGGCAATTGGTCGATGGCAAGCGAGCCGTTGCGGTCGACGACATAACTGCGCCTGTCTTTGCGCTCGCCTAAAAATGCGACATTCACGCGGTCGCCCGCGCCTAGAATATAATCATCCGCAACCGCGCCAGCGGCCGGCGCCATCGCATCCATGGTGCCCGCGCCAAGAAAATCATATCCGTATTGCGTGAGACTCTCGTCCTGTGCCGCATCGCGATAAAAACTTTCAATTGCCGAGGGCGGTTCGCTGCGTTTTGTTTTTATAGATGTGATGGGCTGCAGATCGTGGTCGCGCTCGCGCTCTTTCATCGGTAATGGCTGGCGCAGATGATCAGGCAGCAACGCTTCCAGATCGTCGATGCTCATAAGGTCCGGTTCGTCGTCCTGATCGTAGGCATGGCGTGATTCCGGTGTGGCTTCTTGGTAATAAGCGGGGGCAGGGTCCGATGCGTCGCCATACGCTTGGGCGCGAACATCCTTGACCGCGCATGCCATCGCGGCCACATACATACCTAAGAACATCGCCAAATACTTGAAAATGGCCGTGAACTCCCCCCGTCACTGAATGCAAACATAGGGGGAATTACATACACTGAAAAGCAGGTCTTTATGACTATCCACCTTTTGCGAATGGCTGCAGGAATTACGGAATTAAGTGACCTGCAGGACTACATCCAGAAAGAGAAACGCAAGGAAAAAGACTTGGGGTATGTTTCCTCGATTTATACCCGTAATACACCCAAGCGCATGGCGGATTTGCTGGAGGGTGGTTCTGTTTTCAACATCATGCGCAGCATGATTCTCTGCCGCCGCCGCATTCTCGACATTCGTGAGAAAAAGCGCGCAGATGGCTGGACCGAAATCGTTTTGGAAGCGAAATTAATGCGGGTTATGCCGCTCGCGCATAAGCCGTTTCAAGGCTGGCGTTATCTCGAACCCGCCCGCGCCCCGGCCGATCTTGGTTTTTACGTCGGCGACGGCGATGACGAGGCCCCGCCTGAGGAAATGGCCGCCGATTTACGCATTGCCGGCCTGCTTTAACCCCCGCAAAAGGGGAATCGGGGTGGGTAAGGGGTATTTCGGACCCTTTTTTTAAGATTTTGTTAACCTATATCACTCATTCTTGACGATTGGTCCGCAAGCCATCCCAGAGCGTGGATCATCAAAAAACATCGTAAACTGCAGGCTTTTCGCATAAATCGCGAAAAGATTAAAAATAACTTAAAAAGATGTTTGACATGGGGAGGAACTCTCCCTTATAAGACCGGACACCAACGGCGAACACCGGCCCGCAAGGCCAAGTATTCTGCCATTGAGTGACCAGCCAAGTCGGTCTTGACCGCCGAGTAGTTTTTAACTACAAACGCGGTTATCCAATTAAGGTTTGGAGTTTTTGCCCGGGAGACCATCCCGAAAAGGATGGTCGGCTTCGGGCGCGGTTTTTGAACATCGTGGTTTAAAATATCAAAGAGATACGCAGGCAGCGGTCATCGTGTTTAGTCATGTTCGCCATTTATTTGGCGTTTGTGATTAGATCGTCTTCACGACGCAACGACGACTGATCAGCTGTTGACGTATTTCGCATTCAAGTAACGCAAAATATAATACATGCAGGTCAGTCAATTTTTATTAATCAGACCGATCAAATGAGTTTTTCTTTCCTACCCGGAAAGAACAAACGTCAGTGATATGGTCAGATCAGATTTTCAACTTGAGAGTTTGATTCTGGCTCAGAACGAACGCTGGCGGCAGGCCTAATACATGCAAGTCGAACGAACCTTCGGGTTAGTGGCGCACGGGTGAGTAACGCGTGGGAATGTGCCCTTGGGTACGGAACAACATCGGGAAACTGGTGCTAATACCGTATAATATCTTCGGATCAAAGATTTATCGCCCAGGGATCAGCCCGCGTAGGATTAGCTAGTTGGTGAGGTAATGGCTCACCAAGGCTTCGATCCTTAGCTGGTCTGAGAGGATGATCAGCCACACTGGAACTGAGACACGGTCCAGACTCCTACGGGAGGCAGCAGTAAGGAATATTGCTCAATGGCCGAAAGGCTGAAGCAGCAACGCCGCGTGGAGGATGAAATACTTTAGTATGTAAACTCCTGTAAGAAGGGAAAAATATGCAGTTTTTCTGTATTGATTGTACCTTCAGAGTAAGCCCCGGCTAACTACGTGCCAGCAGCCGCGGTAATACGTAGGGGGCAAGCGTTGTCCGGATTTACTGGGTGTAAAGGGTGCTCAGGTGGACTTTTAAGTCAGAGGTGAAATCCCAAAGCTTAACTTTGGAGCTGCCTTTGATACTGAGAGTCTAGAGTTTGAGAGAGGGCAATGGAATATCTGGTGTAGCAGTGAAATGCGTAGATATCAGATAGAACACCAATGGCGAAGGCAGTTGCCTGGCTCAAAACTGACACTAAAGCACGAAAGTGTGGGGAGCGAACAGGATTAGATACCCTGGTAGTCCACACCCTAAACGATGAATACTAGATGTTGGTCTTTTTTAAGATCAGTATCCAAGCTAACGCATTAAGTATTCCACCTGGGAAGTACAATCGCAAGGTTGAAACTCAAAGGAATTGACGGGGGCCCGCACAAGCAGTGGAGCATGTGGTTTAATTCGACGCAACGCGAAGAACCTTACCTAGGCTTGAAACGCAGACTAATCCTGATGAAAGTCGGAGTGCCGCAAGGCGAGTCTGTACAGGTGCTGCATGGCTGTCGTCAGCTCGTGCCGTGAGGTGTTGGGTTAAGTCCCGCAACGAGCGCAACCCTCGTTCTTAGTTGCCATCAGGTAATGCTGAGCACTCTAAGAAGACTGCCTACGCAAGTAGTGAGGAAGGTGGGGATGACGTCAAGTCCGCATGGCCCTTACGCCTAGGGCCACACACGTGCTACAATGGCCATTACAAAGGGTCGCGATACCGCGAGGTGGAGCCAATCCCTAAAAAATGGTCTCAGTTCGGATTGGAGTCTGAAACTCGACTCCATGAAGCTGGAATTGCTAGTAATCGCGCATCAGCACGGCGCGGTGAATACGTTCCCGGGCCTTGTACACACCGCCCGTCAAGCCATGGAAGTTGGGGGTACCCAAAGTCGCCTTTAACAAGCGCCTAAGGTAAAACCAATGACTGGGGCTAAGTCGTAACAAGGTAGCCGTACCGGAAGGTGCGGCTGGATTACCTCCTTTCTAAAGAGATTTAAAGCTTAAGGGTTTTAATATTGAGTTTGCACACTATTATTTTTCCATTTGGGCCTATAGCTCAGTTGGTTAGAGCGCACGCCTGATAAGCGTGAGGTCTGTGGTTCAAATCCACATAGGCCCACACACATCAGGTTTGTACTTTAATCTAAAGATTTACTACCTGAAATAATTTAGGAACAAAATATAGTAATTTGTATTTTATTTCCTAGCTTAAATTGGGGATGTAGCTCAGTTGGTAGAGCGCCTGCTTTGCAAGCAGGATGTCGCAGGTTCGAATCCTGTCTTCTCCACAGTTTTAATCGTTCTTTAATATTTGAAATATCCATAATTAATAAATAAACAAGTTATATTGATGCACTTCTCCCGATTTTTGGGAGACACTACCTGTATCAGTATGGGATTTTTGGAAAAAGTTACAAAGGGCACATGGTGGATGCCTTGGCACTAATAGGCGATGAAGGACGTGGCTACCTGCGAAAAGCCTCGGATAGACGGTAACAGTCTTTGACCCGGGGATCTCCGAATTGGACAACCAATCCAGAGTAATATCTGGATATATTTTACTGAATAAATAGGTAAAATAAGCTAACGAAGGGAACTGAAACATCTAAGTACCTTTTGGAAAATAAAACAATAGTGATTTCCTGAGTAGCGGCGAGCGAAACGGAAACAGCCTAAACCTTTTGATATGTAATAGAATGCAATCGTTGTATCATAGGTGTTGTGGGACTTTCAGGTAAATTTGCATTATACCAAAGAGTTACAAATTTTAGAATTAATTGAATGACTTGGAAAGGTCAACCATAGACGGTGAAAGTCCGGTAAATGAAAATTCTAGAACTCTTGAAAGTATCCCGAGTACCGCGGAGCACGTGGAATTCTGCGGGAATCTGCCAGAACCATCTGGTAAGGCTAAATACTAATTAGTGACCGATAGTGGACAAGTACCGTGAGGGAAAGGTGAAAAGTACTCCTAACAGGAGGGTGAAATAGAACCTGAAACCATGTGCCTACAAACGGTAGTAGTCTTATAAAGCAGCTTGCTGTTTTATTTAGATGACTGCGTGCCTTTTGCTTAATGAGCCAACGAGTTACTCGTATGTTGCAGCGTAAGTTTTTTAGAAACGGACGCTTAGCGAAAGCAAGTCCGAACAGGGCGTATTTGTAGCATGCGGTAGACGCGAAACCGAGTGATCTATTCTTGACCAGGATGAAATATCGGTAAAACGATATGGAGGTCCGAACTAGTGTGGGTTGAAAACCGCTTGGATGAGTTGAGAATAGGAGCGAAAGACCAATCAAACTCGGAGATAGCTCGTACTCCCCGAAATAGCTTTAGGGCTAGCCTCGGAATAGTATATTGTAGGTAGAGCACTAATTGGGCTAGGGCCGCCACAGCGGTACCAAACCCAAATAAACTCCGAATAACAAATATATGTTTTCCGGGAGTCAGGCAGTGGGGGATAAGCTTCATTGCCGAGAGGGAAATAACCCAGATCACCAATTAAGGTCCCCAAGTTCATGTTAACAGACTAAGGATGTTAAGTTGCTTAGACAACTAGGATGTTGGCTTAGAAGCAGCCACTCATTTAAAGAGTGCGTAATAGCTCACTAGTCGAGCGACTTAGCGCCGATAATAAACGGGACTAAACATGGCACCGAAATTGTGAAATTGATAGCAATATCAATTGGTAGGGGAGCATTCTATTTGCGACTGTGGTGAACACAGATTTTTCGAAATGAAGATGCACGGTGACGTGTGTTGGAGCGAATAGAAAAGAAAATGTTGGCATAAGTAACGATAATGCATATGAAAAATATGCACACCGCAAATCCAAGGTTTCCTGAGCAATGTTAATCATCTCAGGGTTAGTCGGTCCCTAAGCTGAGGCCAAACGGCGTAAGTAATGGGAAACAGGTTAAATATTCCTGTACCTTCGACATTTAAACCAAAATGACGCAAAAGTGAAAGGAGAGCCACCTGATGGATGGTGGTCTAAGGTCGTAGTTGCAAGCAATTGTGATGAAAGCCGAACGGGATGGCGCAAGCCTATAAACTCTCCCTAATCATGTTGCCAAGAAAAGCTTTGGTGTATACTAAGAAGACCGTACCGTAAACCGACACAGGTAGATGAGGAGAGTATCCTAAGGTGCTCGAGTGAGCCGTAGTTAAGGAACTCGGCAAATTAACCCCGTAACTTCGGGAAAAGGGGTGTCACGCTTTTAGCGTGATCGCAGAGAAATGGGCCAAGCGACTGTTTAACAAAAACACATGTCTATGCAAAGCCTTTAAGGCGAAGTATATGGACTGACACCTGCCCGGTGCTGGAAGGTTAAGAGGAGAGGTTAGCTTTCGGGCGAAGCTTTGAATTGAAGCCCCAGTAAACGGCGGCCGTAACTATAACGGTCCTAAGGTAGCGAAATTCCTTGTCGGGTAAGTTCCGACCTGCACGAATGGTGTAACGATCTGGACGCTGTCTCGGCCATGAGCTCGGTGAAATTGTAGTATCGGTGAAGATGCCGATTACCCGCAACGGGACGGAAAGACCCCGTGCACCTTCACTATAGCTTAACATTGACTTTGGATAATTCATGTGTAGGATAGGTGGGAGACTTTGAAGTGGTGTCGCTAGGCATCATGGAGTCAACCTTGAAATACCACCCTTGAATTATTTGGAGTCTAACTCCTAACGGAGGACATTGTTTGGTGGGTAGTTTGACTGGGGTGGTCGCCTCCAAAAAAGTATCGGAGGCTTTCAAAGGTACCCTCAGTACGCTTGGTAACCGTACGTAGAGTGCAATAGCATAAGGGTGCTTGACTGTGAGACTTACAAGTCGAGCAGGGCCGAAAGGCGGATATAGTGATCCGGTGGTTCCGCATGGAAGGGCCATCGCTCAAAGGATAAAAGGTACGCCGGGGATAACAGGCTGATCCCTCCCAAGAGCTCATATCGACGGGGGGGTTTGGCACCTCGATGTCGGCTCGTCACATCCTGGGGCTGGAGAAGGTCCCAAGGGTTCGGCTGTTCGCCGATTAAAGTGGCACGCGAGCTGGGTTCAGAACGTCGTGAGACAGTTCGGTCCCTATCCGCCGTGGGCGCAGGATTCTTGAGGGAAGCTGACCTTAGTACGAGAGGACCGGGTTGGACGCACCGCTAGTGTTCCGGTTGTCACGCCAGTGGCACCGCCGGGTAGCTATGTGCGGAAGGGATAACCGCTGAAAGCATATAAGTGGGAAGCCCATCCCAAGATAAGGAATCCCGGGCCGTAAGGCCCCTAAAGGCCCCTCGTAGACGACGAGGTTGATAGGCCGGGCGTGGAAGCTCAGCAATGAGCGAAGCTAACCGGTACTAATTGGCCGTGCGGCTTGACCACAATATTTTTACTGGAGCAGTCATCGCGCTTGCATTCACCGATTGCCCGTACATCGCACGCTAGTTGTTTTGATCGACGAGCCTTGAGCCGTTGATTGATGATTAGCGTGGACAAGTTTCCGGTGGCAATGGCGGAGGTGTCACACCCGTTCCCATCCCGAACACGGCCGTTAAGCCCTCCAGCGCCGATGGTACTGCGTGGTCGCCACGTGGGAGAGTAGGACGCCGCCGGATCTCATCAAGAGGCCTGGACTCCCGTAGAGGGGGTCCAGGCCTCTTTTATTTTGACGATGAGTTGAAGCTTCGGTGGAGTTCGCTGCACAACAGGAAGGTTGTGTGTGATGGGGATTGGTCGAAATTGGAACGTTAAGCCGCTGGCTTGTGGGCTAGCGGTGATTGCCCTGCAGGGTTGTATGGGACGTTATGCGCTCGATCGTAAGCCGGTGAAGCAACTCTCTGAGGCCGAGCAGAGATCCCGAGGGCGAGTAGCATTCGAGCATGCGCGAGAGAAGGTCCGTGAGGTTCGGGAAGGGATGTCACCTTCCGAGGTGCAAGCGGCAATGGGGGCGGTGATCGCAGTCGAAGAGAGCAGTGACGGGCAAGGGCAGCGGAAGTTGATGGACGGCTTTCTGTGCAAGGTGAGCCCGGTGCCGCTCAAGGAGCGTTGGCTGTTTGGATACGATGAGGGGAACGTGCAGCTGATCGGGTTTGCCATCGAGTTCTTCCGTAAGGATGCCGATGACGATAACTGGCTCGTGAAGCGGTTGGACCGTACTCCGAGCGATGACTGTCCCGTTGTTGGTGACACGCATCTGGACTAATGGGCGAAAATAAGGCGAAACTGGGGGTGTGGTCGCACCTTCTCCCCGCATCCGCCAACTAATAGCCGACCTTGGCCCGATTCGAGGCCGTCTTAGACATCATGTTCGAGGGCATCGCTCGCATCTTTCTCTCGCCATCCCAACGCTCGACGCCTTTCTCGACGGCGGGCTGCCACGCGGAGCCATCACAGAGATCTTTGGACAAGTCTCGTCTGGTCGGACGACATTCGCCTACCTACTTACCGCAGCGGCGACGCGTGGTGGCGAGTACGTCGTTTGGATCGATCTGCCGAACACGCTCGACCCTGAAGGGGTGCACGGGGCGGGCGCTAATCTCGAGCGAATTCTTTGGCTGAATCCCAGGGATAGGGTTTCGGCCCTTCGCGCGGTCGATCAGGTGTTGGCGGCGGGCGGATTTCATCTGGTGGTTCTCGACCTCGGTGGTCCACCTACGTCCGGGGCCGTGTTGCCCTCATCGGTCTGGCTGCGAATGGCGCGTGCGGCAGTGCATCGTGATGCCGCCATCGTGGTTCTCGGTGCTACGAGCCTCGCCGGATCCTTTGCGACGCTTTCTCTCGAGATCTGCGCAAGCCGCCGCATATTCCTTGGGAAAGGTGGCCCGTGTCCCATCTTCGAGGGGGCCGCAAGTGCTCTGCATCTTCGAAGGCACAAGTATGGGCCTCCCAGCGCTGTTGCGGTCGATCTTTTTGCGTCGACGTCCGGCTGAGTCATGTCGCGCATCGGGTGTCTCTGGGTGCCAGACCTGTGTGTTCGGGCGCACCTCCGCTTGGACCCCAATCTTGCGGAGCGGCCGGTGGCACTCACCGACGGGGAAACGCCGCGCAGTATTGTCGTCGCCGTGTCTGTTGATGCCGAGCGAATCGGCATCCTTCCTGGAATTCGCGCCGCACATATCCGTGGCATTGCTGACTCCGTCTTGATCCTTCCAGTTTCGAAGGAGGCGATCGCCGCAGCAATGATGGCCCTCGCCGACGTTGCTGGATCTGTGAGCTCGCGAGTCGAAATCGGCGATCGAGGTCGTGTTTTTCTAGATTGCGACGGAAGCGAAGTGCTCTACCCGTCCGAGGCTGCACTCGCGACGTTGCTGTCTGCGCGCGCGGATCGACATGGATTTCCGGTCCGCGTCGGCATTGCTGACACGAAGCTTGCCGCATCGGTTGCCGCACGTGAAAGTAACGGAATCCGGATCATTCCGTCTGGTCAGACGTCGGCGTTCTTGGCCCCACTCCCCCTTGCTTGGATCGATCCGGACCCCGAAAGCGCCAAGCAGCTGGCCATTTGGGGAATTCGGTTCATCGGAGATCTCGCCCGTCTCTCGCCAGGGGCCGTTGCGCATCGGCTCGGGCCCGCCGGCCGTGTCTTGGTGCGACGAGCTCGTGGTGAGGACGACGAGCCTCTCGTCGCAAGGCCGACGCCTCATGTTTTCGAAGAGAGTCTCGCGCTCGACTATGGAATCGATTACCTTGAGCCGCTCATCTTCCTTCTGCGTCGATTGATCGGATGTGTGACCGATCGGATCGAGTTGCACGGTCTGGGATGTCGCGAGCTCGAGCTCGCATTTGAGTTCGAGAATGGAGGTCGTGATTTTCGCCGGGTCGGCGCATCAGCACCGACCACCGACCACAAGGTTTTCGTCACCTTGGTGAGGGCGGAGATCGAGCAGCGTCCGCTCGCGCAGGCAGTGGTCAAGATTTCCATCGCCGGAGTGGTGACCAGGCTCCGTCCGACCCAATTGGACCTCCTCCGACCTACGGGCCCAGCTCCAGCGGCATTGGCCTCCGCGTTGGCTCGATTGTCGGTTTTGTGTGGGCCGGATCGTGTCGGGGTATTGCGGCGCAGCGACTCCCATCGCCCAGAAGCGGTTGAGCTCCGACCGTTCGAAGCGACGCCCTCGGATGCCGGACCGACACCCGACGCTCAAGCGAGTGCGGGGCCCCCAGTCATTCGTCTGGCGCTGCGCGCGTTTCGTCCTGCCGTGGAGTTGGAAGTTTTTGAAAGCGCAGGACAGCTCGATTACGTTCGTGGTCGCGGATTCGGGGGACGTGTCGTGCAGTGGGCCGGTCCATGGCGCCTGCGTGGCGAATGGTGGACCACAGGCCCCTTTGCGCGGGAGTACTACGACGTCGAGCTGACCGACGGCGGCGTGTACCGCATTTTCCGTGACTTGCGCGAACGACGGTGGTTGGCGGACGGCGTGTATGACTGACGCCGAATCCTACGTCGAGCTCCGATGTCGGAGTGCCTTCAGCTTCTTGGCTGGCGCCTCGCTTCCTGAGGATCTCGTGACGGAAGCCGCGCGGTTGCAGCACGATACGATCTCGATCGTCGATCGGGATGGCGTCTACGGTGCCCCTCGTGCGTTTCGTGCCGCGAGCACTGCGGGGTTACGAGCGCTCATTGGTGCCGATGTCGCCATCGATGGTCGACGGTTGGCTCTCCTCGTCGCCGATCATCGCGCGACGGGTACCGCCCTCATGGCCATGCGTCATGCCCGTGCACTGTGCGGCATCGGGGTCAATGCGCGCATCATCGGGCAGAATGGCCGCAGTTTGGAGCGCTTCTGCCGAGCGGAGGCACTCTGGCAGAAGCACTCCCTGTCGCTGGATCGCGCCGGTAAACCCTGGGCCGTCGCCCGCGATGTCGCCGAGCTTCGCCAACTGATCCGCCGTCTCCAGCCAGCTGCGATCATCGCCTACGGTACCAACGAACAGATTATTGCTGGCTTCGCCGGTGCCGGTCAGCGAGCGGCAGGCACGCGAGGAGTGCTTCGCAGTCGAGCCGGCTATCCACTACCTGGTGCTCTGATCCTGAGCGATGCGAACAATGGTGCCACGTGTGCGTGTCGATGTGGTTGAACGTCGAGGTCCCTCGTGGTGGACTGCGTTTCAACGCTAGGCGGTCGCGAAGGAGATTGGATGCGGCGCGATCCGCGAGCAGGTAAAGAAAGCAATCTTGCGCGGATTCGGAAGGGTCGAAGTCCGGTAGCCCTCTGAGAACCCCGAGGGCCAGGTCTTGCTCGATATCCTGGCGATCTTGCTTGGTCAATCGGGCTTTGCCGATGAGTGTGCGAGCTTTCTTGCGAATGATCCGACACACGGAAGCATCATCAAACGGGGAACGACAGTCAGTTGTCACGGAAACCTCCTCTGGTGTGAGCAAGGCGATCTGGGAAAGTGATCGAGCAATGATCGGCCGGGTGACGGCTCGACACTAGGCTCTGGACCTGTCCCTCGCCTCCGCTTCTGCGGTTGGCATCAAATACGGTCCGTGGGTCACGAACCTCGCTTCGTTAAAAAATGCTCCCGGATGTCCGATTTGAAGGGGAGTCCGTTGTGAAACTCCAGCACTTCGATGACACCATCGCCCATCAGCTCAAACAAACGAAACATGTCGAGAAATTGTTCCTTCAAGACAAAGTTGCCCAGCCGCGTTTCTGCCGGGGAGACGTTGTCCTTGCTCACTACTGTCCGGTTAAAAGTCGAATAGCGACAACGGTTTATGACTCGGCAGTTTTTCTTTTTGCGTCCCAAGTGCGTTTAGCACGGCAATAATAGGGCTTTTCTCGAAAAGCGTGATACTGAGAATTTGCAGGATTTCGCTCAAACTCCGGTCCAGCTTGAGTTCCTTCTTCAGGATGGCCACGAGGACATACACGCTGATGGAGATCCACACTTGTGTGCGGACCGCATTGGCCGACGTGCCGTAAAATGATTTGATGCGTAGGTGTTGCTTGATCCACTTGAAGAACAGTTCCACCTGCCAACGGCATTTGTAGAGTTGCGGAATCGTCAGAGCTGGCAGGTGAAAGTTGTTGGTCAAAAACACGAACCGCTTGTCCGTGTCGGCATCGTGGTAGCTGATGCGACGCAACGGCACGGGATACTCCAACGAGGTCTTCACCCCTTGCAGGACGATCGTCTGGTCGCTGCGTAAACCGGTGCTCTTGTCGACGCGACGGTACGAACGTCGTGCCCAATCCATGTTGCGTTTGGCGCGAATGACAAAGAAGGCCAGGCTCTGGGTGAAGCGATACAAGCGGCGAAAATCGACGTAGCCGCGATCCATCATGTAGAAGGCGGTCGGTTCGAGAACCAGCTGATCGAGGGCTTTGACATCGTTGGTTTTGCCGTCCGTGATGTGGATAAAACAAGGAATATTGCCGTGCAGATCGATCAACGTGTGCAGCTTAACTGCTCCTTTGCGTTTGCGAAATTTGGCCCACGGGAACAACGACAGACAAAGATCGATGGTCGTCGAATCGAAGGCATAGGCCGGCTGATCCAGATCGACGGCGAAGGCATCGTTGGCATAGAGTTTCCGGGCATGGGCGATGAGGACATGAGCGAAGTCGCTGTAGATGCGGCAGTCGCGTCGCTCGTTGGCGTCGGCCAAAGTGCTGCGTGAAACCTGACTGCGAAAGCCAGCGTGGTAGAGGTTGGTGGACATGGCACGCAGACAGGTTTCGATGTCGCGCAGGCTGTCGCGATAAGTAAGTTGGGCAAAGGCCATGCAGAGGAACTGATCGAGGCAAGAGAATTTTCGTAGTCGTCGATGGCCCCGGTAGCGCCGGATGCATTGATTGAATTCGTGCTTGGGCAGGAAGTCGAAGAGTTGCGCAAAGACAGTTCGGCCGGAGTTCATGTGCCATCCCTCGCCGGAGTTTGAGGCGGAAAGAATGGCGCAAATGTACGGCTCGATTGAAATCGAAAACAGTCGTGACCGCACCTAGATGATTGTCGTAGCGTAGGTTGCGTCGAAAACTCAGAACGTTAACCGGACAGTAGTGTTTCAACTTGACGATTGTCGCTCCATCCACAACTCGGTCGAGTAGGGCCATCGCCAAGGGGGCGTCGCCCAGGTAGTCGGCCCAAGCCTCGAAGTCGATGTTGGTCACCAGGGCCGTCGAGCGCTTCTGGCTGCGTGCATCAATGATCTTGTACCACAAGCTCGCGGCTTGCGGACAGAGGCTGCGTTCAATGCGGTCAAAACCAAATTCGTCAATGATGAGCAGATCCCACTTGGCGTAAAAGCGGACACGGTTGTGGATGGTTTGATCGGCCATCGCTGCGGTGAGGTCTTCGAGAAGTTTGCCGCTGGTCACGTAATGGACATGGCGTTCGAGCATACAGGCGGCCAGACCGATGCTCTGGATGCTGTCTCTTATACACATCTCCGAGCCCACGAGACTAAGGCG
>ENA-ORBV01005725-ORBV01005725.1-microbial-mat-metagenome-genome-assembly--contig:-NODE-5725-length-22564-cov-5.740828_pt1 | contig 22564 bp, 18 predicted proteins | sample MGYA00237777_ERZ505514 | MGnify/ENA primary metagenome ERZ505514 (study PRJEB26160, sample SAMN06269048) | microbial mat metagenome | isolation source: Oligotrophic lake microbial mat | place... | reverse complement strand
GGTTTCGTGTTCGTCGAGAGTGGGGCGGCAATAATCCCATTCGCGGGCGAGGACTGCCCAACCGCCCAGCACATCGAGCTCGGCGAGAGCCTCGGCGATACGGGTGAGCGCCGGAGCTTCGGTCAGGACTTCGGCGACGACTTGGCCGAACAATTCAAGTTCGCGGGCGAGGGATTTTTCCTCGGCGGAAAATATTTCCTTCTCCTTTAATTTCAGTCCTTCGGTGACGTAGCGTTCGCCGTTGGCGGTGGTTTGCTTGCGGATGTAGTCGGCCGGGACGAGGTGGAGATTGGCTTTGGTGATCTCGATGTAGTAGCCGAAAATGGAAGTATAGCGGACTTTGAGGCTCTTGATGCCCGTGCGGTCTTGCTCCTGGCGTTCGAGATCGGCGAGCCAGGTTTTGTTGCCGGAAGTCAGATCGCGGAGGCGATCAAGCTCGGGATCATAACCGGTGCGCATGTAATTGCCGTCCTGGAGATCATTCGGCAGTTCGTCGGCGAGGGCGCGGTCAAGTAGTTCGCGCAGGGCGGGCAGATCGGTGAGACGTTGGCGGACCTTGGAAACTTCGCCGCCGTGACTGCCGACGAGATGGGCGTCGAGCAGATCGAGGCAGGCCATGATGGCGGGAATTTGCGCGAGGGTGTCGCGCACGCCACCGAGTTCGCGCGGATTGCGCAGACGATTTTGCAGCCGGCTGAGAATGCGTGGGATGTCGCGGACTTTGTTGAGCAGCTCGCGCAGCTCGGCGAGGTCGCTCGGCTGGCCGACGAATTCGCCCACGATGGTTTGGCGGCGCTGAATTTCCGGCAGGTCGAGGCCGGGGGCGGCGAGCCAGCGTTCAAGCAATCGTGAGCCGGCAGCGGTCGTGCTGCGGTCGATGGCGCCGAGGAGCGAGGCTTCGCGCGTGCCGCGAATGGAAGCGAATATTTCAAGGTTTCTCAGCGTGGCCGGATCGAGCAAGAGCGTGCGGGCGCTGCGGTATTCCTGGAGCGAGCGAAGATTTTCCGGTTTGGCGCAGAGATTTTCCGTGGCGTAGTAAACCAACGCGCCGGCGGCACCAAGGGCCGGATGATTATGCGCGAGACCGAAGCCCTGGAGATTCAGCACCCCGAGGGCATCCATGACGGACTTTGCGCCGCTGCTGACTTCAAAGTGATAGCCGGGCAGATCGGTGACGAGGCGCGCGGCGCAGAAATGCTGGAGATTGTGCAGCGTGTGTTCCTCGTGCGGGGCGTTCTTCCATTTATCCAATTCGCCCTCGATCAAAATGATTTCCGCCGGGTCGAGCGCGGTGAGAACGGGCAGAAGATTTTCCGGCCGCGCATCGGTGGCGACGCGAAATTCGCCAGTGGAAAGATCGATCCACGCGGCGTGCAGGCCGGATTTGTTGATCTCCAGCGCGCAGAGATAATGGTTTTTCGCGGCGTCGAGTTGGTTGGCTGAAAGGGTCGTGCCCGGTGAAAGAATGCGAGTGACCTGACGGCGAACGAGCTTGCCGGCTTTAGCGGGCTCGGTCTGATCGCAGATGGCGACTTTCTTGCCGGCGGCGAGGAGCTTCGTGACGTAATTATCGGCGGCGTGAAAGGGAATGCCGCACATCGGGGTTTCCTGGCGCTTGGTCAGGGTGATGCCGAGGAGGCGCGAGGCCAGCTCGGCGTCGGCAAAAAACATTTCATAGAAATCCCCGAGGCGAAACAGCAGCAGCGTATTCGGCGGGAGGCCGCGCTTGACCTCGAAATACTGCTGCATCATCGGGGTGAGTTTTTCAGACATAGGAGGCGGAGGGCAGAGAGACTAGAGACTAAGAGAATGGAGGTCTAAGGGAGAAATGAGTCGCGGGTATTGAGTAGTGGGCATTGTGCGATGGCAAGCGGGAGCTGAAATTTCTACTCGCTCCTCGATTCACGCTGTTCACTACTGGACGAATGATATCGAGTTCATTTTTCAACTGGTCTGTAGGGCCGGTGCTTACGCCGGCCGAGGCTGCCGCAAGCAGCAGCCCTACAAAAGGCAGAGGCAAATGACGATCCGCGCATGAGCGTTCACCTTCATCATGTGGATCTGGGCGGGGAGGGGAATCCGCCGATGCTCGTCCTGCATGGGTTGCTGGGGTCGTCGCGCAATTGGTTGAGCACCGGACGGGATCTGGCGCAGCACTACCACGTGATCGCGCTCGATGCACGTAATCATGGGAAATCTCCCCATGATCCGGCGATGACCTATGACGCGATGGTCGGCGATATCGTGGCGTGGATGGATGCCCGGCAAATGGCCCAGGCCGTCGTGGTCGGGCATAGCATGGGCGGGAAAACGGCGATGCTGCTTGCGTGCCGCCATCCTGAACGGGTGGAGCGCCTCGTGGTGGTGGATATCGCGCCGAAGGATTACAGTTGGGCGGCGCATCGGGGTGAATTCATGGCCATGAACGAACTGGATTTGATCAGTTTGAAATCACGCGCGGAGGCCGAAATGCGCTTTGAAGCGCGCGTGACGAATCTGGGAACGCGCAAATTTCTCGCGACCAATCTTGACCGCACTGAAGACGACGGTTGGCGCTGGACGATCAATCTGCCGGTGCTGACGGAGACGCTCGCGGTGTTGGAGAAAAATAACCTCGGGCAGGGTGACCACTATGATGGACAGACATTATTTGTGGTGGGCGGGCGTTCGCGCTATGCGGAGAGCGGCGATCACGATTTGATCCGGCACCATTTCCCTCAGGTTCAAATTGAGACCATTGCCGAGTCGGGCCATAATCCGCACATGGATTCGCGCGAGACGTTCGTGCGATTGGTGATGGGGGGCTGATCTCAGACAGGAAAATCAGGTCGCGACAGTTGGGACTTGAAGTGGAGGCGGGGCGCACTCACCCCGCATGGCAGCGACATTCGTGCGGGGTAAGGGCACCCCGCCTCCATTCAATCAGCCGATTTTTTTCACCCTTCCTGCACTTGTGGGTAGGACGCGCCGGTGGCGTCGGCGCGGCTGCGCTGGGCGTGTTTGATCCAGCGGCGGGATTTCCAGCGGCGGTACATCATGAGACCGCGCAGCCATTCGTCGGCGGTCATGGCAATCCAGATGCCGGGTAAACCCCAGCCGAGATGCACGCCCAGCAGCCAGGCGAGTGGAATCCAGATGCCCCACATGGAAAGTACGGCCATGGTGATAGGGAAGCCGACATCGCCCGTGGCGCGCAGGGAATTGATCACGATGATATTAAAAATCCGGCCTGGTTCCAACAGGATGGCGATATGCAGGAGCACGGTGCCGCTGGCGATGATAACCGCGTTGGTGGTAAAGAGGCCGAGGATCATCGGGGCAAAAGCCGCGATAATCAGAATGACACTGATGGAAATAATGAAACCGAGACGCAGACTGCGCAGCAGTTCATGGTAGGCTTCTTCGAATTTTCCGGCACCGACGAGATGGCCGATGATGATTTCCGTGCCCAGGCCAATCGAGATGCTGAAGAGAATCACGAGCCATTGGATTTGGAGCGTGTAGGCCCGGGTGGCGAGACTTTCGCTCCCCATGTGGGCGACGAAAGTGGTCGTGAGTATGAACGCGGTCCAGTAACACATGTTTTCCCCGGCGGCGGGCAGACCGATGCGGAGCACCTGCCAGATTTTCCCCCAATCGATCCGGATAAAATCCAGGGCGCGCAAGCGCAGGTGCGTGCGGTAATCGAGCAGGAGCCAGAACGCGAGACTCGCGCAGCAACGGCTGAAGACACCGGAGAGCGCGACGCCGACCACGCCCATTTGCGGCGCACCGAACAGGCCGAAGAGCAAAATACAATTGCCGCAGACGTTGATGATGTTTTGCCCCACCGAGACAAACATCGCATCCCGCGTATGGCCATGCGCGCGGAGCACGGCTGCGATGGACATGTTCATTGATTCCATGAACAAGGAACCACCCATCATCGAAAGGAACGGCAGGGCATAAGGCATCAACACGTCGGGCGTCTGCATGAGGTGGAGCAGCCAGGCCGCCCCAAAATATACACTGATACTGGTGACCAATCCGAGCCAGGTATTGATGGCAATGGCGCTGGTGGTGAGGCGTTCGGCTCCGGCCCGGTCACCGGCGCCGAGGAAATGCGTGATGACGATGCTCGAACCAATCCCGAGGAAATTGAAAATGATGATGCAGAAGATGATGATCTGGTTGGCCATGCTCAGACCGGCCACCGCGTGATCGGAGACATGGCTGACCATGAAAATGTCGACGGTGCCGATCAGCATGCGCAAGCCCTGTTCGACAAAGATCGGCCAGGCGATGGCGATCAGGTTGAATTTTTTTGGGCGGTGTGGACTGCATCGGAGTGATGCGATGAGACATAGCCAACGCGCTGGAGAGTAAAGCGGATTCCTGTCGGCGTAGGGCCGCTACTTGCCGGCGTGCCGTGCTGTACTTGTCAGGCGGCACGGCCATAAGGGCCGGCCCTACGTCGATTAAGCCCGTTGAGCAGCCGCGTTTGAGCCAAAGATGAAAACGTGGTGAAGGGATCGTGATTGCGGACCGCGTTGTCACTTCGCTCCAACGCGGCTACAAGCCACGTTGCGAGGCAAGCTCGCAACTTACGAGAATCCCCATTCCACTGGCCCGAGGCAGTGCGGCTTGGTTCAACTTCAGGCCAGAACCAATTCAGCGCTTCGACCACAATCGTAGCGACGTGAGCAAAAAGTTTTCCAAGGCGGCGGATTCGTTGAAATTCAGGCGGAGGAGGCCGACGTCGTGTTCGAGTTGGCCGATCGAGGCGCCGAGTAGGCGGCGGGCGGAGTCGTCGCCGGCGGCGAGGCGTTGGCGGGCGAATTGGCTCGTGGCGCGCTCGATTTCGGCGAAAAGCTTGAAACGAATCCCATTCGTGATGCCGGTTTGGATGGCTTCGATTGCGTCGTCGTCGAGTTCGGCGGGGAGTTTTTCTTTTTGTTGTTTCCACACCTGCTCGGTGGCGGCGGAGAGCACGGCGTTGAAGCGGGTGACGAGGCCATAAACGCTCAGTACCTGGCGGGTGACGGCACCTTTGGTGGCGACGCTGCTGCTGAGTTGGTCGAGCCACGCGGTGTAGTTGGCGATCGTGCCTTGCCAGAGCGTGCGGGTTGATTCGTCGGCGTCGGCGAGGGCTTCATTCCCGGAATCGGTGAAACGAAACAGCAGGCAGCGGCTGCGAATGGTGGCGAGCAGCGCGTAGGGCCGGGTGGTCAGCAGCAAGATCGTGGTGCTGCCCGGCGGCTCTTCGAGCGTCTTCAGAAAAATATTGGCGGCGGCGACGTTCATTCGGTCGGCCTCGTAGATCACGGCGACTTTGCGGTGAGAGACTTGGGGTGAAACTTGAATGGAGCCGATGAGGTCGCGCGTCACTTCGGCGGAGATCTGCCGCATCTTGCCGGCAGGGCGGAGGGCGAAGAAATCGGGGTGCTGCTTGGGTGGGAAATATTGCTGAACGGCGGCGCCTTTCGATCCGGTTTGGTCGAGGCGGTGCTCCTTCGCCAAGGTTACGGAGGACAAGAAATCTTCGCCGGCGGTGAAACAGTGGGAGTTGAGCAGGCGGTCGGCGATCCCGTGGGCGACGTTGGCGAGGGTGCCGAGATTTTCGCCGTGGAGGAGGAGGCTGTTGGCCAGACGATGGCGCGAGATGGCGCGTTCGATCACCGCGACGGCAGGAGTGCCGGCCAAAGATTCAGGCCAAGGGGTGGGAGCGGCGGGCATGTTAGTACCAAGGCGTCATGGCGAGGAACGAAGTGACGAAGCAATCCAGGCGGTTGACAACTGGATCGCCACGTCCGGCATGGCCGGGCTCGCGATGACAAGCATTGTTCATCCCAAACGCTTCTGCACTTCGGTCCAGATTTTTTTGTCGATGGCTTCGGGGGCAAGCGTGCCGTCGATCACGACGACGCGTTGGGGCCATTCCTTGGCGAGGAGCAGGTAGCCTTCGCGGACCTTGTTATAGAAAGTGATGTTCTGGCGTTCCATGCGGTCGGGCAGGTCCGAGGCGCGTTGGTGGATGCGCTGGAGACTGACCTCGGTGGGCACGTCCATGACGATGGTGAGATCGGGCATGACGTTGCCGACGGCGAAGCGGTTGATCTCGTTGACGGGGCCGGGAGCGAGATTACGGGCGATGCCTTGGTAAACCGTCGAGGAGTCAAGGTAGCGGTCGGAGAGGACGATGGTGCCGCGGCTGAGGGCGGGCACGATGACCTCGCGAACTAATTGGGCGCGGGCGGCGGTGAAGAGGAGGAGTTCCGTCTCGGGGCACATCTCGTCGCCCTTGGAATTATGGACGATGATATTGCGGATCTGTTCTCCGATCTCGGTGCCGCCCGGCTCGCGGGTGGCGATGACTTCGCGGCCCATTTTTTGAAAGTGCTCGGCGAGGCGGGCGATCTGGGTGGATTTACCACTGCCTTCGGAGCCTTCGAAGGAGATGAGTTTGCCGACAGATTTGGTCTTGAGGGGCATAAGGGAAAAAGGACTGGCCTGACGAAACCCCCTGCCGGGATAATCGGCAACCAGATTTGTGCGGAATGGGCTCAATTCCCCGTTGATTGCGCAGCAGAAACGCGCCAACTACATTCCATCATGCTCGGTTTCATCTCCGCTCCTCTCTTTTTTGCCACCACGAATATCGTCAAGGTCTTCCTTCAATGCGATCCGGTGGGGCAGGTCATCACCGTGATGCTGCTAATCTTCAGCGTCTTTGCGTGGTCCGTCATGCTTGGGAAAAACGCGGAGTTGAACAAACTCCGCAAACTCAACCACACCTACGATCGCCGCCTCCGCGATGAGCGCAAGGTGCTCGATCTGCCCGAGTCGCTGCGCAACATGCGGAATATTCCGTACGGCGACCTGCTTTACGATGCCATCGAGGCGTATTGGCGGGCCGAGTCCATCGGCAAGGAAAAGGGTGAGGACTCGTTGCGCGCCCGGCTCGAGCACGCCGAAAATGCCCTCGCCCGCGCGCTCGCGCATCAATGCCTGCGCTACGAGGAGAACATGATCTGGTTGGCGACGATGGTCACCGTGGCACCGTTCATGGGGTTGCTCGGCACGGTGTGGGGCGTAATGGAGGCGTTCAGCGCGGTGTCGCTTCAAGCCACGGCGAGCATCCAGACGCTCGCTCCCGGTGTATCGGCGGCTTTGTTGACAACCATCGCTGGTCTCGTGGTGGCGATTCCGTCGGTGGTGGGTTATAATGTACTGTTGAACAAAACCAAAACCCTCACGACGGAGATTGAAAATTACGCCAGCTCGCTGGCGGATCGCATCGAATTGGAAATGGACAAGAAGACGAGCACCAGTGCTTCGCCGATCAATCAATAAGGATTTTCTTCCATGGCCCGCACCTTTCGCCGTCCGCGCACCTCGCATCCGATCTCGGAGTTAAACGTCACAAATCTCATCGACGTGGCGTTCACGCTGCTGATTATTTTCATGATTGCCACGCCGCTTATTCAGCAGGAGCAGACGATTCCGGTCAACCTGCCCTCTGAGTCGGCGAAGTCGCAACCGAAGCCGCCACCCGATACGGAATTTCAGGCCATCTCCATTGATAAAACGGGAAATTTCTACGTCGGTACGCGCCGGGTTTCCTTCGCGGAGCTATCCAGCAGTTTGGCCGGCATGGCGGCGAAAGCCACTCCGCCGGTCATCCGCATCCGCGCCGATCTTACCCTGCAATGGCAGCAGGTCGTGCGCGTGATGGATGAAATCAAGAAACATAACCTGACCAAAATCACGTTCGATACCCAGTCACCGAAATAACGGGACGGTGCATGCGTGCTAATTCTCCCAGTGCTTTTTTCTCCTCGCTGACGCTGCACAGCGCTGTGGCCGGGTTGATGGTGTTTTTCACCTACTACAGCGTTTGGCGACAAGGACCGCCGCCGGTTATTTTTGAATTGGTGGCCGGTCCGCCCACAGCACCCGATGAGTTGGTGGCGCCGGCCCTCGGAAATTCCCTTGCGCCGGTGAAACTCGATGTGCCCAAGGTTGAACTGCCGGCGGAGAAACCCGAGCCAAAGGTCGAGGAAGTCCTGCCCACGGTGAAGACTGTGGAAACGCCACCCGCGAATGATGTCGTGCCGCCCCCACCGAAACCCAAGGCCAAGCCCGACACTTCACTCCTTAAGAAGATGAAAGAAAGTCAGCGGATGTCCTACAAAGATTATCTCAAGAAGCATCCGACGCCCAAGCCACCCACGCAGACGGCGACGGCGAATCCCCGGTCAGGTAAGGGGCCGCGGATCGACACCGAGGGCATTGCCCAAGGGGTGAAGGGCGGCTCCACCGCGAATAAACGTGGCGGGGGCGGCGGCAAGGCGCTCACGCGGGAAGAGCAAAATGAGCTGAATACTTATATTTCCTTTTTGATTAATGCGCTGAAGGAAGCGCATACGCCACCACCCGGGGTGAATGAAAATCTGGCGGCTCAGGTGACCTTCGATATCACCGCCGGCGGCCATATTATTAATCCACGCATTTCCAAATCTTCCGGTGACAAAGATTTTGATGAGTCCGTCCTCGATGCTTTTCGTCGCGTACGGAGTATCGGGCCGACGCCTAATGGAAAATCGGATACTTGGACAGTCACGTTCCGGATGCGGGATGAGTAATCGAAGACAGCCCGAGCGTTATCCCGAGGGGCATCGCGAGTCCGCCCAAAAGGTGAACCCGGACTCGTGCAGTGAAATCCATTTTTCCGAATGAACAGAGGCAAATTGAAAGGTGGTCGCCGATTTCCATATCGGCGACAGAGCGTCGGTGTGGAAACCGACGCCCACCAAAGGCATGATCCTGGCCACGGGAAACAATCCCTCGAAGCGGCAGGATAGTTACGTCGTTTCGCCAAGCTGTAAGATCAATATTACTCACGATTGGGCATGTGGGGTTGCAGGAGAGGTGCTATACAGCCGACAGGTTGACGCTTCGCTCCAACGCGGCAAGAAAACCGGCTGAGGTTCAGACATTCTGATCCCAGCTCGTGGAGAGAGGGGGGGACGAGGAAACGAAATGAGTCTGTAACGGCGCAAGCCGGATGAACTGTATCGAAGGTGGAGCGCGACCTCCGGGCGCGCTTCTGCGTATCGCCCGCAGCAAAACCCGCCCGGAGGTCGGGTTCCACCTCGGAGGAAACATCCGCGACGGTTCCTGGAACTTTCGAGTGGGGGCACCCCGCCTCCACTCGCTCAACGCAGAAACATTTCCAGAAATTTCTTTACGTGGCCGGGCACCGCCTTGGGCAGATTGGTCACGACCCAACGAAACATCTGGCGGACTTCCGCCACTTGCGGGGCGGTAAGTTTTGGCGCCGTATTATTCGGATTGGGTTGAGCTATTCCGTTGACGCCTTCCACGGTGTCGACCTCGAGTTTAAAATTCTGGGCATTGCCCCGCATGTAGTGTTCGTGGATGCGAAACTCAAAATGACTGACCGAGCCACTCGATGAATTGCGCCAGAGGCTCAGTCGGGTTTTGTTTTTCCCTTGGTAGACTTCTTTGGCCATGCCTTGCGAATCTTTGCTGAAGAGGCCTTTCGCGGCCGGTTCCACGGAAGAGCCGATCATGATCATCTCGAGCAACTGCAGGTAGCTTTTCTGCGTGGACTCATCGGGAAAAGTGAAGGACAGCCCGCAGAGTGAGTATTGGTTGAAGGTGCGAAAGTAGGCGATCTGACCCGGCATCTCGAGTTGCTGGCCATCAGGGGAAAGTTTGAAACGGCACGGATGGCCGCGACTGGCGAGAGCGGAGGCCGCCAACTGGATGCTCGCACCGCCCACGGAGAGATTGAGCAAACGGCCGCTCCAGTTTTGCCACTGGTCGGTCAGGGGGACGCCCTTGCTGTCGAGGTTGGTACAGAGCGAGGCTACGCCCTTGATGGGGAATTTTTCGCCCACGGGATAACGGGGAGCCCGACGCTTATCACGTTGCAAGAAAGCCCCGCCTTTAAAGTTTAAGAGGTATTTGAATAACGGCACTGCTATCGAATACGTGGCTCGCGTTCGTGATTCAAGCTTCAGGATGCGGCGATGTTTTTTACCGGAACTTGCACCGCAGGAGTTTTGTGGCATTGGTCTGGGGCATGACCCCCACGAAATCATCGACGATCAACCGGCGGCAGGCCTTAAAAACGATTGGAGCCGGAGTGGCTTTGACCGGGATGACGGCACTGGCTGGCCGAGCTTTGGCGGCAAAACCGGCCGCTCCTAAAATCCCTCAGCCTGCAGCATCCACCGCAGTAAATGCGCCACCCTCAGTCTGGGATTTGCCGAAACTGCCCTATGCCTACGATGCGTTGGAACCGCACATCGATACGTTGACGATGCAAATTCATCACTCGAAACATCATCAAGCCTACATCACGAACGCCAAAAGAATACTCGACCCATTGCCGATCTGGCGGGATCGCAATTTGGATTATCTGATGAAAAATATCGCAACGTTGCCTGAGGCCATCCGTCACGGGGTCCGCAACAATCTCGGCGGACACCTGAATCATTCGTTTTTTTGGACCATTCTATCCCCCAATGCGGGCGGCGTGCCGGGCAATACTATCGGTGAGGCGATCACCGCGACCTTTGGGTCTTTTGATGACTTCAAAAAAGAATTCACCGATGCCGGGCTGAAGCGGTTTGGCAGTGGTTGGGCGTGGCTCGTGGTGAAGGAAGGGAAATTGCAGATCATCTCCACGGCGAATCAAGACACTCCGCTGGCCCTCGACGCCAAACCGCTGCTCGCACTCGATGTCTGGGAGCATGCCTACTATCTTCATTATCAGAACCGGCGCTCTGAATACATCACGGCCTTTTGGAACGTCGTGAACTGGCCGCAAGTCGACACGTATTATCAGGCGACACTGGGGACTTGATGCGGACTATGGGGCAGTTTTTCAGAAGGTGGAACCCGTCCTCCGGACGGGTTTCTTCATATATTCGAGAGGAAAACCCGTCCAGCCATGCGACAGGCTCAGGCCCGCCGGGAGGCCGGGTTCCACCTCAAGACGCGGCCCGCAATTTATCATGAACTCCGATCTCTCGAAAGAATTTGCCAAGATTGGTCTGCCCACGGCACGCCGCCATTTATTTCTTTGCGTAGGGCCCGATTGCTGTACGACGCAGGCAGGCCTCGCCACGTGGGAGCATTTAAAGTCGACGGTGAAGGAACATCAGCTCCCGGTGATGCGTACGAAGGCGGCATGTCTGCGGCTGTGCACCGAGGGACCGTGGTTGGTGGTATATCCGGAGGGCGTCTGGTATGCGCAGGTCACGCCGGAACGTTTTGATCGCATCCGGCGCGAGCATCTCGAGGGCGGTCAGCCCGTGGCCGAGTGGGTGCGGGCGACCCAGCCGTTGGGCGGGATTTTGCAAGAAGGTGGAACCCGGCATCCGGACCACGGCCGTTGAGTTAAGTTACGGGCGTAGCTTCAAAACTGATCCGTCGTACCCCAGTTATCATTTGCTTTGCGCATTGGTAGGGCCGCCCCTTGTGGGCGTGCCGACTTCGCGTATTCCGGCACGGCCACATGGGCCGGCCCTACGTCGAATTCAGTCTGCCTCCGGTCTTAACGCAACGGCAGTGGGCTTCCCCCGGACGGGTTGGCTTGAGTCCCGAAGGCAAACGCGGCCGAACGCGGCGTCCCACCAAGGCGACAGAGCGTGGGCGTGGAAACCGACGCCCAACAGTGCATGATCCCGTAGCAGGAATTGAAGATCAGAATGGAGGATTATCAAACCGGGACTTCGGTGGGGCGGCTTGCGTTTGCTTCTCGCTCGCTCCACGTTTCTGCCATGGCAATTCCCCACCTGACTCCCGTTGAAATCGATGAAGCCTTGCGCGCCTTGCCTGATTGGAAACTGGAGCGTGATGCGCTGGCCAAGGAGTTTAAGTTCGGCAGTTTTCGCGAAGCGCTTTCGTTTATGGTCCGCGTGGGTTTCGAGGCGGAAGCGATGAACCATCATCCCGAGTGGACCAATGTCTACAACCGCGTGGCGATCCGGCTCAACACCCACGAGGCCGGCGGCAAGATCACGGTGAAAGATGTGAATCTCGCCCGCAAAATCCAAGGGCTGTCGTGGGTGGGGTGAGGGGGCGCGGCAATATACGTTCCGACCTGTGCAAGCCCCGTTTCAACCGACGGTTGGTCTGTCAGGTGGAGCGACTTGACCTCAAGGCGCTGGAAATGTTTGTCACCGTCCAGCGGGTTGAGGTCAACCCGCTCCACCTTCACCTGAACTATTTTCTGAGTTTGCCACGCGAATGGTTTTCTGGACAGGGCGAGGACGGCGAACTAAAGCCCATTACCGGTGAATTCGCGGCGAACGATTTTATCCATGGGAGAAACGAGGGTAGATCAACGTGGGAGTGATCAACGTTGTGGGCTGATGGTGCGGGAACTTTTCAGGATGTCCTGCATGGTGCCGTGTTCGCTGCAGTAGATCTCCTCGCCGCTGGTGGTGCCTTCGGGGGTTTCATAGGTGCCGCCGGATGGACACATCAGCGCGGTTTGAAAGTATTTCCCCGTGCCGCTGCCAATCAGCTCGGATATTCCGGTGGCCGGTTTGCCTACATCAATGGCGTGCTGATCAAAGGCGGCTGACAACTGACGTTGATTATTCAGGCACACCATATTGATCGAGTTTTGCCGGACTTTTTGAAAAGCCGGAATGGCCATGGCCGCCATGAGGCCGATGACCACGACCACGATCATCGCGGAAGCTGCTCCGCCGCCACCGCCCAGGTTACCGCCGGGCATGAACAGCGCAAAAAAGTAAGCGAGCGGATGGCGCTCTGGCTGCCGGGCGGGTCGGCCGGTTTTCAAGGTCAACAGATCGGAGACGCGCCGCGACAGGGTGGGATAGGTCGAGGTGAGTTCATGCAGGGAAACGAAGAAGCCGCGCTCGTCCGCATGCTGGCCGGCAAAGGCCTCGGCGCTCAAGGTGCGACCGTGCTCCTTGCCGCCGCTGAGGACCATCATGGCGCGGAGCGATCCTTCGACATCCTGCGCGGCATAGGCACCGTAGCGATCACAGGAAGATTCCCAGGCGCGACGATAGGCCGGGCCGATGAGTGGAAAAAACATGCCTGGCCCGAGGAAAATCGATTTAAGAATGTGGCGGCTCTTGATGTGCCCGAGTTCGTGGCCCAGGACATATTTCATTTCTGGCGACGCTGGTCCCAGCGCTTCCAGAAAATCAGAGTACACAACCACAAAATCCCGACCTGAGAAACGTGTGGCAAAGGCATTGAGCATGCCGCCGGCTTGGATCACATACAGGGCCGGTGGCTGGGCTTCGCCCAGTTGCTGGCACACTGCGCGAAAGGTCGCATGCAGTTCGGGTAATTGGCGTTCGTCGACGCGAACGGATTCGGAGCGAAGATAGGCCACGAGCAGGCCATTCCCCATCCAGAGAAAGAAGCCGATAATCACGGCGTAGAAGATGCCGACGATCGTGATCGCAATCACCAGCCAGAACAGGATCGAAAGGATGAGTACGAACGTGTGGTAAGTGTTTTCCTTGGATACGGTGAGATTGGCGGGAGTCAGACCAATCGGTGGAATCGGCGGTGGGGCGGATGTCATGGGGGTAGTAGGATTGGGCGCGCGGGGTGGATTTGGTTACGGCCCGTCGGCGAACGCTGGATACTTTTTCTCATTGTGGCCATCGCAAAATCTTCTGTGATCAGACCATGAAAGTCGCGTTCATCAGTGGTACGAGCATCGTCAATTCCTCGCTGTTTGCGACGTGGGAGGTGAAGTCCATCCAGACCGTCCATGGCGCTGTGACCTATAAAACCAAGGGCGATTTCGCGCTGATCAACCGGCATGGTTATGGCGTTCCGTTGCCGCCGCACTCGATCAATTACCGCGCGAACATCCGGGCGTTGGCGGCTCTCGGTTACCTCGATATCGTTTCGCTCAACTCGGTCGGCTCACTCAAACCCGATCTGCCGCCGGGCACGTTGGTCTCGTGCAGCGATTATGTGGGTTTGCCACAGGGACCGGCGACTTTCTTTGACCATGAGCTAAAAGGCGGGGCCCCGGGGATCGCGAATAATCTCATCCCGCTGCTCATCGAAAAGCTCGCGCCGGAATTCAAGATTCACCCGGGCAAGGTTTATGTGCAGATGCGCGGTCCGCGTTTCGAGACGAAGGCGGAAATTCAAATCATCCGGCACTGGGGCGATGTGGTCGGTATGACGGCGGCGCACGAAGCGGATCTTTGCACCGAGGCCGGGCTGCGGTACAACAGTCTCGCGTTGATCGACAATTATGCCAACGGCCTCGAAGGCGCCGAGATTGATTTCGCTAAATTCAAGGAGCTCGTGAAAGACAATCAGGCAAAGGTGAATCGCTTGTTCGAGCGGATGTTGGAGATCCTCGGATGACGGGATTTATTTTCATCATCGGCGATGTTTGTCGGCGTGGCCTGAGTCTCCTGACTCATGGATTACGCGATTACGGATCGAAAGGTGGAACCCGACCTCCGGGCGGGTTGGCTTGGCTTGTTCAACTGCAGAGCTTGGTTGCCGGTTGCTTGATCTTGGCGGCCACCGGCTCTGCGCTTCGCGCGTCGACCCCATTTCAGGATTCGCCGCTCGGGCCGGCGGTCGCGGCCTCGTTCAGTGGGGCGGATGATCACGATGTCTCGAAAGGGAATCAGCTCGCGATTTTGAGCGTCGGCTATGAGGCATTGCTGCTGCGGGTTCATCTCATCCGGCAGGCCAAGGTTTCCATTTCGGTGCAGACTTTCATCTGGACCAATGACGAGTGCGGCCGGCTGCTGATTTACGAACTGATCGAGGCGGCCCGGCGCGGCGTGAAGGTTCGCATTATCGCGGATCATCTGTTTTCAGAGCAGAATTTGGACACAGTGGCGTTTCTTGCCACGGTGCACCCCAATCTGGAGCTCAAGCATTATCGTCCGGCGATGGCGCGGATGAAGCCGACGTTATTCCAGACGATGCTCGCCAGTCTGCATTCCTTTCATGCCGTGAACCAGCGGATGCACAACAAACTCATGGTGTTTGACGATGCCGTCCTGATCACTGGCGGACGGAATATCGAGAACACCTACTTCGATCATTCGACGGAGCTGAACTTTCGGGATCGCGATGTGCTCGCGGTGGGGCCGGTGGCGCGCGCCGCGGCTGAGTCGTTCGAGGAGTTTTGGCAATACCGTCATGCGGTCGCCAGTCGGGATCTGACGGATGTGACCGCTGTCATTGCCGGAGACAAGTTTCGCCGGTACGCCATCAGGGCGGATTACGATTTCGGTTCGTACTTTGGCGCGTTGGACCAGGAGGTGAATGAGGCTGCCGTGATTAACTCCCGTTTCGTGGCCCACTTGAAGCCGGTGAAAAAAGTGACTTTCATTTGTGACGTGCCGGGAAAATCGACCGGCTTTTTCTCCCACACGGCCAGGATCACCCGTGAGCTGGGTAATACCATCGAGCAGGCGAAAAGCTCCGTCGTGATGCAGACGCCCTATCTCGTGCTCAGCAAATCCGCCCGAAAGTTGTTCCGGGAGATTCAGGAGAAAAATCCTGGTCTGAGAATCAAGGTATCGTCCAACAGTTTTGCCTCCACGGACAACCTGCTCGCGTACTCGGCAAATTACCGGCTGCGCAACGACTACGTTCAAGGCCTGAAACTGGAAGTGCACGAGTTCAAGCCGCAGCCTGCGGTATTGCCGGTGCATTTTCCGCAGTATCCGCTGATCGCCCAGCTCGCGAAAACCCGGATAGCGGAGGGCAAACAGGAACGAATGCCCTTCCTGTGCCTGCACGCCAAATCGCTGGTGGTGGATGATCGGATCGCGTTTGTCGGCTCGTACAATCTCGATCCTCGCTCGGAGAATCTCAATACGGAGGTGGGGTTGCTGATCGAGGACGAACCCTTCGCACAAGCGCTGCGCGCAGAAATCGAGCGGGATATGCGGGCGGAGAACAGTTGGGTCATTGCCCGGCGGACCCTGCCACTCGGTTTGGAATCGGTGAATGGTTTGATGGGGGATTTGGTGTCACTCAGTCCGATCGATTTCTGGCCGGTGCAAAATACCAGCAGCTTTGAATTGAAGCCCGGGGCGGTCGAAGTTTCCCCGTACGATCCCACCTTTCAGCAGAATTACCGGGAAGTCGGGCCGTTTCCCGGTAACGAAGGCGTCCTGTCGAATAAGGAGATCATGACGCGGCTCTATAAAGCAGTCGGTTCAACGCTCACGCCGATCCTGTAGGACGGAAGCAGGCTCAGGCATCCTGATCCCGAGGAATGAGCGTGAGCTCAACTCTGCCGCGAATCGGAAAAATACCTTTAACGCGGAGGACGCGGAGAGTGTGGAGCCTGACGTGATTTCACTCCGCGTTGTCTCGTCGGCCGGGCTTGTTTTCCATTCGTGTTATTAGTGGGAAAATCTTGGTTTTTCTCTCTGGGAATTGGCCCGCGTATCACCCGCCGTCGCCCGAGCGCTTTGGCTCGTCCAGAACGGATGCCCACGAATGAAGGCCGTATCACGAATGAACTTCGGGCAAAGGCGTGGGGGTTTGGTCCGGGATTTATTCGCGCTGCTTCGTGTGATTCGCGGGCAAACCCGAGCGCGTTGAGGTCAGCTTGCTCCACCTGCTGGATTCAAGCGGATGGAAGATGTCACGCGAAGGATTCGAAGGGTGCGAAGGAATCCGAACAAATTGGCCTTCGTCACCTTCCCATCCTTCGCGAGACAATATCTGTTTCCCGTTCGGTTCGTTTCCTCTCCGGCTATCAGGGAATGGGCTGGGAGGTGGATGTCTGATGGGCTTAAACCCACGGGTCGGAGACCAGTACCACAACTTCCGCCTTAGCTAACTCAAAATTTAAAGCTGGCGCTGACGGACAGCACAGCGCTGACGATGGCGTAGGCGATGAAACCGACGAAGGAAAAAGCGAACAATAGCACGGTGCTGGAGATGACGTTGGTCATGGCGTGCAGCCGGCGAGTGTGTTGTTTCGCATAATTCCTCGCGATGTCACGCAGGCACGGTGCGAGTTTGCCGGTGCTTTCACCGACGGCGAGTCGGTCGAGCAGCAGATCGGGGAAGTAACCGGTTTTGGCGAGGGAGCTGGAGAGACTCTCGCCTTCGAGGACGCGGTCCGTGGCGGCATGCAATCCGGCTTGGACGGTGCGATTGACCACGGTGCGCTCGGTGAGACGCAGCGCTTCGGCGGTGGGAATGCCGTTTTCGAGCAACACGGCCAGGACTTGGGTGAAGTTGAGCAGGGTCGTCTCCAGCACGAAGCCGCGCACGAGGGTGAAGCGCACCATCCAAGCATCGATGGTGCTGCGACCGGACTCGGTCTGCCGCCAGCGCCAGAGGCCGATGGCCGCGATGACGATGAGGGGGAGGATAAAGACGCCATACTTTACCATCAACTGGGCTGAACTCATGAGGAGCTGGGTGGCGAAAGGGAGTTTTCCCCCGAGGGAAGCGAGCAGGCCTTGCAGCCGGGGCATCAGGAAAAAAACAAAAAACAGAATCACGCCGAAGGCCAGAAAGCAGACGAAGAAAGGATAAACCAGCGCGCTCACGAGCTTTTGTCTCATCTCCTTTTGCTCGGTGAAGTGCTCGATCAGGCGACTAAGCACTTCATTGAGATTGCCGGTCGCCTCAGCGGCGCTGATGAGTGATACGGTTTGGCGGTCGAAGGTCTGGGGGATTTGTTCCAGGGCCTTGGACAGGGTGAGGCCTTCACTGAGCTTCTCCCAGATGGCACCCGTCAGGGCTTTTAAGGACTTTTCTTTTAAGCGTAGGCTGAGGAGGCGGACCGCCTCACCGGCGGACAGGCCGCTCGAGGTCAACTCATGAACGGCCTGCAGAAACGGCAGATGTTGAGCGCGGGTGAACGTAATCTTTCCGGCGGTGGCACTGCCTCGGGAAGTATTCGTGGCGGCCGTTCGTTTCACGCCGCCGGTGCCGACTTCATCCATGCGCACAGGCTGAATGCCGCGTGCAGAGAGAATACGCAAAGCGTCGCGGCGGGAGTGGCTTTCGAGTGTGGTCTCGACCAGCTTGCCGGCGGCATCCCGGGCGGTGTAACGAAACGAAGGCATAAGGCTTAGGCCGATCGATGCAGCCTCAAGCCGCAAAGCGCGTTTTGCTCGGGACGGAAAGAAATCTTTTTGGGATACGAATGTCGGGCCGCCCCTGGTGAGCGCGCCGGTTTCGCGCATTTCGGCACGGCCACAAGCGCCGACCCTGCAACTGGGTTGTTTCGTAGATATTGACCGAGGTGGAACGCGGGCTCCCGCCGCTGCCAAGGCTTGGGCGGGCAGGCTGGGCGCGTTTTCCTTTTGCATGCGCGGGCAAACCCGTCCGGCGGCTGGGTGCCACCTTCGAGGCTGCGCGATGCCGGAGGAAATGAAAATTTCGATGCCATGGATTTCGCTTAGTGGTCCGAGACCGTGATCACGCGCAACACTTCTTCCAGGGTGGTCTTGCTGGAAAGGACTTTTTCCCAACCGGATTGTTGCAGGGAGCTCATGCCGTGATCCCGGGCGCATTTGACGAGGCTGCGGGTGGATTCGCGGCGGATGACGAGATCATGGAACTCTTGGCTGGGCTCGAGGATTTCAAAGAGACCGATGCGGCCACGGAAGCCGGTGTTGCGGCAACGATCGCAGCCGACGGGGGCGGCGAGGGTTTGCACGTTGTTGGCCAGCGAAGCGTCGAGACCGAGAATGGAGAGCGAGTCGATCAGCTCCGCGCGATTCACTGGAGTTGGCCGGCTGCAATGATCACAGAGACGGCGCACGAGCCGTTGGGCGATCACGAGCTCGACGGCGGAGGTGATCAGGAAGGGCTCGATGCCCATGTCGATTAACCGCGTGATGGCGCCGGGCGCGTCGTTGGTGTGCAGGGTGGAGAAAACCAAGTGACCGGTCAGCGAGGCGCGGATGGCGATGTCGGCGGTATCGCGGTCGCGGACTTCACCCACCATGATAACATCGGGGTCCTGGCGCAGGATGTGCCGGAGCGCACTGGCGAAGCTGAGGCCGATTTCGGGGCGGACTTGGATTTGGTTAACCCCCGGCACTTCGTATTCGATGGGATCTTCGACGGTGAGGATGCGGAGATCCGTCGAATTGATTTGGCGTAAAAAGGCGTTGAGGGTTGTGGATTTGCCGGAGCCCGTGGGGCCGGTGACGAGGATGATGCCGTGGGGGAAATCAAGGACGCGCTTGATCTGCGATTGCTCTTTCTCGTTCATGCCAAGGCGATCCATCGTGTAGGCTTCGCGACGGAGATTCAGGAGACGCAGGCTGACGCTTTCGCCGTAGATGGTGGGAATGGTGGAAACGCGAATATCGAGGGTATTACCGGCGGCTTTGAAGTTGATGCGACCATCCTGCGGCAGGCGCTTTTCGGAAATGTTCATGCGCGACATGATTTTCAGTCGCGAGATGATGGCATCTTGATAGCGCAGGTGATTGACGGGCACGGGCACGGGGACCAGCAGGCCATCCACGCGATAACGGATGCGCAACTGGCCTTCCTGGGGTTCAAAGTGAATATCCGTGGCGTCTTCTTCGATGGCCTGGGAAATGACATCGGTGACGAAACGCACGACGGCGGCATCTTCATCGCCTTCGACATCCGCCGCATTGAGGCTAATGGGGAGATCGGGATCTTCCTCTTCGTGATCCAAGCTGCCGGCACCTACGCCGTAGCTTTCCACGATTAGCTGGCTGATCCGTTCATGCGGAGCGAGGAACCAGAGCACCGGGCGGGAGGTGAAGGTGCTGATCCAGTCGATCATCACTTCGTCGGGGGGCCAGGCGCAGGCGATGGTGAGCTCGTTCCCGGTGGAATCCGGGACGGCGATGGGAACGAGGACAAAATCACGGACGAGCCGGGCGGGCAGCAAAGTTTGGGTGGTGGAATCGGGCTGGAGTAAGGTGATGATTTTCAGTCCGGCGGCTTGGGCGAGTTCGGCGAGTGCGGTGGGCTCATCCACGCCGAGCGCCGTAGCGAGGACGCCGAGGCGGCGACCTCGCGGGGCTTCGGCGAGTGCGCTGGCAGACTCAGCACTGAGAAGTTGCTGCAACGAAGCGGGCAGCACGGTGGTTTCGGCCTGCATGGGAATTATTGCTTGGCCTGAGACTGAAGACCGAGGGCGTCCTTGACGGCGTCGCGGTGCTTGCCCGGAAATTTATTCACCTGTTCTATGGCTGCGGTATTATCCGCCGTGGTATTGGTCAGCACCGTGGGACGCAGAAAAAACACGAGATCGGTGCGGGTGTCCTCGCGGGAACGGCTGCCAAAAAGATCACCGAGGATCGGAATGGGTCCGAGGCGGCTGGTGTTTTTGGATTTGGAGGTGCGCTGCATTCCGCCCAAGACGATGATTTCACCGCTTTTGACGCTGACGAACGATTCGGTGGATCGTTTGCCGATCCGCGGCTGGTCGTTGCCGCCGATGTTAACGGTGCCCAGGACATCGTTCACTTCCTGGGTGATTTCGAGCTGAACTGAACCATCGGCGCCGATCAGCGGCTTTACCTTTAAATCGATACCGATGTCGCGGTAGGTGACGTTGCTGGAAAAACCGGAATTCAAGTTGCTTCCCGTCCCGGTGGTACCGCCGGAGCTGCCATTATTAAGGAAATTACTGACGATGGGTCTTTGTTCACCGACGAAGATTTTTCCTTCCTTGTTATGGGTGGTGATGATGGTGGGGACGGAGAGAATGTTGGCGTTGGTTTTGCGCGGAGTGGTGGAGAGCATAATGGTGGCAGCCAGATCGTAGGCACCGGATACCTGAGCGGTAGCCGTGCGGAATGTCGCCGTGACGGGGTTCGCCACGAAGCCAGCCGAGGTGAGACTGCCACTAATGAGCTTGTCTCCCGCTACATTGAGTCCCAGTGCACTAATCCCGGAGGTGGCGTTGTCACTGAGGGTGACTTCGGCGATGACGACCTCGATCCGGACTTGGGAGAGGAGGATGTCGATCTTGTCGACGAGTTCTTTGATGAGCCGGATATCATCAACGGTGCCGGAGACGACGATGGCGTTGGTGCGTTCATCACTGAGGATGGTAGTTGTGCCGCTGAATTGGTTGGAGGCTTCGGTCGAGAGGCCCAGGCTGGCGGCGGAAATTTGCGGCATGGGTATCGGGCCCATTGGGGCGGCCGGCATGGCGGCTTGATTCGCGCGGTTGATGGTTTCCTGCCCGGCAGCTTTGGCGGCGGTGGTTTGACCAGAGACTAATTGGCTGAGTACACTGGCGACATCCTTGGCCGTGGCGTGTTTGAGGGGAATGACTTCGTTGCGATTATTCGAGGCGGACACCACGTCGAGCTTCGCGATCAGATCGTCGAAGAAAGCGTGCTGCCGGGAGTCGCTCATCAGGATGACCTGGTTGGTGCGGTCATCGGCGTTGTAGGCGGTGGCGGTGCCGAGCTGACTTTGCAGCGGACCGGTGAAGAGGGCTTTCAGTTTGTTCACCAGGTCGCTGGCCTTGACGTTGTTCACTTGGTAAAACTTGGGCTGCAAGCCCGTGAGCATTGGTTGATCGAGGCGGGAGACGAGGGTTTCAATGCGCTGGAGATTGCTGATCGAGTCGGTGACGAGGGCGGCATTGGTTTTCTCAAATATGATGGGTGGACTGCCCGTGGCCGGATTGAGCAGGCCGGCGATTTGGGGCATGAATTCGCCGATGCGGAGGAAGTTTAGTTCGAAAAGCTTGCTGGCCATGCGGCCACTCGGAGTCATGTCCAAGGTGGAGCCCTCGATGAATTCCGGGGCTTCGGATTTCGCGAGATTGAGCGGGATGGCCTTCAGGAAGTGGGTGCCGAGGGGGCTGAGGGCGACGCCGTTCATGTTCAACAAAGTCTCGATGGCCTGAATGGCTTCGCGCTTGGCTATTTTTTCCTTCAGAATCAAGGGAATGCTGGCCTCTGGCAGGCTCTGGGCGCGCAGGATGATTTTGCCGGTCAGGCGTTCCATCAGGATGAGGTAGGCATCGATGGTATCGCCGGGGGAATTGATCGGTCCGAACATCTCGTCGGCAGGAGTGGCTGCTTCGGGCGGGGACATCGGCACCGGCTGGGCGACTAACGTGGTCAGGAGAGTGGCACCAAGAGCGAAGAAGCCAATGGCACGGGCAAGGTATTTCATACGAGGGGGCGGATAAATTTCACAGAAAGAAAGAGTGTGATGGATCGGCTGTTTGACAAACAGTGTTATTCGACGAATGGCAAGCGGCTGTCAGGGATGATTTAATTCTCGGGGGGGAAAGACTATGAGCGGAATTTAACCCCATGGCTGCTTTTCGACCAGCGAATTAGAAAATTCGGATGTGCACCGCCCCGCGCGTATCCTCAAAGGTGAGAGCTTTGGCTTCGATGCCGGTCAGGCGGATGCCGAGTTCGTGATCAACGATGTCGTTAATCCGATATACTTTATCGTTCATCAACACCTTGCTTTCGGTGCCGCCGACGCGGATGCCGCCAACTTTATAATGTTCGATCACGCCAATCATGCGCGTGGAGGCTTTGGGACGTTCTGCCGGAGCGGGTGCAGC
>ENA-ORBV01005724-ORBV01005724.1-microbial-mat-metagenome-genome-assembly--contig:-NODE-5724-length-22568-cov-11.795563_pt1 | contig 22568 bp, 21 predicted proteins | sample MGYA00237777_ERZ505514 | MGnify/ENA primary metagenome ERZ505514 (study PRJEB26160, sample SAMN06269048) | microbial mat metagenome | isolation source: Oligotrophic lake microbial mat | place... | reverse complement strand
GTGATCGGTGGCTCGATGTATTTCTGATTCCCATCCACCACCGCCCCGCTCACCAGCGATTTCCCAAACGCCTTGTCCAACGTCGCCGCTCGCGGCGTAGCGTCAATCAGCGCCGCATCTCCCGCGCCCTCCTTCGTCGCCGCCACCCCCACCACCTTAGGCTTCCACTGACTCCCACTGCGAAAAATCATCTTCTCCGTCACAGCCGCCGGCGGATCAAACGAAATATTCTCCCGCCCTGCCGCCCAAACGCAGCCGCGCCGGATCAGCGCCCCTGCCCCGCGAATCGATCGCGCATCATGCCCGAGCACCGTCTGAAACACGCGCCCCTTGCCCTGCTCAAAAGCCCACGCCATCGGCTCATCCTTGCCCGTCACTTTCGACTTCGCCAGCGCCAGCGGCTCAATGGGTAGGTCGCCTTCCTGTTTGAAATAGAGCTCATCAAGTGTGTCGAATGCAGACAGGCCCGCCGTGATCGGATGCTTCACGCTGGTGATGTCCACCTTGAATGCGCCGAAACTGTCATGTCCGCTGCGGCCTTCGCCATGCATCCACACTCGGCGAACTGTTTTGCGGAAGTCCGCCCATTCCGAATCCTTCGCGGGCAGCGTCGCATTGAACGCCCCATTGGCAAAGTGAATCACCGCGAGGCCGCCGCCGCCGGCGATGTAATCGTTGAAGCCTTTTTTCGCCTCATCACTGATGCCGGGGCGATCCCAGTTGCAGTAGTTGAGCACGAGCAGGTCGTATTGTTTGAGCTTGTCCGTCGCCATGTCCTCAGGATTCTCAGTCACATGCACAATGGCGAAGGGATCCTGCTCGATGACACCGATGAGTGCCGCCGTGACGCTCGACCAATCATGCGCGGGATGATTGTGGCCGGTGAGGATCAGGGCGCGAAACTGCTTGTCCATTTTCGATTCGATGCCCAGCGCTGGCACATCCGCCTTGGCTGTCCAGACGATGGCGTTGAGGATCAGTTTGCGAAAGTCATCATTCCACCAGTTCTCGTAGAAGTGTCCGCCGGTGAAACCGAAGCCTCGCCCGCCATCCTCGCGCTGCACCGCCCAGCCGACGGTCCACTCGTTTTTGTCGCTCTTGCCGATCGTGGTGATAGCGGTCAGCCTCGGATCGTTGTCACCGAAGCGGATGTGGTGATAGAACTCCTCCTTGAGTTTGAAGGGATTCACACCACTGGCGATGGGATGATCCTTGCTCGGCTGCACCTGCCAGTCGCCGCGTGTGGTAATGGCGGAACGCCACTTGTTCGCCGCGGTGCCGGTCTCGTAATCAAAATACCCGCCGACCCATTGCGTGATTTTGTCGTGAGCGCTTACCGGATTGAAGGTTGACCAGTGAAACTGCACCAGACCGCAGCCGCGCTTCATCTGCTTTTCGAGCGCCGTCATGCGGTCGCCGATGTAGAACGGATGATCCTCAAGCCGACGATCACAGCCATCGCTGGTGATGAGGATCGTGTCGGCATCATCGAGCGTCTTCTCATCCGCAGGCCAGCCGTTGAAATGAACCTCGACCTTCAACCTGCCTTGCAGACTCGGCGAATTGTCCAGCAGATGCTTGAGCAGGATGATGTTCTTCTCATACTCATGGGCATCCTTGGGATGCCCGGTGATGGGCCCTGCGATGAGCACAATCTTGCGCGGCGTTACCTGCTCCACCGGCAACTTGTCAGCGGCAGATGCGCCTGAAAAACAGACACATGCAAGAAGCATTGCGGACAGAAATCGAAAAGCTTTCATGGCATCACCTCTAGTTGAAACAAGCGATCTGAAGCCATGATATACCTATGAAATGACATTGCGATGAACTGATTCATCAAATTTTGGAGGGGTTTGTATATGCCCGTGAAGTTGGCTCCAGATATGTTGACGGAACTGACGCCAGAGCAGGCAGCACAATTGGCAGTAATCTATGAAGGCAAATGCCTACATCTCAACGGCCTAACGACGCTCTCGGACGAGGTGGCGCATGCATTAGCAACGCATGAAGGCACCTTGGTTCGCAACGGCCTGGCGACGCTGTCGGACGGGCAGCAGCGCGATCAGGTGTGTTCCAGTACATTGAAACGTTCTACAACCACAAGCGAATTCATCAGACCCTGGGCTACAAAACCCCCGACCAATTCGAAGCCGAAAACGCCACGGTTTCCAAACTAAATGAAGTGGCGTAAAATCAACCGACTCGGAGTCCGCCATTCTTGGGCTATCGCACAGCGAAGGCACATGAACGATGCACAGAACAACTTGGCTTGCCGACCTGGTTGCGGGGCCTGTTGCGTTGCGCCGAGCATCAGCAGTGCGCTGCCGGGCATGCCCGATGGCAAGCCTGCTGGGGTGCGGTGTGTGAATCTGGATGATCGCGATTATTGCAAGGTTTGGAACACGCCCGACTATCCTGCGGTTTGTCACGGCTTCCTGGCGGAGAACATCGCCTGTGGCCAGTCGCGCGAAGAGGCGATCGTGCTGCTGACCATCATGGAGCAGCAGACGCAGACGAGTTCTCCATGGCACCTCTACGAGCGCGTCAGCACTGGCCACCGCAGCCCACTCAATCGTTTGAGCAATTCGTGAGAACGTTCAACGTCGAACGACCCCCACTTTTTCACTCAACTGAAACGAGCAAGCCATGGCTGGAATGAGAATCACAACGACCCTTCCTGCGGACGAAGCAAAGCGTGCACTAATGGATGCTGCAAAAGATCTGGGATTCAGTTACACCCAGGTCGATACTGTGGCCTGGCAGGCGACCAAAGGAAATTTTGCGATGAGCATTTTTGTCGGGGCGTTCATTGCTTATTGCAATTTCCGTATCACGACCACGCCGTCTGCTCAAGGGACAGAGGTGTTCATCCAACGGAATAAGCCGTGGTGGACGGGCCTCATCGGCGTCAGCCGGGTGGCCAAGCAGGCCAAGCTGTTGGCCGAGCGAACGCGCGATTACATTCAGGACATGAACCAAAGCGCGACGGTCGAAGAGGTCAAGTGATTCGTGATCATGTCACCCGCCGCATCTGTCGCCGGTGGTCATCACACATCCAGCTCTTTGCGAATCTTTGCCAGTTGGTTTGTCAGCAGCGAAGCCATCTCGGTGGTGACCTGTGAACGCGAACGATCCTTGCGCTGCGCCAGTGCGATCTCGCGTGTGAGCGGCCCTTTCTTCATGCGCATGAAATGTCTCGTGGCCGACTGCTCGCGCGTCACCGCCATGGCTGGAATCAGCGACACGCCCAGGCCGCGATCGACAAGCTCAAGCACCGTGGCGATCTGCGTCGTCTGACACGACACACGGCGAGCCAGTCCACGCGAGGAGCAGAAGCCAGCAATCTGCCTTCCTAGACAATGCACTTCGCTGAGCGTGATCGTCGGCTCACCGCGCAGTTCAGGCAGGCCGATCGCATCACACTGGCAAAGCGGATGATCGGTCGGTATCACCACAAGCATCGGCTCGCTCCCCACCACATCCACCTTGATCAGCTCGTGTTCAATGGGCGTACTCACAATCGCCACATCGATCTGATTCTCGACCAGTTGCCTGACGAGATTCTCGGTGAAGTCCTCGCGCACCAAAAGCTCACAGCGCGGAAAATGATCGCGAAGCGAAACGAGAAGATCAGGAAGCAGATAGGGAGCCATCGTCGGAATCGCGCCGATCGCAAACCGCCCGACGCCTTCGCTGACATCGCCCAAGAGATGCGTCTGGGCATCGAGCACTTCCGCAAGAATACGGCGGGCACGCGGAAGCAGCGCCTTGCCTGCGGGAGTCAGCGAGATGCCGCGCCCCAGCCGATCAAAAAGCGTGGTGCCCAGCGAATACTCCAGCTTCTGAATCTGCTGACTCAGCGATGGCTGTGCAATATCGCACCGCTGCGCCGCCAGGCTCATGGTGCCTGCCTCGGCGGCAGCGACGAAGTAACGCAGTTGGTGAAGTTCCATAGCCATATCCTATGTGATTGATCTCGATATTGCCATCGACAGCTATGGATCAATCTTCTACTTTCTGGCCAGTCGCATAGGGCAGCGCAGTGGTCGATCGCTACGACTCGACGGTAGATCACGATGACTACACGCAGCCGGGCAATCTGTATCGCCTGTTCGATGATGCCCATCGCGATCGCCTGACCACGCGCATCGCCGGTGTGCTGGGCACGGCTCGCAAGCAAGTGCAGATGCGGCAGCTTTGCCACTTCTTCCGTGCAGATGAAGATTATGGCCAGCGCGTCGCGGGTAAGCCGGGCATTGATGTGAGCCAGTTCATGGAAGCTGCCAAGGCTTGACCAAAAGAATTTCCTCGCTTCATGTGGGCAAGACTTTGCGTGTTGCCTATCATGAGCGGGTTGGGGAACTAGGAAAACGTGAACTTGGTCTGAGGTTCACTATTGAGGTGGCAAGTAACCTAGGCAGTGATTCTTAGAGCACTGCCTATTAACCACGATTCGTTAGAGCATCGGGCACCGCAAGGTGTCCGGTGCTTTTTTCATCTACATTAATCTCATGGCGCTGCACGACGACACCCTACGCAAACGGATTGCGTTTCATCATCCGATCCTGGCTTCGGTGGGCGTGCTCTGTGTCATTCTTGGCGCGATAGGCATCGTGGTGCCGGGCATGCCGGGTACCGTTTTTCTGCTCATAGCCTCGTGGTGTTTTGCCAAGAGCTTTCCATCCTTGGAACGAAGATTATTACGCAATCGTTTCTTCGCGCCTTACATGCGATTTGTCGATGGCAACGCCCCGCTGCCGCGCAAGGATCGGATGTGGTCGATCGGGTTGATGTGGGCTTCGACGATCTTCAGCACGTGGTTCCTCTGGTGGCGTGAATGGGTGCCCGTTTGGTTTCTGCCACTGGTTCCGCTGGCGGCCTGCGTGGGTACAGTGGTGATCCTCAGACGCGGAACCAAACCACCCGGCGGCAAGGTTGATCGATTTCCTTCATAATGGCGATTTTCCCCTTTGAGGCTTTGTGATGTCCGCCGCTGAAATCGCCCGCCGCCGCGCCTTCGCCATCATCTCCCATCCTGATGCGGGCAAGACCACGCTCACGGAAAAGCTGCTGCTCTATGGCGGCGCGATTCAATTGGCAGGCTCCGTCACCAGCCGTAAGAACCAGCGCTCAGCCACCAGCGACTGGATGGAACTCGAACGGCAGCGCGGCATCTCCATCAGCTCCACCGTGCTCCAATTCGAGTACGACGGCTGCGCCATGAACCTGCTCGACACACCAGGCCACCGCGACTTTTCCGAAGACACTTATCGCGTGCTCACCGCTGTCGATTCTGTCGTGATGGTCATCGATGCAGGCAAAGGCATCGAACCGCAGACGCGCAAGCTATTTGAAATCTGTCGCCAGCGCGGGATTCCGATTTTCACCTTCATGAACAAGCTCGACCGCTTCACCAAGCCGCCGCTTGAACTGATGGATGAACTCGAAAGCGTGCTGGGCATCCACGCCTACGCGATGAACTGGCCGCTGGGCACGGGCGTGGATTTCAAAGGTGTTTTTTCAAGGCGCGATCAGCAGGCTCATTTCTTCGAGCGCACACCGGGCGGCGCTTACCGCGCTCCACTGAAGGTGAGCGCGCTGAGCGATCCGACCGTGCGAGACAAGATGACGCCTGAGAGTTATGCCGCGGCTTGCGAAGAATTGGAACTGGTCGATGGCGCGGGTCCTGCATTTGATGAAGAAGCCATCGACAAGGGATTGCTCACCCCCGTGTTCTTCGGCTCAGCCATGAACAACTTCGGCGTGCAGATGCTGCTCGATGCGTTTGTGAAATATGGTCTGCCGCCGCAGCCCAAGGAATCGGCTGGTGGCATGATTCAGCCGACGAATCCTGTCTTCAGCAGTTTCGTTTTCAAGATTCAAGCGAACATGGATCCCAGACACCGCGATCGCATCGCCTTCATCCGCATTTGCTCCGGCAAGTTCGAGCGCGAGATGAGCGTCAACATCGCACGCAACGGCAAGCGCATTCGCCTCAACAGTTCGCACAAGCTCTTTGGTCAGGAACGCGAGATCGTCGATGTCGCCTGGCCTGGTGATATCGTCGGCATCGTCGGCCACAGTGATCTGCGCGTGGGCGACACGCTCACCGATAAATCAGACATCGTCTATACCGCCCTGCCTCGCTTTGCACCGGAGGTTTTTGCTTATCTGCACAGCGACAATACATCGCAGTTCAAACGCTTTCGCGAAGGTCTGGATCAGCTACTTCAAGAAGGCGTTGTGCAGGTGCTGCAAGTGAAGCATTCAATGGCGCGCGTGCCGCTGCTGGGCGCGGTGGGTCCGCTTCAGTTTGATGTGGTGCAGTACCGACTCAAGCATGAGTACGGCGCTGACTCGCGCATGGAGCAGACACCTTATACCTCGATGCGTTGGTTTGATCCGGCGCTGAGCCGAGAGGCGATGGAAGCGACGATGCTGCCCGAAGGCACACGCATGGTGGAAGATGAAGCGGGCAGACTCGCGGTGCTGTTTGACAGCGACTGGGCGATGCGATTCGTGATGGAAAAGAATCCGGACATTCGCTTTGTGTCGCAGGTTGTGTGATTGGCGGTGAGTGCCGGTTTCGCTCAGAAGGAGTGGCCAATGATGCAGAACCCCGGACGGCTATGGACATGCATGCTGACTGCTTTCATTTTTGTGGCCACTGCAGACACAATCGAAGCGGCGGAAATTCTCATCGACTGCTCAGCAGTCAAAGGACGTCTTCGTGCGCTGCACGGCGTGAACAACGGCCCGCTCAATTTCGGTGACACCATTGATGTTTCTCAGAGTTGGCGCGAGCTTGCCATTCCTCACACGCGCCTTCACGACAGCGAGTGGCCTCGCCCGGACATCGTGGACATTCACGCCGTTTTTCCACAACTGCTCGCCGATGCGAAAGACCCTGCGAACTACCGATTTGCGCTCACGGATGATTACCTAAAACCGATCGTCGCCGCAGGCAGTGCTATTGTCTATCGCCTGGGCGAAAGCATTGAGCACACCCCGCACAAGCATTTTGTTCATCCGCCCAAGGACGTCGATCAGTGGGCGGAGATTTGCCTTGGCATCATTCGCCACTACAACCATGGCTGGGCGGAAGGCTTTAAGTACAACATCAAATACTGGGAAATCTGGAACGAGCCGGAGAATCGCCCCGCTATGTGGACGGGTACCGATGAGCAATATTTCAAGCTATATACGACAGCAGCGAAGAAAATCAAGGCTCAGTACCCCGATCTGAAAGTAGGCGGCCCAGCTGCCGGTGCGACGGGCAAAATAGTGGACGGCCGCTTTGTGCCGATCGAATTTCTGAATCAGTTCATCACGCATTTGAAACGGGAACAGGTGCCATTGGATTTCTTCTCCTGGCATACCTACACCAACGACCCTTTCAAGTATCGCCCCAAGGCGGCGGGCATTCGGCGCTGGCTCGATGAGCACGGATTTGAGAAAGCGGAGATTCACCTCAACGAATGGAACTATCTCCCTGACAACGACTGGGGGCCTACAAGTCGCCAGACTTCGCCGCAGGAGAGGACGAAGTGGTACGACCGCATGGGCGGAATGGAAGGCGCTGCTTTCGCAGCTTGCGTGCTCAGCGATCTTCAAGATGCGCCTGTCGATGTCGCGAACATGTTCACCGGCGACACCAATCCCTTTGGCCTGTTCACACGCTATGGCGTGCCCCGTAAAAATTTCTATGCCTTCAAAGCGTTTGCCATGATGATGACCACGCCGCAGCGAATTCAAGCCACCACTATTGTCCGCGAAGGCGCAACGATGCTCGTGGCAACCGACCAGCAGCGCAAAGTCGTCCAGGTGATGCTCAGTAACTACAGCGCCAAGGTTGATCAGTTTGACTTGAAACTTCACAAGTTGCAGCTCGAAGAAGGCGCGACATGGGAGCTGCTCACCCTCGATGACAAGCACGACCTGATCTGGACACAGCGCGGCGATGTGCAAGGCGATGAAATGGAAGTGCGCATCAAACTGTCAGCGCCAGGCGTCGCACTACTTCGAATCAAAGCGAATATAAAGCCTCAGTAAGCAAAGCGACGAAACTCATTCATCATCCGGCTTAGGTTCCTTGATCCGCTTTTCGCTTGCCCCATCGTCCTTTTTTCGGGGATGACGATCCATGAAGGAGATGATGACGATGACGAGAATGACCGCGACGACTGCGCCGATGACCTTGCCGCCGATGGTCGAGATGAAATCGAAGAGTGGTTGCACTTCATGATTATAGGGGACTGGCCGATGGCCTTACATTTTTTTTACGCGAACAGGTTTTGAAGCGATATTATGGATGTGATGACACACGAAGCGATGCAGATTGATGGTGCTCAAGCAAGGCGGTGGCGCAAGTGTGCCGCGCACATTTTCCTGGCGGTCTTCGCTTTGTTGATGATGGTGGCGACGGTGAGCGCCGCAGTATCCGATGCAGATCTCGCTGCATTGGGCGATGCCGAATATGCCAAGCGTCACGCTGCCATGCGCGAGCTGCTCGCCGATGACTCGCTCACGATGCAGCAGCTTGCCGCTGCTTTTTCCAAAGCGCAGTCGGTCGAGCAGAAGCATCGCCTTCTGTCGCTGGCCAGGCATCATCTGCTGCGACTTGCGCGAGAACGTGACTATCCGATTTCGCCTAATTCCGTGGTACAGGGCATTCCCGGCGCCCTTGGCCTGACCCATGGGCCGGTGACCAGCGATGAACTGCCGCAGCTCAAGCAATCCGCCGTGCGCGTTCGGCGAACCCTGCCGGGCTTCCCTGCTCATACTGTTCTCGAAGCGGGCGACCTGATTCTGAAGATCGCTGGCAACGCCATTCCTGCCGGGCTTTCTTTCGATCGCATCTCCAATCACTTTGGTGACGCCATCCGCATGATTCCTGCGGGCCAGTCGGTCGCGCTGACGATTCAGCGCGATGGCCAGGTAATGGAGGTCAAGGTGAAGCTCGGGCCGCTGGATGCACTGAGCGGCATGTATCGGCCGGAGCTGCGCTCGGATTACGAACGAGCCTGGGTCAAATTTCGCGATGAGGTTCTGCTGAAAGAAGAAAAGTGATCGTGCGTGCTATGATGCATCACCTGCAACTGATCGCCATTACCGATGAGTACGAACATGAACTCCATTCGATCCCATGGCTTGTTTTTAATGCTTGCCGCAGCACTGTTTTTCTGTGCGACGGCTACAGAGGCGATGGCATGCCCCAACTGCCGTGATTCACTGCCCAACGGGCAACAGGTGGAAGGCCAGGCGGCGCAGCCGAATGTAGCCAAGGGGTATGCTTGGTCGATCTACCTGATGATCGCGGTGCCCTTCACGTTGGCAGCGGCAATGGGCGGAACTGCATTCGTGTTGATACGTAAAGCATCGATGAAATGATGGCTACTGATTCGTGCCCTTCTAAGCATCAGCCACGCGACACATTCTGACAAGGTCGAGTCAATGCGTGCGCATCCACTCCGTCAGATTCGTTTTACACTCGGGGCAAATCGCCGGCGGCATCACCGCATCCGGGTTAGTTCGCAGATTGATTTTCGCAGGTAGAAAGAACGTCGCGCACTTGGGGCATTCAAACATTGGAATACCCGCGTGCTTCTCACCACATTTTGGACAGTGAGCCTGATCGATGGCTCGTGTTGGATCCTTGTTCAGGGATGCATTGTCCTGGATCTGTTCACGCAGTTGAATATTGGTGATCACAAACTGGTGATCGCAAACCTGACATTGGTAACCGAGATTAGAAATGCGGTCGCCGCCACCTTTGTCGCCGCCAAAAAGCTGCCCCCACATAAACACAGCGCACACACCAATCACGACGATCAGTGCGATAGCCATGACCATCTGCTTGGATGCGGCCCCCACATCATGGCAGCGAACAACATTACGAGAACTTTGGATTGAACGAAAACTAGCATTCATGAACGGCACTCAATTGTTCGTAGGCCAGGATCTAAAGACAGGTTTGAGCCGGTCCCAATCAACGCTTCCCGGATCGCTGGGAGCTGGGGGATTGGGTTTTGGCCGCTTACGAAGATGGGGAGTTTTCCATTCCCAGTACTCGACATGGCCGTCAAGGAACCCCAAGTTGTCACCGCCGAAATGATTGGCAGCGACCCAATCAACATAACTTCCCTGCGCACCACCAAGCATGAAGGAATTAAAGTTCCAGCCACGGCCATCATCTTCTTCGATGAAGACCATTTGCACGGAGTCGCGGATGTTGGATGTCCAGTGGCGCTTGGAAGTGATGCCATCATTGACCTGCTCGCCATTGAGCATTCCGTTGATCGAGTAACTGTTGAGGTAACTGGGATAAACCTGATTAGGGCAAACGTAAGTATTCATCGCACGGGTATAGGGCCAGAGCACACCATCTGTGATGCTTGCCGCAGTGTTAGAACTGGATCGAAGCCAGTCCCAAGTATCACGGGTGTTGGAACCCATGAGCTTGCGCCCATTATCTCTCGAATAACTTTGGTACCCCTCCAGCAGCAGCCTCTGGTTGGATTGACACACCGTCTGTTGAGACGCGCTTCTGGAAAATTTCAACGCCGGCAGCAGCATCGAAATCAGCAGACTGATAATTGCCACCACGAGCAGCATCTCGATGAGGGTAAACGCTTGTTTTGGTTTTCGGGTTGGAACTTTCACTCGGATCATGGAACCTCTCTTCGAATGAAGCGAAGCAGAAACCACGCAACCGGAAATGAAGCGTTGCCCAAGACGTGGGGCACTGAATAATCTAGACCACGGCAGTATAGCAATGACCTTACGCCGTTTCAACACTTGCCTCATTCGCTTTGAATACCGATCAAACAAGTGCATTCCACAGTTCGTTTCAGCCATCAAAAGCTGATTGCGATTACGATGACACCAGGAGTACCTGCGATATGAGTTTACGCCCGCGCCTGTCCTTTGCCTGCTTTGCCGTGCAATTGCTGCTGATCGCCTCGTTCTGTCATGTCAGCCGGGCTGATGCCCTGCCGGGGTATCTAAACTACGAAGCGTTCAAGAAGCAGCTCGAAGCGCTCGGGGAATCCGATCTTGTTTCGGTTGCGCCCCTGAGCAAAACACTGGGCGACCGCGAGGTGATGCTCATCACCATCAGCCGAGGGATGCCGCTGGACAAGCCCGCGCTGCTGATCGTGGGCAATGTCCACGCTCCGCACCTGGCCGGCGGCGAGATGGCGTTCAAACTCGCGCAGGCCATCGTTGCAAAACCCGATGACAAGCAGAACAAATCCATCCTCGATCGCTTCACGCTCTACATCATCGCGCGCCCTTCACCTGATGGAACGGAAGCAGTCTTCAGCAGACCTTCCGTTGAACGTGAAGGCAACGACCGCGCCACCGATGATGATCGCGATGGCAAGATCAGCGAAGATGGGCCCGATGATCTCAACGCAGATGGCCTCGTCACCATGATGCGAATCGCTGATCCCACGGGCGAGTGGATCGAGCATCCTGATGATCCGCGTGTCCTCATCAAGGCGGACCCGCTCAAAAATGAACAAGGCAAATACCGCCTGCTCACCGAAGGCATCGACAACGATCACGATGAACAGTTCAATGAAGACGGCCCCGGCGGCGTCGCCTTCAATCGCAATTTCACTCACCAGTACCCCTACTTCAAACCCGGTGCAGGTCCGCATCAGATCAGCGAACCTGAGACGCGAGCCGTCGCTGACTTTGCTTTTGATCACACGAACATTGCAGCTGTGTTCACCTTCACGCCTGAAGACAATCTCTTTCATCCCTGGAAAACCAATCCGCAGCAGGACAAGGCCCGCATTAAAACCGTCATCACCGGCGATGATGCGCCCTACCAGGATTTCATCGCCAAAGCCTACCGCGAAACACACGGTGGCAAAGATGCTCCTTCATCGCCTAGCGGCGAAGGCAGTTTCTCTGAATGGGCTTACTTTCACTATGGCCGATGGAGCTTTGCAGCGCGAGGATGGTGGATTCCACAAACTCCGTTTAGCGCCGTCCCCGAAGGGGCGGGCGCTGTTGAAAAGGTGGACATTCCTGAAAAGGAAAAGAAAAAAACCTCCGACGAAAAACGCGGCAGCGATGAACTGAGCGCCTTGCGCTGGCTCACAAAAAATACGATCGATGGCTTTGTGCCTTGGACCAAAGTCGATCACCCCGACTTCAAAGGCAAGGTCGTCGAAGTGGGCGGCTTCAAACCATTCGTCCTGCTCAATCCGCCTATCGCAGAACTCGATGCACTGACGGGCAAACATCTGGACTGGCTCTCGCAACTGGCCGAGCTGATGCCCAAGGTGACGATCAGCGAGACGAAGGTGGAAGCGCTGGGTGCCAATGTGTTTCGCATCAAAGCCACGGTGATCAACGGCGGATTCCTTCCGACGATGAGCGAGATGGGCGGCATCACGCGGCAGCCGCTCCCGCTGCAATTGGCCATCGAATTGCCCAAGGATGCAACCGTTATCCAAGGCACGCCGCGCACGCAACTGAGCGTCCTCAAAGGCAACGGCGGCACCGATGAACACACCTGGCTCATCCAAGCGCCCACCGGCGGCAGCGCGAAGATCAAAGTCTGGAGCCCCAGCGTCGGCAAGCACGATGTCGTGATCAACCTCAAGTAATACTCGCTACGAAGACCCCCGTTTAGCGCCGCCCCAAAGGGGCGGGCTTTGCGATCCAACCGGAAATTGAAAAATGACCAATGCCCATTGCAAATTGAAAATTGAAAATCAGATGCCGGCACCGACGATGCTCCAGTCTCATCGCCGCCAGCGCCTCGCCACCGCGCTTGCCACTCCACTTTGCATTCTGCAATTAGCATTGGCCATTTTTCATTGCCTTCTTCTCCCCTCCCCCGCCACCGCTCAACCTGAAAACCTCAAGCGGCCTTCGGTCTATCAGCCCGTGGGCGCTCCCGCTGATCCGAAGGTCACTGTGCAGTGGAATCGCTTCAATTCCTACGCCCAGGCCACGGAGATTCTCAAGAAGCTTGCCGTCACTTTCCCCGATCTTTGCAAACTGGAATCACTGGGAAAATCCTACGGCAACCGCGAAATGTGGCTGCTGAAAATCACTAACTTTAAGACCGGCAAAGACACCGACAAGACCGCGTTTTGGATCGACGGCGGTATCCATGCCAACGAGTTGCAAGCTGTCGAAGTCCCGCTCTACACAGCCTGGTACATGCTCGAAATGTACGGCCGCAATGAGTTCATCACGCGACTGCTCGATGAGCGCGCGTTCTACATCCTGCCCATGATGAGCCCTGACTCGCGCGATGCTCACATGGAAAAACCCAACACCACGCACTCGCCTCGCACCGGCCAGCGCCCTGTCGATGATGATCGCGATGGTCTTGTCGATGAAGATGGGCCTGATGATCTGGATGGCGACGGCCACATCACACAGATGCGTGTCAAGGATCCCAATGGTGCATGGAAGCCACACGAGGAATTTCCTGAACTGCTCGTCCGCACCAAGCCCGGTGAGAAAGGCTCCTACACCTTGCTCGGCCAGGAAGGCATCGACAACGATGGTGATGGCAAAGTCAACGAAGACAGCGACGGCTCCTACGATCCCAATCGCGACTGGGCTTGGGGTTGGCAGCCAGGTTACGTGCAAAGCGGAGCGTACCGTTATCCATTTTCCATCCTCGAAAATCGCATGGTCGCGGACTTCATCATGACCCGCCCCAACATTGCCGGGGCACAGAGCTATCACAACACCGGCGGCATGATCCTGCGCGGCCCCGGCGCCAAAGATGATCGCTCTTACGACAGTGCCGACATCAGCGTCTATGACCAGATTGCCCGCAAGGGTGAAATGATGCTGCCCGGCTACCGCTACATCGTCACCGGCGTGGAACTCTACGAAGTCTATGGCGGACTGCTCGATTGGTTTTACGCGATGCAAGGTGTCTATTGCTACACCAACGAACTCTTCACGCCCTTCAACTATTTCCGACAAGCATCCACCGAAGGTTTCTTTGGCGGCAGCGAAGAACGCCATCGTTTCAATAAGTATCTGCTCTTCGACGACGGCTTCGTGAAGTGGCACGAGGTCGAGCATCCCACCTACGGCAAGATCGAAGTCGGCGGCTTCAAGAAAAACTGGACGCGCCAGCCGCCTTCGTTCCTGCTCGAAGAAGAGTGCCATCGCAACATGGCGTTCACGCTTTATCACGCGGACCAGATGCCGCTCGTGAAGGTGCAATCGGTCGAGGTGAAAACTTTATCTGGCGGGCTCACCCAAGTCACCGCCGCCATCGAGAACACGCGCATCACGCCGACGCACGCCAGTGTGGATGTGAAGAACCGAATCACGCCCCAAGACATCGCCACACTCACCGCGAAGGATGCGAAGATCATCACCGGCTTCAAATCCACCGATCGCTACTTCGATCGCTTTGAAGAACAAAAGCGCGAACCGGAGGCGATGAAACTCCGCAACATCGGCGGCAACGATGTCGTCTATGTTCGCTGGCTGGTGCAGGGCAAAGGCCCATTTACCGTGAAGGTGATGAGCATCAAGGGCGGCAGCGATCAGAAGAAGAGCGAGTGAATTTGTACGCCATCACTTGGTTACTGATCCTCATCCTTTCGCCGTGACAACCTTTCCAAGCTTGAATGCCAAGTTGCCCATGTGTGCACCGGCGGCAGAGAGCACACCAGCCTCGGCGGGGACGCTCGGTTTGTTGCGACTGCGAACAGCACTGAGCCAATCGGATAAGTGAAACGCATCACCATCGACATTGGCATCGAAGTCCGCGCCGCGCTCGCTGGTACCTTCGCCGAATTTCAATGCGGTGGCGCTGCCGCCGCGCTCGGGGGTGACTTCGCAGCGACCGCGATCGACGTACATGGTCGCCTTGGTGCCCATGAGCACGAGGTGCGCCTTGGTGTGAGCGTTGACGAAGGTGCCTTCGAAGTGGAGATGAAGTTTGCGCTGCTTGTAGTGCAGCAGCGTTGAAATGGTGTCAGGCGTTTCCCATACGCCTTGCGTGGCAAACTGATCGCCGATGGATGTGGCGCTGTCAGGCATGGGCAGGTCCATGAGGTAGTTCACGGAGTCGAGCCAGTGCACCATGAGATCGGTGAGGATGCCGTTGCCGAAATCCCAGAACCATCGCCAGTTGCCGATGAAGCGATAGGCGTCGAAGGGCTGATCCTTCGCCTTGCCGAGGAATCGCTTCCAGTCGAGTTCGCTTTCCTTGTAGTCGGGTACGTACTTGCGAAAGGGTGTGGCGTTGCGGTTCCAGGTCATGTGAACTTTGTGAATGTCGCCGAGCGTTCCGGCTTGCACGACTTCGCGGGCCTTTTGAAAATGAGGCATGGAGCGTTGCTGCGTGCCGACCTGCACGATGCGTTTGTGATCGTTCTGAGCTTTGATAACGATCTCGCCTTCTTCGAGTGAATGAGTCAGCGGCTTCTCGACATAAACATCCTTCTTCGCTTCGCATGCAGCGATGGTATGCGGCACGTGCCAATGATCGGGCGAGCCGATGAGCACAGCATCGATGTCCTTGCGGGCCAGCAGTTCTTCGTGATAGCGCGTGGTGAACACGTCCTTGCTACCGCCGGTTTCAGCAGCGGCTTGAATGGCGGCCTTGGCACGGGCCTGATGACGATCGAAGACATCGCAGACGGCGACGACCTTCACGCCGGGGAGTTTCAAGAGTTTGGGGAGAAGTGCTTGGCCAGCGCGGCCGCCTGCGCCGATGACGCCGATGGTGATCGTGTCGTTCTTGGCGAAGCCTGCTGCGGTGGAGGTAAAGCCACCTGCGACGATGCCTGCTGCCGCCAGGCCGGAGTGTTGGAGAAATCGGCGACGGGTTGAATCATTGGACATGGCGAGCCTCCTGATGTTATGGGTACTCGTGCGATTATACCGGCAACGTGCTGCGCCGAAGAATGTACGTATTTCGTCGCCGTTGCCCAGCCTCGCCGCTTTGATATCCTGTCCCCAGTTCGTCGTCGGGATCGAGATGGCCTACGTCAACGACCGTCTCAACCAGTCATATTTTCATGCTTTTGAGTACAGGGGATTAACCAATGGAATTGAATCCGAACAAGCATGCATTCAAACTTTTGAGCGAGTTCAAAGCGTTCGCGCTCAAAGGCAACGTCATCGATCTGGCCGTCGCGGTCATCATAGGTACGGCGTTTGGGGCGATCGTGAAGTCGACGGTGGAGAACGTGCTGATGCCGCTGATCAGCTATATCACGCCCAATATGGACTTCAAGGATTGGCAACTAGGCAAGGTCAAGATCGGACTGTTGCTCAACGACATCATCAACTTCGTGATTGTCGCGTTTGCGGTGTTCCTCTTCGTCGTCAAGTTCCTCGGCTGGATCATCAGGATGAAGAAGCACGAAGAAGCAGTACCGCCAGCACTGCCGGAGCCGACGAAGGAAGAATTGCTACTCACAGAAATTCGCGACCTTCTAAAGGCGAAGCAGTAAGCAATCGATTCCATTTGAAATTGCGAACAGCCGGCCAGTACACTGGCCGGTTGCTTCAATGCAAGGCACGGCAACCGTGGAATCAAGGGCGATGTTTTCACCGACTATTTGATCTGTTTCGAGTGCTTACAGATCGCTGTCTATACGGAAGGCGAGGAAAACTCGATGCTCACCACCGCAAAGCCGCAGCGCATTTTCAATGACTATCTCTCGAAGATGAATGTGCCATTGTCCAAATGAATCACAAGCTTGAGTCTGCACCATCGTCATCGCCGCCGCGGTAATCAAAGCACTATGATGCGACGGCATGACCCACGATGCGAAATCACATGAAGACGAACCCGCGCTCGCTTCGCCGCTGCGCCGCCATCTGCTGGCGATGGCGATCATCATGACGCTGCTGGCGGTTTATGGTTCGTTTGTGCCGATGACGTTCAAGACGTTGTCGTGGGAGCAGGCGGTCTCTCAATTTCGGCACGTGCCCTACCTGGACCTGGGCGTTTATAAACGTGCTGATTTCGTGGCGAATATCGTGCTCTTCGTGCCGCTGGGTTTCTTCTGGCTTGGGGCACTCGATCTGAATCGGCGCAGCCCAGTGGGAGCGATACTGGCAGCGCCCTTGCTGCTGGCGATCCTCATTGCACTGGCTATTGCAGTGGAATTTGCGCAGCAGTGGACCATCCGGCGAACGGTATCGCAGAACGACATGATCGCCGAGTCTGTGGGCAGCCTCATCGGCATCGTGCTCTGGTTCACCATCGGCCACTGGCTGATGCAGCGGGTGCGACTTGTGCTTTCACCTGGCAAACCCGTGGCAACACAGCAGGAGCAGAACATCGCCCTCATCCAGCGGTGGCGCCGCTTCCTGCTGCTCTACGCGATCGGCTTCGTCCTCTACAACATTCAGCCGCTCGATATCGCTCTTAGCCCAGCTTCCATCAAACAGAAACTCGCTGATGGCCGGGTGCTTTTGATGCCCTTCAAAAGCTGGGGCGGAAGCCTGTTCAAGTTCAACAGTCTTTGGCAGGCAGGCAGCGACATTCTTCTCTTTATTCCCATCGGTCTTCTGCTTCGCCTGGGTCGCCATCACTTGCGATCACTCGTATCGGCTTGCCTCCTTGCACTGCTCGTCGCCGTCGCCATCGAGACAACGCAGCTTTTCATCTTCTCCCGTTACGTCGATACCACCGACCTCATCACCTCCACCATCGGCGGCATCATCGGTGCCTACATCGCAGGCCAACTCTTCCATCAACTCCAACTGCCTGACCATGAGCGAATAGCAACCCGCGCGGTACGCATCCCTATCGCTCTGGGACTCTGCCTCGGCTACACCTTCGCACTGCTCGCCTTCTCCTTGCAGCCCTTCGATTTTGATGCCAGTCACGCGCAGTTCATAGAACATCTTCATAACGCCATCGCCCTGCCTTTCACCGGCCACTACGTAGGCACCGAATTCAACGCGATGACCAAAGTGATGCGCGATGTCATGTACTTCGCGCCCTACGGCGTCCTGCTGCGATGGGCTTTCCCCTCTGGCCCATCATCACCGTGGCTTGGACGATTGATGGTGACAATGATCGCGCTGGTCATCGGCTGCACGATTGAAGTGGCGCAGGCTGCCACACTCACGCGCTATGCCGACAGCACCAGCGTGATGCTCAACATCATGGGCGGCTGGCTGGGCTGGTGGACGTGGGGCTTGATCGGAAGAAAGCCGAGGATCAGCGGTCAGAGGTCAGAAGTCAGAGGTCAGAAATCAGAAGCGAATTGATTGGCGCGCATCACTGCGCTTTGGCGGCGGCCAGAGCTTGTGCTGCGACGACGGCGTTGGCAGCGTTGTTGATGTCCGGTGACAGCGCGGGATCCATGGGCACTGACTTTGCCAGTTTCAGTTTCAACTGCTTCGCCAGTGATTCAAGCGTCAAAAGCTCAGCCAGGTTGTCAGCGCGAAGCGATTCGAGTTCATCGATCACACTCACCTCGCGGGCACAATGGCGCACGGTTCGATCATAGGTCTCCAGTTGCTTCTTCTTTTCTTCGATGAGCAGATGCATGGCCCGGTCCAGACTCATGTAGTGATAGTGCCCGACATCCTGCGAAAAAGGACGCGTTCGCTCAGGCAGATGCAGCGAAGTGAGTAACGCCGAGAGCCTGCCCACATGATCGCTGTCGCGATGGGCCAGTTGCTTGACCTGATTCCAGATGCGATAGGTGCGGGCATCCACATGAGGCGTGGCATGCGTGAAATGCGCCAGCAAGCTGCGACGCTCGGTGGTGATCAGTCCGTTGATTTCCTTGGCGAGGGCGTTGGTATCCATGGGCATTGCTTGCTGAAAAACTGGAGGAACACAGAAGCGAAACACGCTGGCGAAGATCATACCAAGCGTGGCTCAGGGCACATGGGAAGTTCTCTTGTCCTATGAAACCAGAGTCAAGTCCAGTGTATTTTCCAAATTGGAAGCGAGCACTTTGCCACTACAATCACGGACGCTTTCTGCATTCGTTTCATGCACTGCTTTCACGAGATAACCAATACGATGCGAACATTTCTGCGAATCACACTTTTCATCCTGCTGCTGACCACGCTCATTCTGGCTGATGACAGCAAAGCCGCCGATGGCGAGCGCGCATCGCTGCCTGTGGCCATCAAGGCGACTGATTGGCCGTGGTGGCGCGGGCCTTCGCAGGATGGCATTGCATCATCCGATCAGCAGCCGCCGTTGAAGTGGAGCAAGGATGAGAACATCGCATGGAAGACGCCCATCCCCGGCCGAGGCCACGGCTGCGCCACCGTCGTCGGCAACAACGTCTTCATCGCCACCGCTGACCTCGACGCTCAGGAACAGTCCATTCTGTGCCTCGATCGCGCCACCGGAAAAGTCAATTGGAAAACCGTCGTCCACACCGGCGGCCTGATCGTCGAAGGCAACAAAAAGGCTTCGCTCGCCTCATCAACCCCTGCCTGTGACGGCCAGCACATCTACATCAACTTTCTCAACAATCGCGCAGTTCACACCACCGCCCTTTCGCTCGACGGCAAGAAAGTCTGGCAGACGAAGATCACTGACTACACCGTACACCAGGGCTATGGCTCGTCGCCGACGGTGTACAAGTCGCTCGTGCTTGTCTCCGCTGACAACAAAGCAGGCGGCGCTTTCGCTGGCCTCGATCGCGAGACTGGTGAAATCAAATGGAAGCGCGATCGCCCCAAGTTCCCCAACTATGCCTCGCCCATCGTGCACCACATCGCGGGCAAAGATCAACTCATCTTCATGGGCTGCGATCTGCTCACCAGCCTGTCGCCGCTGACGGGCGAAGTGATCTGGGAACACAAAGGCGCAACGACCGAATGCGTCTCATCCATTGTCACCGATGGCAAACACGTCTTCACCAGCGGCGGCTACCCGAAGAACCACATCGCCGCTGTCGTCGCCGATGGCTCAGGCAAGATCACTTGGGAAAATACGACACGCGTCTACGTGCCTTCGATGATCGTGAAGGGTGAATATCTCTACGCGGTCACCGATGGCGGCGTCGCGATGTGCTGGAAAGCTGCCACCGGCGAAGAACAATGGAAAGGCCGACTGGGCGGCGATTTCAGCGGCTCACCCGTCCTCGTCGGCAACCATTTTTACGCCATGAGCGAACAAGGCACCGGCTACATCTTCAAAGCGTCCCCCACCGAGTTTGAACTCATCGCCAAGAACAAACTGGGCGACGAGGTGTATGCAACGCCAACGATTGTCGGCGGAAAAATCTACCTGCGCATTGCGGAGTACGTGAACGGAAAAAGACAGGAGTCGGTGGTGTGTGTGGGGAAGTGAGAAGCCAACTCCAACTACATCGTCGAGACGCTACCGCAAAAAATCGAGATCCCCTAAAAACCTTGTGAAAGACTGACACTTCTTCGCTACTACATCAAGACGCAAATGCCGCGCAACCGCAGGGTTGAATGTCGCAGGCGAATACAACGGCTTGCCGTTAGCGGCCCGGGACTTGGCAATTAACCACTCCTTTGGATCCGATATTGTCTCCGGATTGTGATGTCCCTTGAACAAAAAGGTCGGGATTACGTGACAAACAGCCTCCTCGTCCGCAATCACCCACGCCTCAATTTCCTCTACCGGAACAACGATGCAACAAACCCTCTCCAGACCAGCTGGTTGCACAATACGTTTAATTACATCAGTATAAACAGAATCAGGAGAAGACTTATCAGCGTCATGACAAATCACAAATCGACCGACACCTTTTCGCAACCACGCCTCGACGTCACGCTGCCCTTTTCTTAGCATTTCCGAACAACCCCCATACCCCTTGCCCTTAATGGTCATGTTGTCGGATTGATAATAACGCCGCAAGACAATCGACAAAAACTCCTTGTCAGAGTTATCTTCGGCGAGAATTGCAAATGCGGGCAAAATGGCCATTAAAGAGTCTCGAGAAACTCGGCGAGAGTGCCTTCACTTTGTAGATATGCAGAAGCGCTTGCCAGTCCATCGTCATCAAATTTAGTGACCACCGTTTCACCCCTCGCAGATGTTACAAATCGAATGCCTTTTGCACCAACTAGGTTCATTACACTTGCAGAATGTGTAGTACAAATTAATTGAGTGCGTTCCGAATAGGTCTGAAGGATATCAATGACTTTAATTAAAAGTCCAGAATGCACGCAGTCTTCAGGTTGTTCTAATAACATACAAGAAGTTCCATCGAATACCAAGCAAGTTAACAGTTGCAAAATACGCCATGTGCCTGCGGATAAACCACTAAATATAAACCATCTACGCGATCCGGCGAGACCCGCACCCGGCATGAATGAAATCACATAGGTAGATTCTGCCGCTGAAGATGTACCAACACTCCCCTTCGCCTCCACTTCTTCAACTTGTATATCATCCAGAAGTCCAAGACCGTCGCGACCAAGCAGTGCCTTTAACTCGTCGAATTTGTCCCGTGCGGAAAGCCACATATATATCAACCGAATTTGAACAGACTTAGTTCTTCGCCCCTGCTTCAGTTCGCTAAACAATACATCGTACTTACTTTTCTCAATGAAAGATGACCCCTCGTAGGAATGCTCTTGAAAACCTTGCAGCAGCGGATAGTAACGCACGGACCCGAGAAACGAAGCCACGGGCTGCAATCGGGATCGCAACGCATGATCTTCTGGAAGAATTTGAAGCAGCACTGACAAAGCGGATGCACGAACACCTAATCGCACGCTTGCCAGAGGTGCGCCGTCCGGAACTTCTAGTGCCTCACCGTGACGATCAAACAGAATCTCTCCCCCGAGCGACAACTTCTCGCAATAGTGAATACTTTCACTCGCTGTAGGGGCAACTACTCTCGAATAGTAATATGAACAATCTTTGCCGTTCACTGAAAAGTCCAACACGAATTCGCATGGCTGACTTGGATCACGCGGACTCAGTTGAAAGCCGAATTCGGTACTTCCTAGACAAAGTTCGCATGCCAACTGAATTGCATGAAGCACTGTCGTCTTACCGACCCCGTTCTTGCCGACAAGTGCAATAACACTCTCGCCGAGTTGAACTTGGGAATCCACACAGGACCTAAAATTCTTGATGTTGATCGATTTGAGCATTCGTACCGTTCAATTCGCTAGCTGACAACACACGGCCAGATAACAATATCATTTACCATATCCACAGCCAACTATCCATTTTCCAATCGCCGTAGAGGACAAACAATCGCATTCTTGAAAAACGAACCGTCTTCGTCCGGCGACTAGAGAAGCTACTTCGCCCCCACCGCCTTCAATTCCGCCATCGTCTTCGGGGCCTTTTTGCTCGCTTGTTTCGCGGCATCATTACGGCCTTGGGCCATCAGTTCATCGATCTCTGCGTCCCATTTCTTGAGGCGCGCCAGCGCATCGGGCAGGTACTCTTCTGCGGGGGTGAGTGAGGGGAGCCAGATGCGATCCCACTCGACGCAGATGGGGCCTTCGTAGCCGATGCCGCGCAGTTTTTTGAGGAAGAGTGGCACATTGCAATCGCCATCACCCAGCGCGGTGAAGCCGGTGCCTTCGCCGATTTTCAGGTCCTTGACCTTCACGAGTTTGATGCGGCTGTTGAGCAT
>ENA-ORBV01005722-ORBV01005722.1-microbial-mat-metagenome-genome-assembly--contig:-NODE-5722-length-22574-cov-14.907277_pt1 | contig 22574 bp, 26 predicted proteins | sample MGYA00237777_ERZ505514 | MGnify/ENA primary metagenome ERZ505514 (study PRJEB26160, sample SAMN06269048) | microbial mat metagenome | isolation source: Oligotrophic lake microbial mat | place... | reverse complement strand
GCGTCTAACTGCCTCGCCAACCTTAAATCTCTTAGCGATAACTCCTCTGCAATCAAGAGTTCCGCCTGCTGTTTGATCCGATCTTGACGCTCTTGAGGTAATTGACTTAACTTCTCTTGCAATGTTCTTCCCATGATGATTTCCTATCTCTTGAATTTCTTTAAATGTTGCTCAAAGCGTTTATCTGCTTTCTGAATCAGTGTTTTATAAAACTTCTGTTGACTCCCACCAGACTTATCTCCTGCAACCAGCAATATTGCCCTGCGATCGAGATCGAAAGCAAACGCTACACGCCATACCCCATCTGCGGCATCAAATCGCATCTCCTTCATGTTGGCATACCGAGATTCAAAGTATCTACATGAGGTCGTCCCAACATCGGACCTAACTTCTCTAGTAAAAGCACCTTTGCAAACAGCGCATCTTGGACATCGATCGAACTCTCGATCGAACTCTCGATCGATGTCTTCACCAAACTCAACTATCCATACCATAGAAAATTACACTAATTTAGCATAACCTCTGAGTCATGTGACTCCAAGATCATACTAACAAATGAGCAAAAGTCATCACTTTTAGGGTGACTGTGCATCAATCATCGATAGAAACTACTACACTCTCCTTGTCATTCCTTGAGTCTGTCTCATTCTTGACTGGACATATCTGGTCAACGATGAGAAAGTTTCGGCGATTGGTAGATATATTCGTCTCACACTCGTTGAAAAAGTCCAAGAAAAAACTGGTTATACCGATCTCGAAGTCTATCTTTGGCTGGGAAATTGCTCAACAACTCGCGATCTCTTAGGATGCGATTCTACGCTTAAGGAGTAGACTGGAAATATAAAATTAGCTAAAATTTACCAGAATACTTTGACTGCAACAGGTTCTCAACTACTTCACTCGCTTTCTCATCGTGCCCTTAACACCAAAGAATCCCAAATTCGTGAGGCATCTCGGTATTGTGTCAAGTATGGCGCAATCAACCTCGCTCAGGGTTTACCAGATTTTTCCGCCCCTGAAGCCTTAAAAGCCGCCGCTCAAGCCGCGATCGAAGCCGACTATAACCAGTATGCCGACACCTGGGGCTTAGCAGCATTACGAGTTTCGATCGCCGCCAAAATGCTGCGAGACAATCAGGTCACGGTCGATCCTGAAACTGAAATCACAGTTTGTTGTGGTGCGACCGAAGGATTAAATATTGCGCTCATGACATTGATCGATCCTGGCGATCGAGTCTTAATTTTCGAGCCATTTTATGAGAACTATATCCCCAATCTCGTTACAGTCGGTGGCATTCCTGAATTTCTAACCCTGCAACCGCCCAACTGGGAAATTACTGCCGAGATGTTAGAGCCTGTCTTCCAAAAAGGCTTAAAAGCAGTAATCATCAATACCCCTGCGAATCCCACAGGCAAAGTCTGGACGAGAGCAGAACTGGAGCTAGTGGCGGAATTTTGCGATCGATACAATGTCTATGCGATTACCGATGAGATTTACGAGTACATCATTTACGAAGGCGAACATATCAGCATGTTGAGTTTGCCAGGAATGATCGATCGAACGATTGTCGTGAATGGATTTTCTAAAACCTTCTGTGTCACTGGTTGGCGGCTTGGCTATACGGTGGCGAATCCCACTCTAACCGCAGCGATGCGACGTATCCATGACTTCATTACGATTTGCGCTCCCACTCCTTTGCAACACGCAGCTCTAACCGCGATGAGTTTTGGTCGATCGTACTTTGCTCAGCTTGCCGCCGACTATCAGCGTAAACGCGATCTGCTCTATTCTGCCCTTAAAGATGTGGGATTGTCACCGACATTACCAAAGGGAGCTTACTATATTTGGACAGATAGCTCAGTTCTGGCAAAAGATTCTAATCTTGCAGCTTTAAGACTGGCTCAAGAAGCTGGAATCGCCGCAGTCCCAGGCAATTGCTTCAGCGATCCAAATAGAGAACAGGTCACAGGTTTGAGATTCTGCTTCGCCAAAAAAGATAGCACGATCGAAGCTGCGGTGGAAAAGCTGCAAACATTCAAACTCTAACTAAATTTTTTAGACTGACCAGTCTTCTATTCGCAATTCTACAATTTGCCCGAAGTCTGAAGCATTACGGGTAAGTAGAATGGCGTTGTTGGATAGAGAAATCGCGGCTATTTTCAGATCCATATTCCCCAACCGAGGATAGCTTTTTCGTAAGCGTTGATGTTCTAAAGCAGATGCGTGACCAAAAGCGACAACCAAAATTGAGCGATAGTCCGTTACAAGTTGCTGTAGCCCTTGATATGCTGAAACCTGCTCGTCTAGAGTTTTTGCCCTAGACAGGAAATTGAGCCGACCTCTAACTTGTTCTTCGTAGGTAATCACAGTCACTGCAACCTCTTCAATGGTTACTAGTCTTGTCAAAATCTGCTTCCCCTCTCGTCCGTTACGCTGAAATGAGACTGAGATGGTCGGTGTCAAGAATGTACATTGTGAAGTGTTATTGCTTACTCGGCAGACTTACGCCATTCTTGTCCTAAGCGAACTGCTTCATCAAAAGTAGGATCATTTTCAAAACTTCCTACAACCTTTAACCACCAAGGAGATTGTTTCTGGTGCAGTCCAAGCAAAACTTGTTTCATCTGTGTTAGTTCTGCCTCCAAAGTTTCAACTCGCACTTCGAGCCTTTGAGAACTTTCTTCAAGTTTTTGAGAGATCATAGGAATCCACTGTAAGTTAGAGTTCTAGAAGCATTATATCCAAAACCATAGAAACGGGATCTTGAAGCTTTATAATTAAAATTGCCTCGTAAGCTTTAATTCTGACTCTCAACTCTTGAATGCTATGACATCGGCGCAAATTATTGACGGCAAGGCATTAGCTCAACAGATGCAGGCTGTGATGATCGATCGAATCGCAGTGTGGCGGGAGCAATTTGGACGCGCTCCAGGGCTAGCAGTGATGATTGTAGGGGATAATCCTGCTAGTGCTGCCTACGTGCGCGGCAAAGAAGCAGCTTGCAAAAAAGTGGGAATGTCATCATTTGGGCAACAGTTTCCTGCGACGGCAACCCAAGCCGAACTCATGCAAGCGATCGACGTACTCAACCATGACGATCGAGTTGATGGAATTTTGGTGCAGTTGCCATTGCCCGATCATCTTGATTCGATCGCCCTAATTAACCAAATTCATCCCGACAAAGATGCTGACGGCTTGCACCCACATAACATGGGCAAGTTGATGCGGGGCGAAGCCGGTTTACGCAGTTGCACACCTGCGGGCGTAATCAAACTCTTGGCACACACGCACGTAAATCTGGCAGGCAAGACGGCTGTTGTGGTTGGGCGCAGTATTTTGGTCGGCAAACCTGTGGCAATGATGCTGCTGGAGGCTAATGCCACCGTAATTATGGCGCACTCTCGCACCGAGAATCTCAAATCTGTGACCCAAACTGCTGATATTCTAGTAGCGGCGGTGGGAAAACCAGAAATGATTACAGCAGAGATGGTAAAACCTGGAGCTGTTGTGATCGATGTGGGAATTAACCGCATTACCGATTATGAAGGTAATTCTCGACTGGTCGGAGATGTGGACTTTGCTAGCGTCGCCTCGATCGCATCTCACATTACACCTGTCCCTGGTGGAGTTGGTCCAATGACTGTGACTATGTTGTTGGAAAATACAATTTGGAGCTATTGCCGACGATATGGCACAACATACGATTCATAAAATAACTAATCCTGCTAGTACATTCGATCTAACTGCTTATTTGGCTGAGGCTAAGGCTGAGGTTGAAATTGCACTCGATGCTTCGATTCAGGTGACATATCCCGAAAAAATTTACGAAGCCATGCGCTACTCCCTGATGGCGGGAGGAAAACGCTTGCGCCCTATTCTTTGCCTCGCTGCTTGTGAGCTATTTGGGGGCGATCGAACTCTAGTGATGCCAACTGCCTGTGCGCTAGAGATGGTGCATACAATGTCTTTGATCCACGACGATCTGCCATCGATGGACAATGACGACTATCGGCGCGGTAAACTCACTAATCACAAAGTGTTTGGCGAAGATATTGCGATCCTCGCAGGTGATGCCCTGTTAGCTTATGCATTTGAGTACATCGTCGATTTTACCAAAGACATCCCGCCTCACCGCATTCTCAGAGTGATTGGTAGGTTGGGACGAGCCGTGGCGGCAGCAGGCTTAGTTGGCGGTCAGGTGGTAGACCTCGAATGTGAGGGCAAATCTGACACGTCGATCGAAACCCTAAACTTTATTCATAGTCACAAAACAGCAGCTTTGTTAGAAGTGGCGGTGATTTCTGGAGCGATCTTGGCAGGTGCAGATGATCCAGATATTGATAAGCTAGCTAACTATGCCCAGAATATTGGTCTAGCTTTCCAAATTATCGATGACATCCTCGATGTTACCTGTACTTCAGAACAGCTCGGTAAAACTGCTGGCAAGGACATAGCTGCTCAAAAGGTGACTTATCCTAGCCTCTGGGGTATTCCTGCTTCCCACGTCCAAGCCAAGCAATTGGTCGATCATGCCAAGTCTCAGCTCCAAAGCTACGGTGACGCGGCGGCTCCACTGATTGCGATCGCTGATTACATCACCGCACGTAATTACTAGACCATATACTGGCAATATAATAGGCAACTCTACTATGCACCCATTAGGAGAAATCCTTGACAACAGGGTATTACTGGTTTCCCTCTCAGCAAGTTTGAGCGCGCAACTTTTAAAACTATTGCTGGTATACATTCAGTCCCATGAGTTCAAACCTCATGTTTTATTTGAGACTGGCGGTATGCCTAGTTCCCACTCAGCTCTAGTCGCAGCTCTAGCAACTGGAATCGGTCGATCTCAAGGTTGGGGTACAACACAGTTTGCGATTGCCTCGGTATTTGCGTTTATCGTGATGTACGATGCGGCAGGAATTAGGCTGGCGGCTGGCAAACAGGCAAGAGTACTCAACCAACTGATTGTGGAAGTATTTGAGGACGATCACGCACTGACGGTCGATCCGCTTAAGGAGCTACTAGGGCATACGCCGATTCAGGTTTTGGTGGGAGCAATCTTGGGTGTTTTACTGATGTGGGGATTAGGCTAAGGAGAAAACTATGAATACAGCATTAATGATTGGGGCGGCGATTGTTTCAGTCTTGTTGTTTTTTGGACTACTCGGCATTCTTAAAACGACATTTAAGACGGCTTTGCTGATTGCGATTGTGATTTTTGTGCTGCAATATTTTACTGGGATTGGACCGCAGCAGGTATTCGATCAAGTGCTCAAGTTTATTGGCGGGATTGGTAACTGGCTCCAGCGTTCGGGCAGTAATTATAAGACTAAGGAGTCACTACTCTGGCTGCTAGATCTAGTTGCTAGTGCGATCGTCTCAGGCTAATAAGGCAGTTTCTGGTAAAATAATTACCCATTCCGAAGCCGCTAAATCCCCAATTCTGGGGACTTTAATTTTCAGACCCCCCAGAATTGAGGGCAGGGGGCTGGGTAGATTCTTTAAGGGAAATCTCCTAGGTTTAGGCTTGCGAACCCAGCGAAGCCGTGGCATCGTTGACTTTAACCATAAGTGTCATCGGATCGACAGGTGAAGCAGTAAAACCACACTTCTGATAAAATTGCTTCGCATCTTCCGAGATCGCATGTACGAGAATTGCGCGTATTCCTGCAATTTCGGCAGCTTGTAGAGTCCGAAGAATTGCATCTCGTATTAGCGCCTTGCCGATGCCTTTACCTTGCCAGCGACGATCGACTGCCAGTCTGCCAATCACCATAACTGGAATCGGATCGGGCATATTACGTCGCACTCGACCTGTCGCAGTAGCTTGTCCCACCGCTCCGTTAGCAAGGCAGTAATAGCCGACAACTGCTTCGTCAACGCAGAGAACATAGGTGCGTGAGGCTCCTTCTAACTCATTTTTCAAAGCCCGATTCTTAAGCCAGTGATCTAGCTGATCGTTACCTGAGTCGAAACCTTCAACTTGATGTGACGAATTCAGTTTTGCGGGTGGTCGCAGCTTTTCTCGATCTAATCCCATGGAGCCTTGGTTAGCAGCAATGTGCGTAACCGATCGTTTTGTTCAGGTGGAGCATCTAACAGAGCCACAAATCGATCGTATTTAAGTCGATCTAATCCAAAGAAACTCCAGTCAAGCAGAACGTCTTGAGCTTTCTGATAAGCTGACTCAAGCATAAATTCCGAGCGACTTTTGCTTTGAATTTGCGCCGCTCGATCGATTAGATCGCGTTGGTTTTGCTTAGCTCGGATATTAATTGTGACATCACGAGTCTGACTAACTGACTCTTCACATGCTGCGTCAAACATAATGCTTAATTTTTTACTAAGAGGCTCTATCTAAGATAAGAAATTTGTGTGCACAATGTCAATACGTTTACATGTTTTTTGTCTAAGCTAGGCTGAGTTATCAGCAACAGCCGCCGCCTTTATAGTGCCAAGTTGAATCGGTGACGATCACCTCATGCAGAAAATCCCGTGTAAATTTTGCTGCGGTTTTGTCACAAACTGAGATCGGAATGCCTCGTTGTAAGACATGTCCGAGCCGATCGTCCAACAACTCTTCGCTGCCACTGTAAATCGCCGTCTTGCCCGTAAATACGCAGCAGCCATCATCTGGGATCGGGACTTTAAATGATACCGAGTCTAAACTCTCTAACATTAGAGCCGTGTCTAATTGGAAATTATGGATATCTAGCAGTCGATATGGTCGTCGATCGCGAATTTCGATCTGACCGAATCCTGTCTCGATCAGATGTTGAATATATTCGTCATAGGTGATCGCTCCTGACAAGCACATGGCGCGTAATCGCTGATCTGCTTGGAGATGCGGTGGAATTGGGCGAGTGGAGATCGGGTCACTCATGATCAATCTGCCACCTGGTTTGAGTACACGGTAGGCCTCGTTTAAGGCTCGGCGCAAATCCGCAGGCTCAAAAATATTGAATAGACAATTCTGCGCCACAACATCGATCGACTGATCCGCAACAGGTAACTTAAATGCATCTCCAGCCAGAATCTGAACGAAACTCGGATCGAACCAGTCGTTATCCTGCGCTGCTAGCTCCAAATTTCGAGTAGCAACTTGGCGCATTTCAGGCACGGGATCGATCGCAATTACGCCCGCTACTTTGCGGCAAAAATAAGCAAATTGCAACGCCTCTAAACCGCCGCCAACCCCAATGTAAAGAACTGTCGGGTCGCTAGATAACTCGGCTGGATGCACGGTTGAACCACAGCCATAGTTCATCTGTTGCATAATTTCTGGAATTTTAAGTCCAGGAAATTGGAATGGCGGCGTACTCACACAGCACAATCCAATTTGGGGTGTTTGTGCCGCCTCAGCGTAGAATTGGGCGGCAGTCTCAAGGTAAGTTTCAGGGTAATTCATTTAGCCGCCAGCGATTGCGGGAATGATGCTAACTTCATCACCATCACTGAGCGCAGTTGCCGCACCATCAAGGAAGCGGATATCTTCGCTGTTAACGTAGAAATTAACGAAACGGCGCAAATTCCCCTGTTCGTCGCAAATGCGGGCTTTGATGCCTGGACAGTTGGTTTCTAATGACTCCAACATCTCTGTAATGCTTGCGCCTTGACATTCTACGGTTGCTTGATTGCCTGTCAATTGTTGGAGTGGAGTCGGAATGAGAACTTTAACAGCCATGATTGTTTCTGACTAATCTATGAATGGGTCTACTCCAATTTTGCCACAGATCAGAGAAGCCATATCTAAAAGCGATAGTTCTTCTTGCCCAGCCAAAGCGAGATTGGCACGGCCCGACCTTCAGCATTGACTTTGATTTCGACAAAACTCGTGTTGTTGCGGTTAGCCGCATTAACTTCGGTGTTGATCCGATCGCGTAAATCTTCGGGCATATAGTAGGTTTCTAGACCATATTGAGCTGTCCAGCTATTAGTTTTACCTCTAATCGCAATCTGATTTGGTGGGAGAGTCTCAGGTCGGAAAGCCTGTCTATCTGTTTTAGCTAGGGCAAGCTTAATCGCAATTGGTTTCCATGGTTGAGGCGAAGTAACGGCTGGATCTTTGGGAGCCTGCATGATGATGTAGAAACTGGTGTTGGGCTGCAAATAGTCACCGTAACTCACTTTTGGTAATTCTTTCCATCCTGGCAACTTGCTGAGCGTATCTCTGCTGGAAATGTCGTAGTTGAGCGTTTGGGAATAGCCGCGCATTGGGTCGTAGGGGTCAACAGGGACAGTTTTGAGCATGACGGTTTTACCTGTAATTTCGGTCATGAGTGGCGGTACAGCGATCGAACTCAGGATCAGTACTTGGATCGCCAGAGGTAGCCAGAGTCGCCATCCCCGCACACGCGAATCGGGAACTTGGGTTGAGGTTGGTGCGGTAGTCATGAGATCTCCTCCACAGAGCTTGGTAGATTTGTTTGGGTTGGGTTTACAGCATTAAGTTTTAGATGACGTTCAAACCAGAGTCCTGCGGTAATTACGGCGACACCACAAAGTCCAAAGATCAAAGATTTGAGCAATAAATCTGTGTCGTATTCAAATAATCGACTAAAAACTTGGAGTGAGACTAGGGCAATGCCGATCCAGAAAGCCGATCGAATTGATTTTTCGAGTGAGATCCGAATCAAGCCCATAGCTAATAAAAACAGCAACACGTTGTAGATAAATGTGGCGATTTCTGGGATCGGTGAAACCCCGTGCCAGATCATGACGACAACCTCCACGCTCAAGAAACCAGCAATGATTTTTGTGATTACACTTCGATCGGAACTTCGATCGACCAGAAGTTTAGACCACAGAAAAATTGTGATTCCCGTAAACAACACGATATTTAGTAAGCTCGACCAAGATTTTGAGGGGTCAGGCAAGGTTTGGTCGTGAACATTCCAAGCAAAGTAAAAAGACTGAAAGTAGCAAACTCCCCCCAAGAACATCAGTGCTAAGTTATGAGCGAGGTGGGCAAAAGTAGGGCTTGTCGATCGCCAACGCGGAAACAAAATATCCTGATATGCCCATAGCAGTGCTGGCGGTAAGGTTAGAGCGATCGATAAAATCACATAGCTAGGAACAGCGAAACTATTGAGAATGAAGGCACTGCGGATTATGCCTGTCACCACTGCAAACATCGCAAACATAAAAACAGATCTCGATCGACACCAGTAAGCCAGAGGGATAAACATAAATGTCGCAGCAATCGGCATATATTCCCTGAGTGCCCACGCCAAGAAGCCGACTTCATCTTTAGACCAGCTATGCACATACACCAACACAGTCAGAATTATTGCCAGAATCCCGATCGACCGAGATTTGCACCAATAGGCGAGCGGCACTAGAACAAAAGCGGCGATCGCCAACATTTGCTCTGTGAGCATTTTCACGACCACATCTTGATCGGTGGCATATGAATTCCAGTAGGTTCCCCAATGAAAAATGTAGCCCAAACCGATCAGCAAAATCGCCATGATCCCCAAAGGCGTAAAGCGCAGTCCATATGCCATGAGTAGTACGCCAAATCCCCAAGTAAAAAACAACCCATACAGATCGCCATCAATATGGAAGATTTGACCCATGAGAGCTATATTTGCGCCCAAGATCAATGCGCCTAAAATCAAAAAGCCTTGACCGAGACGTTTCCAGTTCGTCGTGTTTTGCCAAAGATGAAACCCCAACCAGTTAGAGCTAACCAAAGCCGTCAATAGCAAACCTACCCGCAATTCGCGTGACATTTCCTGCCAGTTGGATGCCACAAACGTAATCACCCCCAGCCCTAGCAGCACGCTACCCAACCCGATCAAAATCATCGTGAATCGGCTGGAGCTATTGGCATCGAGCGCGGCGAAACTATATCGCTCTGCCAGTCGTTGATACTGGTCTCGATCGATCAACTCTTCGGTTTGCCATCGATCGGCTTCTTGGCGCAACTGTCGTCGAAATTTTTCTGGGGGCATAAGATTTTTCCCGATCGATTTAATGTGCAATCAGGAATATCGCATAAATTTCGATCGACTTACTCGAACAAGTGTGACACTAACGTAACTGGTTAAAAAGGTAAAAGGTAAAAGGAGCTTCTACAGACCAACACTTTTAGCGATCGCCTGACCCATCGTGCCAAAGAACAGCCAAGTCATCCCAAAATTAAATACAAAGATCGCCAGCAAAGCCGTGACCACAGCCGTGGTGGTTGACTCTCCCACACCCTTTGCGCCACCATCGGTAGTTAGCCCCCAGTTAGCCCCAATCACCGCGATCAATCCGCCAAATACGCACGACTTAATAATTGCCGTCACAACATCCCAAGTACTCAAGAAATTCTTCACCGAGTCGAGAAATACTGTATTGGAAATACCGTAAAGAGCTTGGCAGATGAACATCCCGCCTGTCATTCCTGTTAACAATGACAGAATTGTCAAAATCGGCATCATGATCACGCAAGCTAGGACGCGAGGCGTAACTAAATAGTCCACTGGATCGGTTCGCAACATATACAGGGCATCGATCTGCTCCGTCACCTTCATCGTGCCAATTTCTGCCGCAAATGCCGAGCCGACTCTACCTGCGATAATCACTGCGGTGAGGACGGGGGATAGTTCACGAGTCAGGGCAATCGCCAGTACGCCACCAATTGCTTGTTGCGCCCCAAAGTTAATAAATTCCTTCGCCACCTGAATCGTAAACACACCGCCCACAAAGCTTGCCGTGATCAGGGTAATGATCAACGACTCTGTGCCAACCACCGACATTTGCTCTTTGGTATTGCGCCAGTGTAGTTTCGATCGAAGCAAAATATGCTCAACCACCTGCCCCGTTAACAGGATACTTAGCCCGACTTTCTTCAGCCAGTTGCCTAGACTTCCCATATTGTTTGATTGGATTTAGAAAGTGTTCTTACTCTATTTAATGTTTTTGAATGTACATTACTTTGCAATTTTATGCATGGTTTTTTACGCATTAATGCACTAATTAATAACAGTAAAATCGCAACCTATGTCGAATGGCTAATAGTAATACCATGCCAAGATATCTAAACTCGATCTTAATGTTTTTTAGTCATGACGAGCTAATCGAGCTAAGTAATGGGTATTGTTAGCTCTAATTGGTTTCACTAGTTCTAAGATCCACATTCAAATTTACAAAGGAAAAACCCTCTATGGCTACGACTATTCCTGTTGGAACTGGAAGATTGATCTTAGGTAACAACCTGAGCGAAATAATCAATGGCACTTTTTTTAACGATACGATTTATGGCTACGCTGGTAACGACAGCATCAATGGCTTTGCTGGCAATGACTACATTGATGGCGGCATCGGCAACGATACCTTGATCGGTGGCACTGGGAACAATACGCTGATTGGTGGTGCTGGTGATGACTTTCTTGATGGCAGTCTTGGTACTAATGACGTAATCATCGGTGGAGCTGGATCTGATACGGCTCTTTACAACAGTCTGGCGGGCTTTAACACTGCTGCTGCCAATGGCGTGGAAACCCCTTTCCTAGTTAACATTGTTGGTACGGCTGGCCCTGATAATCTCGTAGGTACTCCATTTAACGACACGATCGTCGGTGGGGCTGGAGCTGACACTCTCACAGGTGGGACTGGCATGGACTTTTTCAGGTTTAATAATCTTGGTGATGCGTTTGATACGATCACCGACTTTACGCCTGGACAGGACAAAATCCAGCTTAGTACTGCCTTTAACCCAACACCAGGGGGAATCCCTACAGCCTATCTGTCCACGTCGATTCCACTGGAGCTGTTCACAGGTGGGAATAATAATACTGCAAATCTCTTTATCGGTGCTTACCCAGACTTAACGGGTCAAAACTCTGGTGCTGGTGTCATTGGCGGACCTATCTTTGTGTACAGCACCGCTGGCAGTGCTAGTCCTGGGTTGCTCTTGGTTGACATCGACGGTCGAAATTTCCCAGCTACATTACAGCCGTTGTTAACTCTTACAGGTGCACCTGCACTGACTCTTAATGACTTTGTTGTGGTCTAGCTACTAAATATTCTTAAATTCTCACAGGGTCGATCGAACGTTTTTTACAGAGTTCGATCGATCCTGTTTTTTATTGTGATTTCGATCGCTTAGTTAGAGTGACAAGATCACAGTTAAGTATGATATAAATCTTGCGTTTAAGAGTGGAAATCAAATAGACTTTAAGTAAGAAGAAGAAAAGTTTTCGATCGCTTCTTCAAATATTCCCTCATTCAAATCTATTAGGAGTGAACTTCTATGGCTACGACTATTTTTTCTGGAACTGGCAGACTGATCTTAGGTAACAACCTGAGCGAAACAATCCTTGGCACTACCTCTAACGACACGATTTATGGCTACGCTGGTAACGACAGCATCAATGGCTTTGAGGGTAATGACTACATCGATGGCGGCATCGGCGACGATACCTTGATTGGTGGCCCTGGTAACGACACTCTGGTTGGTGGTGCTGGAAACGATTTCCTTGATGGCAGTATAGGCAACGACGCAATCTTCGGTGGCGCAGGATTTGATACTGCGATATACTCTACTCTGGCGGGCTCTCTCACGGCTGCTGCTAATAGCGTTGAAATGTTCTCTGTCGTTAATCTTGTTGCTACAGCTGGCCCTGATGTTCTAATTGGAACTTCCGCTCCTGACACGATCACTGGTGGTGCTGGATCGGACACCATTACTACTGGTCTTGGAAACGACACCATCCGTTATACCAACATCAATGATGGCGGCACTTTCTTGTTCAACTTTGATTCAAATGTTAGCTTTGCTGCGGCAGTTGCAGCAGGTGGCTTTGACATCATCACCGATTTCACTGGTTTGGGTGTGGCTGGTGGCGACATCTTCGACTTTGCAACTAGTACTACCTTTGCACCGCTTGTTAATGTTTTTACTGGTGCTGGTGGTTCCGTCTTCACTCCAGTTCAAAGTGGAGTGATTGCAAATGTTAACATCTTACCTGGTGCAAATCGACTCTTTGCCTATAGCGATGGTGTAGATACCTTTCTGCTCTATGACCAGAATACGGTTAACAATGCTGGCGTTAATACTCGCATTCTTGCCAGATTGAATGGTGTTAATGGTGTTGGAGTCACGATCAATACTAGCGATGTCTCATTTAGCTAATGCCAATCTGAAAACCCTCTAGTTTTGACAGGATCGATCGAACGTTTTTACAGAGTTCGATCGATCTTGTTTTTTATTGTGATTTCGATCTATTACAATTCATCATCTTCTAATTCTGTCGTTAGATTTGAGATTAAATCTTGTGTAACAGTATACACATCACGCTTATCGCCCTCTTTGCGTCTTCCTATACCGACAATTACTACAACTACGCGATCTTGCTCAATTCGGTAGACAACTCGATAACGCTGACTCACCGCCCGAACACTACGATAACCCAACAGCTCTTCTGAAAGAGCTTTACCCTGTTTCTCTGGCTCTCACTTGAGCTTTTCTATCCTTGCCAAAATGACACCTTGTTCTCGGCGATCTTTGATGGCAGTAAAAAGCTTCTGTGCTTGAACAGAAAAGATAATCCTATATTCCACAGCAGTATTAGAACCCCAATCCTAATTTCAAGGTTTCTAAATCGATTGTTTGCCCTAAATCTGCTTGTCGGATACCTTCCCGCAACTCAGACATAAACTCTAGATCGGACAAAATTTCAAGTGTTTCAACTAAAGATGCAAACTGCTTCATACTCAAGGCAACAATTACAGGCTTTCCATCTTGAGTGATAATTGCTGGTTCTCGTAAGTTATTAGATAGCTCTGGTAATTTTTGCTGAGCTTCAGCAATAGTCAAATAATTAAGCATTTTGTTTGCCAAGTTTTGATGCTGGTTCCTATTCTAACTCTACTACTCAGACTATTTTATTTTTGTGCCTAGAGATCGAGAGCAACAAAACCCTGACAGAATCGTCATACGCTGGGTCTAGAATCTGACCGATGTTCTCTAACGGACAAACTCTCACAACAGACTAATGTATGATCGATCCTTACCAATAAAAGGCTTCAGCACCGAGTCATGATGTCTCAACCGCCTAATCCACCACCGAATCCAAATCCAGATCCAAAACCGCAGACTAAATCCAATCTGATTACACATCTCACCCAAGTAGTCAGAAACAATCCAGTGGCGCATAAATTGAGTTCGATCGCGGCGTTGAAACCCAAAGCCAGAGTACCGAAACTGGAAGTACGGAAGGTGGGAGAACAAAAATCTGAGGTCTATAACTTGATCGGCGATCTATATACGATCGGACGGAGCAGCAGTAAGTGCGATATTGTGATCCAAACGCCTTTGGTCAGCCAGATTCACGCCCAGATTGTGCGAGACAGCAGCAAGAAAAAAGCGCGATTCATTATTAAAGATCGAGACTCAACTAACGGCATTTATCGGCAAAGACAAAGGCTACAATCCTCCCCGCTACGGCATAACAGCGTAATTACGTTGGGGCCACCTGAACTCAAAGAAGCCGTCACCCTACGCTATATCGATCCACCGCCTTGGTATATCCGCACGTTGCAATATACTGGCCTTGGGACAGCAAGCCTAGTGGCATTAGTAATTGGGGCGATTTCGATCGAATACCAAAAAGTCCCCGATGTCAGACCTCTGCCCGTCTCGCAGCAAGGGCCAGTCGAAGTTCTCGCTGGTGATAGCAAAACTTCGATCGGGCCACCAGAAACCGAAAGTCATACCGAAATAGCACGGTTAGAGGACTTTGGTAAAAATCTACCCAACGCTGTAATTGCCTCAGAAGACAGCGCGTATTACTGGCACATTGGCGTTAATCCTCTGGGTGTAGTACGAGCAGTTATCACGAATGTCAAAACTGGGGAACTGCGCCAAGGTGGTAGCACGATCACCCAACAGTTAGCCCGTAACGTATTGGGGCGCACTTACGTTGGCACAGACGACTCGGCAGGGCGGAAGTGGCGCGAGGTGGTAGCAGCAATTAAACTCAACTTTAACTACAGCAAAGATGAATTGCTGACTCTCTATCTCAATCGCGTTTATTTAGGCAATGGCGTTTATGGCTTTCAAGATGCCGCAAAGCTCTATTTCAACAAATCAGCTTCAGAATTAGATCTGTCAGAAGCCGCCACTCTAGCGGGAATTTTACCTGCGCCGAATCAGGCTAATCCGTTTAAAAATAAAAACCTAGCACTGGAATACCGCGATCGAATTCTCAACCGCATGGCCGAGTTGGGCATCGTCAAGTATGAAGAGGCAGAAAGGGCAAGGCGATCGATTCTTAAACTGAATGAAGCGGCAAGAAGTAAAGTTCAAGGCACAATCGCACCTTATTTTTATGGCTATGTATTTGACGAATTGCAAGATGTACTAGGCAGTAAGTTTGCGCGTGAAGGCAATCTGGTCGTAGAAACCAGTCTAGATGTCCAAATGCAAAAATCTAGCGATACCGCCCTGCGCCGTGCTGTGGCAGCCCAAGGCAGTGCTTATGAATTTAGCCAAGGTGCGATCGTGACGATGGATGCCAGCAATGGATCGATCGTGGCGATGACAGGCGGAGTAGACTTCGCTAAGAGCCAATTCAATCGCGCTGCCCAAGCTCAACGCCAACCAGGTTCGACTTTTAAGCTATTCGACTATTTAGCGGCAATTAATCAAGGTGTCTCTCCGAACGAGGGCTTTTCTTGTAGCTCCGTATATGGCGTGAGCGGTTGTCACAGTGGCGATGGCAGCATTGATATGTATCGTGGCTTTGCTCTGTCTGAAAACGTTGTGGCGATTCGAGTTGCTGAGACCGCAGGACTAGGCAAGGTGGTTGAGATCGCGCAGCAATTGGGCGTTAAGTCCAAACTAGTTGCTACCACAAATATGGTGCTGGGCGGCAATGAAGTCACGATGTTAGAAATGGCAGGAGCTTACGGCGCAATCGCAAATAATGGCGTATATACTCAACCGCACGCGATCAGGCGAATTTTTGATAGCAAAGACTGCACCAACTATAAAGATTACAAAACCTGTCGGGTGATTTTTGATGCCAGCACAGATATCGTGCCGCGTCAGGTAGTTAGTGCCGCAGTTGCCAGTACGATGACGGATTTGATGCGCGGCGTGGTGGCATATGGTACAGGCAAATTGGCAGCAATTCCACAGGGAACTGTAGTTGGTAAAACTGGCACAACCGATTCTGGACGAGATCTGTGGTTTGTTGGCTTCATGCCACAACAACGCTTGCTGGCTGCGGTGTGGCTAGGCAATGATGAAGGCACAACTTCAGGTGGTTCTAGCTGGCTCGCGGCACAACTTTGGGGAGATTATATGAGTAAGGCTGTACGTTAAGCTATAGCTCTTTTTACTTGATGTCATACTGAAAAAACTGGTTAATAGGTATCGCCATGACCCAAACCTCACTACTTACTGCCACACCTAGCGAACAAGCCCAAGATCGATCCCAAGATCAGCGTCTAGTCTATTCGGGCCTCACTTGGGAGCAATTTAAGCTGATTCAATCAGGGTTTGGCAATTCTACAGGTGTACGACTCTCCTATTATCAAGGAACAATTGAAATTCTCATGCCAGGACGCGCTCACGAGACAGTCAGCCGATTTATTTGTGTTTTAATCAGCATTTTTTGTTTGGAAAACAATATCGAATTTGAACCAACAGGTTCTATGACCCAAGAGCGCGAAGGCGAGGTCTCGATCGAGCCAGATGAATCTTACTGTTTTGGCAGATCGAAACCTATCCCAGATTTAGCGATCGAAGTTGTATTTACTAGCGGCAACCCCAAAAAATTACCACGTTATCAAGTTTTGGGAGTTCCCGAAGTCTGGTTCTGGCAAGATGGTGTATTTAGCCTCTATCGCCTCCGCGATCGAAACTATGAACCAATTTCCCATAGTGAAATCCCTGAACTTGCCGCCTTAGATATAGACTTACTTTCGCGCTGTCTCTTAATGGCTCAAACTTCACACCTCGAAGCCGCAAACACCTTTCGTAATGGCATTAAAGCTGGGTAAACATTTCTGCGCTATATATAATTTGCCAGAACTTCAGCCGTTTGTTTGCCCGTAGTTTCCCAACTGAACTGCTGCGCTCTTGCCAAACCCGCCACAGAAAGTTTCGATCGAATTTCTCCCGAACTAGCAACTGCTTGCATGGCAGAACTAATTTCCTGAACGTTGTAAGGATCGATCAGAATCGCGGCATTGCCCGTAACTTCTGGCAAAGCGGCGAGATTGGATGTAATCACAGGTGTACCACATGCCATGGCTTCGAGCGCAGGCAACCCGAACCCCTCCCACAGACTGGGAAATACCAGAGCGATCGAGCGATTAATCAAACTTGATAATTCGCTATAGGGCACATAATCGAGAAACTTCACTTGAGCCTCTATGCCCAACTCCGCGATCTGAACCTTGAGCGCAGGCGTGTATCGATCGTCTACCGATCCTGCTAGATATAGTTGATAATCTTGGCGATTTGGGAGTGAGGCAAATGCGGCAATCAATCGATCGAGGTTTTTGTGTCGATCGGGGCGACCAAGATAGAGGAAGTAATTTTCTGTTGGCAAATTGAGATATCGAAAATTAGCGGCATCATAAGCTAATAGAATTGGCGTGATTTTCTTGATTGGGATATCAAAGAATTCCATAATTTCGCAAGCTGTACTCTCGGAATTAGTGATAATATGCTGAGCTTGCTTGAGTACCTGTGGCACATAGTAACGAAAATAGGTACTGAGTCGAGAGGATCTTTTCCCAAACCTTAAAGGGATCAGATCGTGAACGGTGACAACAAAACGACATCGCGAGAATAGAGGAGCTTCAGGGATGGGTGAAAAGATGAGATTGGAATTTAATCTGCGATAGATTTGAGGTAGCTGAAACTGGCTCCAGATCAAACGTCTGAGATGTCCTTTCGCCCCATAATCAGAGTTGAGATCGATCGGTACAGGATAATGTCTAAATTGGGATATCTCTTTTTCCGCAAGAAGTGTCGGCTGTAAAGGCAAAAGATGTGGAAAAAGATTTTGAGCGTATGTTGTCAAACCCGTCGGTTTTTGCGACAAAAAAGCTAAATTAATTAGAAAGGGACTATGCATTGAACAGCTACTTATGATCTCTAGGTAAGAGCAAATGTACGATCACCAGCTTATATTTTGACTTGTTTTGAGTCGTTGTGTCAGTTAACCTAACTTAAGTCTTACCTTTTTACTTTTAATTTTTACCTTTTCCCTATGCCAGAATCATCAGGATTTTACCAGCCCGCCGAATGGGAGCCACATAGTGCTTGTTGGTTAGCTTTCCCCAGTCATCGTAACTTATGGTTAGAGCAACTAGAAGCTGCTCAGGCAGAATTCATCGCCTTGTGTCGTGAAATTGGTCGATCGGAAACGCTGAATATTTTAGTACTGGATGCTGAAGGTGAGGCAAAGGTGAAATCTGCTCTAGTCGGTTTACCTGTAAATACGCATCAAATTCCATTTGGTGATATTTGGATGCGAGATATTGCACCTATCTTAATCGCAAACGTCACAGGCAAACTCGCAGCTTTAAATTTTGCTTGGAATGGTTGGGGGCATAAGTATTTACTAGAACATGACGATCGAGTCGCGACAAACATCACAAAATCTCTCAATCTACCGACATTCTCTTTTAGTTGGGTGCTGGAAGGGGGCGCGATCGAAGTTGATGGCGAGGGAACTTGCCTGACGACCCGACAGTGCTTGCTTAATCCCAATCGTAATCCTGACATGAACTTTGAATCGATCGAACTAGGCTTACAGCAAGCTCTTGGAGTCAAGAAAGTGCTCTGGCTCGATCGAGGATTACTCAACGATCACACGGATGGACATATCGACACGATTGCGCGTTTCATTGCTCCAGCTAAAGTCATGTGTATGCAAGCAGAGGATGCTAGCGATCCAAATCATCAAGTGATGGAGGAGATTGCTACCCAGCTCACTGAGTTCACAGATGCCAAAGGTCGCGAATTAGAAGTGGTTCGGATTCCTTCGCCAGGTGCTGTGGTCGATGCGGCAGGGGAAATTATGCCAGCTAGTTATCTCAATTTTTATATCGCGAATCAGAGTGTGATCGTGCCGACATATGGAACGCCATTCGATCGACAAGCTGTTGATTCGATCGCGGCTCACTTCCCCACGCGCCAGACGATCGGGTTAAGTGCCAAAGTCATTCTCGAAGGCGGCGGCGCTTTCCACTGCATTACCCAGCAACAACCTTTCGTTCAGTTGCGATCGCTCTTAAGGTCAGGCAAAAACGTTACAGTATAAGAGACAATATTAAGTTTTGTTTCTTTGCCCCATGATCGACCTCACCAAGCCTGCCGAAATTTCTGATGTTTCTGATGTTCAAACTATCCTTGCGGGTGGTAGCGATCCCACGCGGTTTGACAGCAAAGAAGCATGGTATCCCGTTTACTACCTAGGTGATCTGGATCGTTCTAAGCTGGCGACTTTCACATTGCTCGGACAGGATTTAGTGATTTGGTGGGATCGAAATGCCCAAACTTGGCGAGCGTTTGTCGATCGCTGTCCGCATCGCTTAGCCAGACTTTCAGAGGGGCGGATTGCCGAAGATGGTCTACTGGAATGCCCCTATCACGGCTGGGCCTTTACGGGTGAAGGTGATTGCGATCGAATTCCCCAACAGCCAGCAGATAGTAAAGCACAGACCTCGGCAAGAGCTTGTGCGGATGCATTGCCAACGGCTGAATGTCAGGGATTGCTGTTTGTCTATGCGGGGCAATCTGAAAATGCAGCGAAAGTCAAAGTACCCTCGATCGAGGCGTTAGAAGAATCGCCCAAAGAGTGGACGCTGATCGATACATTTCGGGATTTGCCCTACGATGCCCTGACATTACTAGAAAACGTGCTTGATTCCAGTCATCTGCCGTTTACGCATCATCGCTCTGTCGGTAACCGTGCCAATGCTGCTCCTGTTGACTTGGAACTGGTGACATCTGACAAACAAGGATTTGTCGGTGCTTGGGAAGAAGGCCCACGACGCGGCAAACTGGGACGACAAGATACAGTTTTCGTTGCCCCAAATTTGATGTGGCACGATCTGACCTCGAAGCAGTTTGGTCGGACGATGACAGTTGTTTATGCCACGCCAACTAGCAAAGGAGCCTGTCGATTATTTGCGCGATTTCCGTTTAAGTTCTCCAGCAAGATCCCCAAGTTTTTCATTGAGATTACACCGCGTTGGGTTTCTCACATCAGCCAAAACGGAATTTTAGAGGACGATCAAATCTTTTTGCACCATCAAGAACGATATCTTGAGTCGATTGGAGGTAGTAATAACTTCGCTAAGGCTTTCTATTTACCGACCAAGGCTGATTTATTTGTCACCGAGCTGAGGAAATGGGTGAATCAGTTTGAAGCCGATCCTTTCCCTGACGAAATCTTGCCTCCCGCGATGCCAAAGCATGTTCTACTCGATCGATACTATTCCCATACTGTTAATTGCAAGAGTTGCCGTGATGCGCTCAGAAACCTGCAACGGATCAGGGCTAGTGTTGCTGCGATCGGGTCGATCTCCTGGGCTGTAGCAACTTTATCGCCTTTCATCCTCAGCCAAATCTCAATCTGGATAGTATCAGTCGCAGTTGCTAGCGCCTTATCTGCGGGCATAGCATGGGTAGCTTTGGGGCAACTAGAACGACGTTTCTACGATGGACAGTCAATTCCATTGAGAAATGTCTCTGGCAAATAGGACTAAGCCTGCCATTCTCCTGTAGGTAAGTAGATACCTGCTTGAGACTCGATTCGATCGAAATGCATCACATAAGCCCAAGCCCAACCAATTGACTCAAAACTCGGATTAAACACCTCAATCCACTTGCGTTCGTAATCATTTTGGTCGATCGATCGACCTGCTTGATAACCTTCTAGCTCGTCTAGTTCAGTCATAATCGATCGATCTGTAAACGAAAGCACAAAACCATGAACAGCATCTTCGCCCTCAGTCATGGCGGGATAGCCAAAAGGCAGAGCGAATAGCTTACCCAATGCGATTGCCGCTTGAGTTTCGATCGCCCTGCCTTCACAGTATTTTTGATAATAGATCTTGCCTGGCTTCAGAGTGCCGTAGACGAATACTCTGAGACTCTGGGGGGGAGTCATTTAGCGTTTTACAGATTGACGAGTAGGAACTGATTCTGGCTTATTAGTTTGAGGAATAATCACACTATTGGCTGTGGTGTTAGAGAGTGATTCGATCGACTGATTAGTTGCAGGATCAGTCGGTGCCATCCACCACAGTCCCAACACAGGCGCAACACCTAATAAAAGTCCCAACAATACAGGAATGTAAATGCCAGCCGAAATACTCAGCAGCATCGCAAATGCAAAGTTACCCAGATACATCGCTAAGGGGAAAACTAATTGCTGACGAGTCAAAACTGGTTGAGAGTCTTTGCCACCGACAAGTGAGGCAACAGCCATAAATAGCGCGCCTGTACCCATCCAACCCGCAAAGTTTTGTAGTGGCATCCCAAAGAAAGCCCCAAACTCATGCCATTCCCAAAAAGGGTATTGAGCTTGACTCATAGCAGGGTCTAAGACAAAATCCCAAGAAGTCAGCATCAGCGCGGCTAAGGCGATCGACTCAAATTTTAGTAGCCAGTGCTTACTTTCTTTGAGGATGGTATTAGCCAGCAAAAAGCAAACCAAGCCCATGTAAAACCATGACAGGGGAATCGTAAATGGCACGAGGTCGGAAATCTTAGCACCCAAGCCACTGAGGTAAGAGTAGCCACCAAACGGAAAACCTGTACTGGTACCAAGCAATTCACTAGCAAGCGAAATTCCCACCGACGGAATTAAAAACGCTAACCAGCGACGCAACCCCAATGTGCGATAGGCGTAGATCGAAACCGCGATCGCCCCCAAAATCATATACACTGCCCCACCAGACGACATGCCCCACGCAAATACTTGCATACCTGCTTCTGAGAGGTTTTGAATAAATTCAGGGTGGGGCAATACTAACAATAAGCCAGCCAGCCCGAACAACATCGCTCCTAAGTGCAGAGATAAAGCCAGCCACTGTAATTTGTTCAGAGCGAAAGTCGCACGCTTCATTACACAAAACTCCCAGAATTGATAAATATCTTAAGGAAAGTATAAACTACAGAATCGAGATTGCGAAGAAACTACCGATCAGAATCCTAGATCTAAAATTGCCCCCTTGGGCTGGCATACCAGTAAAATCAAAGGTAAGTCCAGAGAAGTATCATGAAAACCAATCTTGAAGTTGATGACACTTTGATCCATGAAGCATTGTTGCTGGGCGGGTATCAGACAGATAAGGCAGTAGTTGAGTTGGGTAAGTATCAAAAGCGGCATCTCGACTAATAACGATCAGAGATCTGTTGATTGCTTGGGCTATTAACATTCGATCGAATGGATCGCGGTGATGTAATGACAGATTCCGAATTTGGACTGTATCGTTAAAGTTGATGGGCAGTAATAGAATATCTGAAGCATGAACTACCCCACCCTGCTACGCGAGGATGGGGTTTCTAAATTCCCATCGAGCAAGGAGTGTTTTTTACGCTTCTT